>Ga0070706_100002827_pt1 | contig 17355 bp, 16 predicted proteins | sample KBSK5501metaG_FD_65476 | JGI IMG/M metagenome (GOLD analysis project Ga0070706, IMG submission 65476) | Corn, switchgrass and miscanthus rhizosphere microbial communities from Kellogg Biological Station, Michigan, USA - KBS K5-50-1 metaG | ecosystem: Host-associated > Plants > Roots >... | reverse complement strand
GCTCGAAACGATCCTCGGCGCCTTTGTCGCCGGGGTGATCCTGCGTTTCGTCGATGCAGACCGCATGCTGACGCACCCGCAGTTTCGCCAGAAGCTCGAAGCGATCGGCTTCGGCGTCTTCATCCCCGTCTTTTTCGTCGCCAGTGGCATCCAGTTCGACCTGGCTGCGCTCTTCTCAAGCGCCTCGACCATGCTGCGCGTGCCGCTCTTTCTGGCAGCGCTGCTCGTCGTGCGCGGTGTCCCGGCTCTCCTCTACCGTCCGCTGGTCGGCGCTCGCCGTTCCGTCATCGCGGGGCTACTGCAAGCAACGTCACTCTCGTTCATCGTGGCCGCAACGCAGATCGGCCTGGTGCTCGGCGTGATTACGAAGGAGACGGGAGCGGCGCTCATCGCGGCGGGGCTGCTCTCCGTCCTCATCTTCCCCGTCCTCGCCTTCACCCTCTTGCGCCGCAGAGACTCTGGCCCCCATCGCAGAGAAGACGGGCAGAAGGAGAGAAGCTGGTAGTGAGACGTCCTTTGAGGCAGGGCTGAGAATCCCTTTCCCCTGTTCGCACACAGGCGTGCGGGACGATACAATTCAGAAGGGAAAGAAGCTCTTTCTTCCAACTGCTAACCCTTAGCAAGGATTTCGGGGGGTAAAAATGGATGCCATAACGAAAGTTGTGTAAGGGAGTGCAGGAAGCAAGCAGGCGTGGCTGAGGGATACAGACAATCTGTCCATATGATCTGAAAGAACCTCCAGAGGCAGCACAGGATTCCAAAGTCGTCTCCAGAGAAGGCCGTGCTTGAGGAAAAGAGAGCCTTTGTATTGCGATTGCTCAAGCAAAAAAACACCTGGTCCCGAACCACCCATTGCGGTTGGTTGCTTTCTTCACTGTCGTGATGCGTTTTGGAGCCTCACTCAACCGCGATTTTGTGCAAGCGGATATCCTGGATGGTTGCCCAGACGATGGTGAGGCAACTGGTTTCCGTCGTGAACACGTCGATCTGATCCGTCCGCTGCCGCACATTGCTGAAGAGACTCTCTATCGCATTAGTCGTCTGAATGTGTCGGTGCATGCTCTGAGGAAAGGCATAAAAGGTCAAAAGGTGCTCTTCATCCTCAGCCAAGCTGCGGACTGCCTCGGGATAGCGTTGAGCGTACTTGGCTTTGAGGGCTGCCAGTTGGGTCAATGCCTCCGGCTTTGTCGGTTGCTCCCAGATGCCCACGAGTTCAGCTTGCACGTCACCGCGCTCTCGTCGCGGGATGGCATTCAGCACGTTGCGCTGTTTATGTACGAGACAGCGCTGACGAGGCGTGGCCGAAAACAGCTCCGCGACCGCAGCCAGCAGCCCATCATGCCCGTCACTGACAATCAGATCGATGTGAGTGGCTCCTCGTGAACGCAGGTCTTGCGAGCCTCCACGCCCATCCATCTTTGTCCTCCTCGGCACAAGCACGTAGGGCCAGAACCTCTTTGTTTCCTGCCAGATCGACGCCTAAGACGGTCAAAATGATGGTGGAATCAGATTTGTCCCCATGACGAATGCGAAAATGCACCCCATCCAGATACACGATTCGCCAGTGTGCTTGCAGGGAGCGCTCACGCCAGGCTTCAAATTGGTGGGTCAGGCTCTGGTTGAGGCGGCTGATCGTACTCGCACTGGGAGCAACTCCCATGAGCGTTTGGGCCACTTCCCCCACGGATCTCGCGTGCTTGTGCCCGCGACGAACATCTGCGTGAGTCCTTCCGCAATATGGGGTTCATAGCGACTATAGCGCTCAAAGACCTGGGTGTGGAAGTGGCCTTCCCGGTCTCTGGGCGCGTTGATCCCCTCGATGCGACCGGAAGCGGTGACCAAATCACGGGTGTAGAAGCCGTTGCGATACCCTTTGCGCTTGGGGTTGCATTCTCCCCATCCCACGCCGATGAGCGCATCAAGCTCCTCGCACATCACGTCCTCCACTACCACGCGAATGGCACTGCGGGCCAGTTCACGTAGATACTGTCGGAACGTCTGCTGGTCAGGCAGCGGTGGTGTGGTTTGCTCCTGCGTTGAGCTAGGCGGGGGTGGTGTGGTATCCTTCTTGTGACGATGAACAGGCATAGCGTCCTCCTTTTAGGAACTGAACCGAGAACGTCAAAAGGACGATCTCTGCCTGTTATCTTCGCTCACGCGAGCCTGGTTTCACCACTCGTCGTGACACAACTTTCGCGATGGCATCCTCCCTCTGTCCGGCTGCAAGTGCTTCTACTCCTGTTTTGACTTGCGTGATAACTTGCCCTTGCTCATCGAGCCGTTTGTTAATTGCTTTTAATTCTTGTAATACCTGGTCATTGTCTGCCATAGAGTGAGAAGATAGTAGCAAAAATGCCGGTTGTTAGCAACTGGCGTTTTCAGACGATAGATCATACAGCCCTGTCTTGTTTCGCTCGTCTAGGGCAATTGTAGACCGTATCAATCTGTATCATTTTTCAAACAGCTTGATTTTGAGGCTTATTCGGCTCTATCGTGGTGTTCAGAGGGTGTACCAGATATGCGTTCCCGGAAGCGTTTGTAGACATCTACACGCCTTCGTCTGACAGCATCAAGGACTCTGCGGCGTTTCTCTCTGGCCTCCTGCCAGGCAAAAGAGGGAAGTGTGTCCGGTGGCTTCAGGTTGTATGTGGTCATAGGCTGATTGGATTATACAACCAAGCAAAGGAAAATCAATAATAAAAAATGTTGCTCTCCTGGGGGATAGGAAAGCAGCAAAAGGATACATCACGCTTTAGGTGGCCTGTAGAATGCTCAGAAGCGATTGCAGAATAAGCAGCGTTTCCCTGTAGTATTTTGTACCAATTTTTGGCCTTGCTCTCGACCATTGAGGATTTCTGGTCGATAAGACAAGGTTGTTCTCGGCGGCGTAGGTGATATCCTCAAAAGACATACCTAAGAATTCTGAGTTGACGGGTATACTGTGCGGCGCGGTTCGTATACGCCGGACGCCAAGCTCCATCGCCTTTAATTTTATCGCTCTCCAATTCCTTTTGGGTAACGCTTGCAGTATATGACTCGCGTCTTCTAATGGTGTAAATACAAACTTTAAGCGGCTTATGTTCAATTTTGGGGCAATGATGAGCTTATGGAATAATTCCGTTTCAAAAAAGTGCTCAGAGAGTCGATTGGAAAAACTCTTCAAGTATCCTTTGCCCCCAAAGCGGCCATGAGCCCTTTAAAGTGTGTATTTACATCTACAAGGATGGTTCTTTCAGATCTAAAATCCTGCTATGAAACGCTATGTTTTCAAACACTAGTTTCGTATACCCCTTACCTCCCTTTCCATTGCGGCTTGCGCTTTTCGGCAAATGCTTTTGGTCCCTCGATAAAGTCCTCCGATGCGAGGAGGCGCTGTATGCGTGGCCGATCTTGCTGCAAGGCTTCTTCGATGGAAGACGACAGCCCCGCAAGCGTGGCCTCTTTGGTGAGACGCACGCACAGGGGAGAGCACTCCAGGATTTCGTTAGCCCAGCGTCAGGTTGTTGTGAACCATCATGGACCAGGAAGATTTGTCCGATGCCCCGACCAGGGCGATGCTCTGCGGCTCGAACAGGCCGCGCAGCCGCTGCGGCGAGAAACGACGTGTTTCCGTCATGATATTGCTCCCTTGTTACGTCTTGCTCACCCGTGGAAAAGCTAGTCTGCCGGAATGGCCCCCATCAGTTCCAGAATGCGCGTGGGGGGCAGCGGCTGCTGCGTGATCTTGACGCCGAGCGCGTCCGAGATCGCATTGATGATCGCCGGAGGTGCACAGATCGCCCCGCCTTCGCCTACACCGCGGAAGTTGACCGGGCTGATCGGCGGCGTCTCCAGATGTTCGATCTCGATCGGCGGGATCTCCATCGCCGTTGGAACCAGGTAGTCCATGAACGTTGAGGTCAGGAACTGGGCGTTTTCATCGTAGATAGCGTGCTCGTACAGCACGCCGCCAATGCCCTGAGCCGTTCCGCCGCGCACCTGCCCTTCGACCACAGCAGGATTGATCATCGTGCCGCAGTCCTCGACGACGAGATAGCGCGTAATGTCTACCTTGCCCGTCTGCGGATCGATCTCGACCCAGCAGCAATGGGTGGCCTGCGCCCACCCACCCTCGCCACCGTCATAGGCAAATGTACCAACAAGCTCGAATGGCGATCCCGGCGGCAGATGACCGGGCGCGAGGTAGACCAGCATGGCGATCTGTGCGAGCGGAATCGCTTTTTGCGGCACGCCGCGCACCGAGATCATGCTATTCGCAAGCTCAAGATCATCGGGACTCGCCTCAAGCATCGCTCCGGCAATCTGAAGCACCTGCTTTTTGACCTCGCGGCTCGCGAACAACGCCGCGCCGCTTGCCATCGTCGCCGCCCGGCTGCCGCCCGTGCCACTGAGCGTGAACGGCCCCATCTGCGTATCCCCGTGGACGACTTTGATATGCTCAAAAGGCACGCCCAGCTCGGTCGCCACGATCTGGGCCAGCGTAGTTTCGTGGCTCTGCCCATGCGGCACTTGCGCGGTGTACACGGTGACATGGCCGGTCGGCTCGATCCTGACGGTCGCCACCTCTTTGGCGCCTGCTCCCAACATTGCCATATAATCCGCGCCGCCTGGAGCAGGCTCGATGAAGGTCGCCAGGCCGAAACCCACCAGGCGGCCCTCCGCGCGCAGGCGCTGCTGCTCCTCGCGGAAACGCGGGATATCCGCCAGTTCAACGGCTCGTTCGAGGGTTTCGCGCGCGCTCACGCGGTCAATCGCAATCCCCACCGCGCTCTTATAGGGCTGCTCTTCTTTCGTGACGATGTTCTTGCGGCGCACTTCGACCGGGTCAAGCCCAAGTTCCTTTGCGATGATATCCGCCATGCCCTCGCGCACCCAGGTCTCGACGGCCCAGGGGCCGCGGTAGGCGACGTAGGGAGCTTTATTGGTGGTGACAACGGTGGCATCAAACGCGTAGTTCTGGAAGCGGTACGGCCCCGGCAGGACCAACCGCACAATCATCGTGAACAGGGCGGGGTTGAGCGGCATCACCTGGTAGGCACCAGCATCCAGGGTCATCTTCACCTTCAAACCCAGGATCGTGCCGTCGCTCTTGACCGCGGCATCAAGCGTCAATGTCTCCTCGCGCGCATGTCCACCGGCGGTCAGATTCTCGCGGCGATCCTCGATCCACTTGACCGGCCGCCCGGTCTTGATCGCGGCGGCAGCCACCAGCATATCCTCGCGATACACACCGAATTTCAAGCCGAACGCGCCGCCGATATCGGGCGCGATGACGCGAATACGATGGCCCGGCAGGTTGAGCTGCGCGCCCAGGAAAAAGCGCGTGGCGTTGTGTGCCTGCGTCCCCGCGTAGTACGTCAATTCGCCGGTCGCCGTGTCATATGTCGCCACGCTGCCGCGCGTCTCCATCGGGACGTTGATGTAGCGGTGCTGGCGGAACGTCTCGGTGATGACGCGGTCGGCACTGCTGAACGCGGCATCAACATCACCGTAGGTAAAGGTATCGTGATACGCGATATTATCGCCCACTTCCTCATACAAGGGGGTGCTCGCCGGATCTAGCGCGACTTCCATGTTCGGGACCGGCGGCAGGGGATCGTAATCCACCTGGATGAGATCGACAGCGTCTTCGGCAACGTAACGGCTCTCCGCTACCACTATCGCGATGGGGTCGCCGACAAAGCGTACCTTATCCGACGCGAGCGCGGTATGCGGCTGAGGCTTTGCGCCCGGCAGCGACGCGTCCACCAGGATCGGGTTCACGACGCCGGCGAGATCGGCAGCCGTGAAGACCGCCATCACGCCGGGCAAGGCACGCGCCTCGCTGGCATCGACGGTGATACGGGCGTGGGGATAGGGACTGCGGAGAAACGCCGCGTAGGCCATGTTGGGCAGCATGATATCATCGATATACCGTCCCTGCCCGGTCAGGAAGCGCGGGTCCTCGACGCGCTTAACGCTCGCCCCAACATAATTGCCAATAACACTTCCGCTGACAGCCATGATTCTTTATCTCCTTTTTCTCCATGTGAGAAACAACACGTGCGCATCTCGCGTGACTACACAGCCTGTTCCGTCACCAGCACAGGTTCAGATGCGGCTGCTTGCATCTTTTCGGAGGCCAGGCGTACCGCGTCGACGATATTCTGGTAGCCGGTACAGCGGCAAAGGTTCCCGGACAGGGCCGGACGAATCTCCTCCTCGCGGGGATCAGGATTCTCTTTGAGAAATGCATAGACGGACATAACAAAGCCAGGAGTGCAGAATCCGCATTGCATCCCGTGACATTCCCAGAATGCCGCTTGCACGGGATGCAGCTTGCCTCCCGCCGCGAGGCCCTCGATGGTGGTCACCTCCTGCTCGTTGGCCTGCACCGCGAACATCAGGCACGAGCGTACCGCTTCGCCGTTAACGAGCACCGTACACGCGCCGCAGACGCCATGCTCGCAGCCAAGATGGGTTCCGGTGAGTCCCAGGTCGTCGCGCAGGAAGTCTGCCAGCGTGCGACGAGGCTCGGCCAATCCCTCGCGATGGACGCCATTGACAGTCAATTCAATCATTTGCTTTTTGCTTGCCATAGAAAGACCTCCCCTGGTGATTATTGGGCACGCTGTGCGGCTTCGGTCAAGGCGCGGCGTACCAGGTTGGTTGCCACGTAGATGCGATACGCTGAGCTGGCGTGGACATCGGCGGGCGGTTCAATATCGCCTGCGACTTCGGCAGCCGCTGCTGCGATGGCCTGCTCACCGGGCTGTTGGCCCAGCAGCGCCTGTTCCGCTCTGGGAGAGCGCACGGCGGTTGGGGCGACGCCGAACAGGGCAACTCGCACATCCGAGCAATTGCCTGCGCCATCAAGCCCGACGATCGCGGCCACGCCGACCAGCGCGAAGTCGCCATGCCGTCGCGCAACCTCCACAAACGACCAGCCCGCCCCGGCTGGCAGCGCAGGGAAATAGATATCGCTGAGCAGGTCATCCGCAGCAAGCGCGGTCGTCAGGTAGGAGACGAAGAAATCATCGGCTTTAAGGGTGCGTTTGGTGCCGCTGGCATGCGTCACAGTGAAGGTTGCCTCAAGGGCGGCGGCCAGGGCAGGTAGCTCCGCCGCCGGGTCGGCATGAGCGAGACTTCCGCCAACCGTGGCGCGATTGCGGATCTGCGGATGGCCGATCCACTCGACACCGGCAGAAAGAAGAGGAGCTTTCTCGCGCACCAGCGTCGAGCGCTCGACCGCGCGGTGACGGGTGATCGCCCCGATGGCTAATCCGTGAGCGTCGGCACGGATGTAGTCAAGTTCGTGCACATGGTTGATGTCGATCACCACGGACGGCTGTGCCAGCCGGAGCGCCATCACAGGGACGAGGCTCTGTCCGCCGGCAAGAATCTTGGCGTCATCGCCATACTGTGCCAGGAGATCGCGCACTTCGTCCACACTCGTTGGGGCAAAGTAGTCAAAGGGAGCGGGTTTCATTATGCTTCCTCCTTCGCTAGAAACAGCAACTTGTCGCTATCTGTACGCGTCATGTTATACGTATAACATAGCTTGACTTAAGTATAACCATCATGCCATAATAGCGTCAAGAGTATTTCTCACCATTTTACCAGGAAAACCATATTTAACAAAGCTGATAGATAGCTATGTCTGAGAAAAAACTGCCTGCCTTCCGGAGTTCCTCACCCACCAGTTTCGATGTTGCCCGCAAGGCGGGCGTCTCCCAGGCAGCCGTTTCGTATGTCTTCAATGGACAGCAAAATCGGCACGTGAGCGAAGCAACCCGCGAGAAAATCCTGCAAGCGGCGCACGAACTGGGATATCATGCCCATCCCTCCGCGCGTTCCCTGCGCAAAGGGCAAAGCGATGAAATTTGCTGTATCATCAATGCGCCTGTTTCCTTTTTCTCCTATCACATCCATCTCGCTATTCAGCAACAGGTCGTTGCTCATGGATATGTCCCCGTTTTCTATGCCAACTCAGGCATTCCCACTCCACAGTGGCGAGAGGCGCTCCAGAGGATGTTCGCTCGCCGCCCTGCAGGTCTTATTATGAGTCAGTTCACGGATATGGCTGGCGATATTGCGCTCGCTCGCCAGATGGGGATTGAACATATTGTGTTGATCTCCACACGACCAGTGGAGCATATTCCAACCATCATCTTTCCCAGCTCGCCCCCCGGCTACCTTGCCGCTCGACACCTGCTTGAGCGCGGCCATCGCCATCTCGGCATCGTTCACCCGAGCGATCCTCTGCTCGAAGAGATCTTCCAACAACGGCTGGAAGGGATGCGCTCGGCTCTCACCGAAAGAGCGGATACGACGTTGGCTATTCTTCCACTTGCACCCACGCTGCCTGATACCCGTTCCCTGGTGGAGACGTATCTTACGTGCACAGACCACCCGACAGGTATTTATGCCTTCAATGATGAACATGCTTGCTATCTGTTGAGGGCGTTGATGGAACGAGAGATACGCGTTCCGCAAGAAATTGCTATCGTTGGAACGGATGATCTCCTTTCCTGCGAGCTGACATGGCCATCCCTGACCTCCATTCGCTTTGACAATGTCGATGCCATCGGAAAACGAGCAGTCGATATGCTCGTCGACCTGCATACTGGCCAGCCAGTGCCAGAACCGCTCTCGTATCAACTGGTTCCACAGTTGATCCAGCGCGAATCAAGCTGAGACGAGAAGTCCTTTTGTGTCAAGAGCTTCATCAGGAGGATACTATGACGGAAGTTTTCGAAGCTGATCATCACTCAGGAGAAAAGGGATATGACTGAGACGTCTACTTCCATGTCGATCAATCAACCGTCTGCGCAAACAGAGCTTTTCCGTCCATCACTTCATTATCCTATGCATCCGTATGCTGAGATGCTGACTCGCACTGCTGAGCGTTACCCCGAAAATGAGGCCGTTCTCTTCTCGGCACCTATCCGTCTTGCCAACGACGCTAGCGCGTCTCCATTGAAAGACGCTGCTGCAACGCCGCTAGCGCGGCTAGACTCCGTCTCAGCAGCAGCGCAAGGTGTGCGCTTCGCTCAGGCAAGACGCAAGGAGAAAGAGACGAACCTGTCATACCGGGAGTTGGATGCGCTGGTGAACGCCTTTGCCAACGCCTTGCTTGACCTGGGAATACACAAGGGCCAAAAAGTGTGCTTGTTTATGGCGAACCGGGCTGAATATCTGATCAGCTGGTTCGCCATTACGCGCATTGGCGCCGTTGTCAGCCCGATCAATCCTTCGTATAAGGAGCGCGAAGTCGCTTACCAACTGAGCAATAGCGAATCGGTGGCGGTGGTGGTGCAGCACGGTCTGCTGCCACTGGTGGAAGCGGTACGCGCTCAGCTCCCTACCTTGAAATATGTAATCACAGTGGGATCCGGTCAGCATACTACGTTTTCTTTCAGCCACCTGGTGTGCGCTCATCCACCAACACTGCCCACCGGCTTAGAACTCGCGTGGGAAGATGCGATAGCCCTTCCCTACAGCAGCGGCACGACGGACTTGCCCAAGGGAGTCCTGCTCAGTCACAAAAATCTCGTGTGTAACGCGTATCAGTCGATCGCTACTGCCCGGATCACTGCTCAGGATCGTATGCTCGTCTTCGTACCACTCTATCATATCTATGGCATTATGCTGATGGGCCTGGCTGCGATGACCGGCGCTACTATCGTATTGATGGAGCGCTTCGAGCCTGAGAGGTGCTTGCAGCTTATTCAAGAGCAGCGCATTACGCTCTTGTATTCGGTGCCGCAAGTGCTGGCAGTGCTGAGTGATTGGCCGCAGTTGAACGAGTATGATTTGCATACCGTCCGTTTTACCCAGTGCGGCGCGGCCCCCGTTCCTCCTGCAATGGCACGCCGCTTCGAGGAGCGTACCCATATCACTGTGATGACCTCCTATGGCCTGACCGAGGCAAGCCCAGGGACGCATTCCAACCCGGTCTACGATCCGCGGCTCATCAAGGTCGAGACAATTGGCCTGCCCATTCACGATACGAAGCAGAAGATCGTCGATATCGAAACAGGCCAGGTGGAACTGGGGGTGGGCGAAGAGGGCGAACTGATCGTGCAGGGGCCACAGGTCATGCAGGGCTATTGGAAGGCGCCCGAAGCGACCGCCGAAGCGTTACGCAATGGCTGGCTCTACACGGGTGATATTGGTTGGCGCGACGAAGAAGGCTATGTCACGATCACCGATCGCAAAAAAGAACTGATTAAGGTCAAAGGGTTCAGCGTGGCCCCGGCTCAGATTGAAGCACTGCTCCTGGAGCACCCTGCTGTTGTCGATGTCGCCGTAATTGCTAAGCCACATGAGGAAGCTGGAGAAGTGCCAAAGGCCTTTGTGGTGCTCAGAGTGGGCCATGAACACGTGAGCGCTGCTGAGCTGTTAGCGTGGGCCAATGGCAAGCTCGCCACCTTCAAAAATGTGCGCGAGATCGAATTCATCGATGCTATTCCCAGGAACCCCTCTGGGAAAATCTTGCGCCGCGTCCTCAAACAGCAGGAACAGCAGCGCATGGGCTTATCGTAAATGAATAGACAGAAAGTATGAAGACATGGACATAACGAACCTGGTGGCGATCGACGTGCATACCCACGCGGAGGTGTCGCAACGCATTCCCGATGATCCTCTTTTGAGCAGATCGACATCAGACCTGAGGTGCGACCCTTGATCCTGAAGGAGAATGCCGCCAAGCTCTTGGGCCTCGATACATCAAGTTCATTACCGGAGGGGCTATCATGACGGAATCACGCTTCGACATTGGAATGAAGGTGCGCAAAGAGGTGCTCGGGAGCGAGTACGTTGAGCAGGCGCAGGCTCGCACCACCGAGTTCGATGCAGACTTCCAGCGCTTCATCACGGAGATGGCCTGGGGCTCCGTTTGGGCGCGACCTGGCCTGGACCGGCGCACGAGAAGCCTGGTCACGATCGCGATCCTGGCTGCGCTAGGCCGTGAAGAACTGGCCCTGCACCTGCACGCCAGCCGCAATACTGGGGTCGATCCGCACGAAATCGCGGAGGTGCTTCTCCACGTGGCCGTATATGCGGGCGTTCCGGCGGCGAATACCGCCTTCTCACTAGCAAAGAAAGAGTTTGATCAGCTCACACGTGCCTCGGAAGAGGCCGGCTCGCCAGAGGCGAGCCAGGAGGAAGCATGAACCAGATCACGATCAGTGACATCGTGCGGGGGGATCGGGAGGTCTTCCCACCCTACCTGTATGAGGCCTATCAATCCACGCGGCGACGGGCTCCGGTGCTCCCGCTCATCGATGTGCCTCTGACGCTCTCGGAACTGACCGGTCCCGGGCCCGCCATCAGTGCAATCACGCCGGCAGATGCGGACCTCACGCGCAACGCCGGAACCGGCGGCGAGGCGATTGGCCAGCGCATCATTGTGACCGGCCGCGTGCTCGACGACCGTGGAAATCCGGTCCCGAACACGCTCCTGGAGATCTGGCAAGCCAATGCCGCCGGCCGCTACCTCCACAAACGCGATCAATGGCCCGGGCCCCTCGATCCGAATTTCCTCGGCATGGGGCGCTGTCTGACGAATGTAGAGGGGGTGTACCGGTTCCTGACCATTCGCCCGGGGGCGTATCCCTGGTTGAACCACCCGAACGCCTGGCGTCCGGCCCACATCCATTTCTCGGTGTTCGGCCCCTCGATGCTCTCGCGCCTGGTGACGCAGATGTACTTTCCCGACGACCCGCTACACGCGCTCGATCCCATCATGAACGCGGTGCCGGCGCAATCCGCACGCCAGCGTCTGATCGCTGCTTACGACCATACTGTGACCGAGCCGGAATGGGCGCTCGGGTATCGTTGGGATATCGTGGTGCGAGGATCAGACGCCACGCCTTTCGAGTCGCCAGCGTCAGGAGAGGCAAAATCATGAGTACCTTTCCCCTAACCAGTTCTCAGACAGTGGGCCCATTCTTCTCACCTGCGCTCCTGCGTGAGGACGCCCGCCGGAACGTACTGACCAAGCCGGAGACGGCCGGTGAGCGCATGCGCATCGAGGGGCGCGTCCTCGACGGCGATGGAGTACCTGTACCCGATGCGCTGGTCGAGATCTGGCAGGCGAATGCGCATGGCCGCTACCACCATCCGGCAGATGCGGGGCCAGCGGCGCTGGATCCATCCTTTCTGGGGTCCGGCCGCTCCGGGACAGCAGAGGACGGAAGCTACTGGTTCGAAACGGTCAAGCCAGGTCCTGTCGCATTCGATGGCGAGCGGCTGCAGGCTCCGCACATCTGTGTTACCGTGTTTGCCCGTGGGCTGCTCAACCACCTCGTGACGCGCCTGTACTTTGAAGACGAGCCAGCCAACGCGCTTGACCCGGTCCTGCAATGTGTCCCCGAAGACCGGCGGGCGACGCTGCTGGCCAGGCGCGAACCTGGTGGCGCAATGGTCGTCTACCGCTTTGATATCGTCCTGCAAGGCGCGGACGAGACCGCGTTTTTTAACGTCTGATGGAGCAACGCCACATGCCGGAGCCGAGTGACCTCCTGTTCAGCACGCCGGGAATGGCCGCCGCCTTCTCCCCTGAGGCGCATGTGCGGGGCATGCTCGCTTTTGAGGCAGCCCTGGCACGCGCGGAAGCTCGCGCCGGCATCATCCCACAGGAGGCGGCAACCGTCATCGCGGCCAATTGCAGGGAGGAATTGTTCGATGTAGCGGCCCTGTACCGTGAGGCGGCGGAGGCCGGCACACCCGCGATTCCCCTTGTACGCATGCTGACTGCACGCGTCGAGGGTGACGCGCAAAAGTTCGTCCATTGGGGAGCCACGAGCCAGGATGCAATCGATACGGCGCTGATGCTGCAGATGCGGGACGGACTTGATCTCCTCGTGGACGGACTGCTTGGCGTATGCGCAGCGTGTGCGACGCTCGCCGGGCAACACCGCCATACGCTGATGGCCGGGCGGACGCTGCTCCAGCAAGCGTTGCCGATCACCTTCGGCCTCAAGGCGGCGCGGTGGCTGGCCCTGGCGGTGCGCCAGGTGCATGCGCTGCGCGAGCACCGGGAGCGAACGCTGGCCGTACAACTGGGTGGCGCCGCAGGGACACTTGCCTCCCTCGGGCATCATGGCCTCCGGGTAGTAGAACTGCTTGCCGAAGAACTGGGGCTTCTAACCCCGGACCTCCCGTGGCACACCGAGCGCGACCGCATCGCCGAGGTCGCGGCAACACTCGGGATAATAGCTGGTGCGATGGCGAAGATTGCTGGCGACGTGGCCCTTCTCGCTCAAACCGAGGTCGGCGAGGCCTCGGAGGGTGACGCGCCAGGAAAGGGTGGGTCGTCCGCCATGCCACAGAAGCACAATCCGGTCGACGCGACTGGCGCCATCGCGTCGGCCCGGTTGGCAATCGGGGTGGTGCCCGTGATCCTGTCTGCGATGGCACAAGAGCACGAGCGGGCTGCCGGAGGATGGCAGGCGGAATGGGCCGCTATCCCCGAGCTGTTCCGCTTCACTGCGGGTGCGGTCGAGCGTGTTCGGGGCGCGGTGGGCAGCCTCCAGGTCGATCCCGCACGCATGAAAGCGAACCTCGAGCTGAGCGGCGGGCTGATCATGGCCGAGTCGCTCGCGATGGCACTCGCTCCACACGTGGGAAGACCCGAGGCACAACGTCTTGTCCAGGCGGCCTGCGGCGATGCCGTGAGGTCAGGCGTGAACCTCCGCCAGGCGGCCCTGGCGGATGCGCAGGTGCGCGCTATCCTCTCCCCCGAAGAGATTGACCGGGCACTCGCCCCCACAATGTATCTGGGCAGTACAGATGCATTCATTAACCGGGCCCTTGAAGCCTACCGCGAGATCCAGTCATCGCGAAGTGGAGTATGAACTTTTTTTCTGGACAGGCTGCGGGAGGAGACCCCGGCAGACAAAATCATCTGACAGCAAGGAAGCCAGGACGATCACATCTTTTGACTCCCAGGCCCTCATCGCGGCTTTCGCAAGGTTTAATGAAGGAGTTCTCGCCATCCAGGTCATAGGCAGGTCACCGTTGGAAGTTCTGGACAATCAGGTCGTTCCAGTGCCCCGACCTGCCTCGACGGGCGTAGCTACTTGTTGTTCGACCGAAGGTGCAACAGGAGGCGTTGGGCGACTCATGATGCCGATCGCCACCATACCGGCCTCGACGATGGCTACAGCGACCACCAGCGCACGCGGGAGTCGAATGCCAAACAGGTGATCAAGCGAGAAACGCCCGGGACCTGTGAGCGTGAGAGCGAGGGCTGTAGCCATATCGATGACAGGCAACTCGGCTCCGCCCTTACTCGCCCAGATCGGTTTGCCCCAGTGCGCCTTGACCGTGGCCATGATCATTGCCCCCATCGTACCGAAAGGGCCAAGTGGGTGGAGCAGACCCAGCGCGGTCAGCACACCACCGCCGAACTCGGACGCTGAGGCAGCCATCGCCCAGGGGGTGCCGGGTTGCAGACCCATTGACTCAAGCGACGCGGCCGTTCCCTTCAGACCAGGCCCTTTGAACCAACCGAAGAGCATTTGTGATCCATGACCGGCCAACAATCCTCCCACCACCAGTCGTAAGATCAGTAGCCCGATATCGCTCATCGTGCTTGATTCTTTCCGTCCTTTGAATGCACCTATCCCCCCGTTGGTGTCAGGTATATTTTGCTTTTCCATCACCTCAAGTTTCATCGCCGGTACTCCTTATTTCTCTCGCGCTCCAACTCAATTTGGAGAGCCTCGATGCGCTTGAGCAAGCGGACGATCACTTCGACTCCCTCCAGGTTAACGCCCAGGTCGCGTTGCAAGCGGCGGATCCGCCGCAGATGTGTGACCTCTCCCTCGCTATAGCGCAGTTCCCCGCCAGTCTCTTCCCCCTCGATCAGGCCCACTGCGCGTAGATGGCGAAGCGCGCCAATGCCCAGATGGCTCACCGCAGCTGTCTCCCGCTCGCTATACGATGAGGAAGAGCGGTACTGCTTGAGCACGATGTGTGTCACATGCTGCTCATTCATGGCTGCTCCTGTTCTGGATTGCTATTGAGTTGTGCCTGGACCGCCAGCAGGTCCATCGAGTTGGCTAGACTTCGCGGTACTCGCCCTCGACGGTCCCAGGTTCGCCACCGGGTGCTGCGCCGGCTGTTCCAGCGCCCGCGGTTGTACCAGGTTGACTGTAGACCTCCTGGCCAATGCGCTGCATCGTGCGCTCCAGGTCATCGGCTGCGGTGCGCACACGCGTAAGATCGCTGCCCGCAAGCGCAGCGCGCACGGCCTTGATCTTGTCCTCCACCTCGCTGCGCAGGCCCGCCGAGATCCTGTCACCGACATCTTGCAGCGTCCGTTCGGCCTGGTACGCCAGGCTGTCAGCACGGTTGCGTGTCTCAATCTCTTCCTTGCGTCGCCGATCCTCCTCTGCGTGCAGTTCGGCCTCGCGCACCATGCGCTCGACCTCCTCCTTGGACAGGCCGCTGGCGCCGGAAATCTTGATCTTCTGCTCGCGCCCACTGGCCTTATCGCGTGCCGTGACGTTGAGGATGCCGTTGGCATCGATATCGAAGGTCACCTCAATTTGTGGTACGCCCCGTGGGGCCGGCGGAATGCCTTCAAGGCGGAAGCGACCCAGGCTCTTGTTGTCGCGCGCCAGTTCGCGCTCGCCTTGCAGCACGTGAATCTCCACCGCCGTCTGGTTATCTTCCGCCGTGCTGAAGACCTCGCTCTTGCGTACCGGAATGGTCGTGTTGCGCTCGATCAACCTGGTCATCACGCCACCCTGGGTCTCGACTCCCAGCGAGAGCGGTGTGACATCGAGCAGGAGCACATCCTTCACCTCACCCTGTAGCACGCCCGCCTGGATGGCCGCGCCAATAGCCACCACCTCGTCAGGGTTCACCCCCTTGTGTGGCTCTTTGCCGAAAATCTTGCGTACCAACTCAATCACCGCAGGCATGCGGGTCTGTCCACCGACCAACACCACCTCATTGACATCGCTCGCCTTGATACCGGCATCCGCCAGCGCCTGCATGACCGGGCCACGCGTGCGCTCGATCAGATCGCCGACCAACTGCTCCAGCTTAGCGCGCGTCAAGGTCATCACCAGGTGCTTGGGTCCGCTGGCGTCAGCCGTGATGAAAGGCAGGTTGATCTCGGTCTGCAGCGACGAGGAGAGTTCGATCTTGGCGCGCTCCGCCGCCTCCTTCAGGCGTTGGAGCGCCATGCGATCATTACGAAGATCAATGCCCTGATCTTTGCGGAACTCGTCGGCCAGCCAGTCAACGATGCGCTGGTCGAAGTCATCACCGCCCAGGTGTGTATCGCCGTTGGTCGATTTGACCTCAATGATCCCCTCACCCAATTGCAAGATGGAGATGTCGAAGGTCCCACCACCGAGGTCATACACGGCGATGATCTCGTCTTTCTTCTTGTCCAGCCCATAGGCCAACGAGGCAGCGGTCGGTTCGTTGATAATACGCAGGACTTCCAGCCCGGCAATCGTGCCCGCGTCTTTGGTCGCCTGGCGCTGCGCGTCGTTGAAGTAGGCAGGCACTGTGATCACGGCCTGAGTAACCTTCTCGCCAAGTTTGGCTTCCGCACCGGTCTTCAACTTTTGCAGGATCATCGCCGAGATTTCCGGTGGACTGTATTCGCGTCCCCCCATCACGACACGCACGTCCCCGTTGGGGGCACGCGTGATCTTGTAGGGCACCATCTTGATCGTGCGTTGGACCTCGGGGTCATCGTACTTGCGGCCCATCAGCCGCTTAATGGAGAAAATCGTATTTTCGGGGTTGGTCACCGCCTGGCGTTTCGCCACCTGGCCGACCAGCCGCTCACCGCTCTTGGTGACCGCCACGACCGAGGGCGTGAGGCGCGACCCCTCGCTGTTCTCCAGCACGGTCGGCTCACCAGCCTCCATGACGGCCACCACCGAGTTGGTGGTTCCCAGGTCCATGCCAATTACTTTTGCCATGACTTCTCGCTTCCTTTCAGCAAAGCCTTGTAGAGACGATAACGCGTCAGCATGTACAATCTAATCTACTTGCTACGCAGGCGCATCACGCAGGGGAGCTGGGGTAACTGCGACGCTAACCTGAGCGGGGCGAATGACACGTTCTCCCATGACATACCCCGGCAAGGCAACGCGCAAGATCGTTCCCTCAGGCACATCTGCTCGCGCCTCCGTTGTGATAGCCTCGTGCCGGCGCGGATCGAACTGCTCTCCGGGTGTGCCGATCTGTCGCACGCCTAACTGGTCGAGCTGCGTCGTGAGTCTGCGCTCCACCAGCAACAGGCCCTGCACCCAGGGGTGCGTGGCCAGCTCTGGTGGTACTGCTCCCAGCGCCCGTCCAAGATCATCGAGCACCGGTAACAGGCGGGAGAGCAGCGCG
>Ga0070706_100002825_pt1 | contig 17357 bp, 15 predicted proteins | sample KBSK5501metaG_FD_65476 | JGI IMG/M metagenome (GOLD analysis project Ga0070706, IMG submission 65476) | Corn, switchgrass and miscanthus rhizosphere microbial communities from Kellogg Biological Station, Michigan, USA - KBS K5-50-1 metaG | ecosystem: Host-associated > Plants > Roots >... | reverse complement strand
AAATTTCTGCTCGAATCCTTCCAGGACAGCAAGGGGCAACGGGGCCGAGCCACTCACGCAGTAGCTCAAGCTGCTTGTATCATACGTATCTGCATCAGGTGTATACAGCAGCGCCACAAACATGGCCGGCACGCCCGCAAAGGCTACGATGCGGTGACGCTCAATAGCAGAGAGAACTGCCGTTGTATCAAAACGTGGATGCATAACGATCTTTGTGCCAGACAGGTAGGCAATATTGGATGCGGTCAGCCCATATGCATGAGCCAGGGGTAAAATAGCCAGTTGCACCTCGCTACCTGCTGTTTCCTCCTCATCGCCCCAAGCGCTTCCTTGATTTGCGACCGAGTTGGAAACGACATTGCGATGTGTCAGCACCACTCCTTTCGGATGACCGGTGGTACCAGAAGTATAGAGTATCACGGCAGTATCATCTGGTGAGAGCGACACTCCTTCCAAATCTTCGAGGTAACGATCTGCGTATGCCGCACCTTCGGCTAAAACGTCTTTATAGGCGTGGATAATGTATGGCCGTGATTCATCACGCTCTTCAACTTCTATACCTGTCGAAATAATATGCTTCAAAGTGGGAACACCCGCCAGCGCATTACGTAACAATGGCAGGAGGATAGGACTCGTAATCACCACTTTAGCTGCGGAGTTCTCAGCGATGTAACATACCTCCGGCCCTTTAAGCAGAGGTAGCACAGGAATAATGATGCAGCCTGCGCGAGCGATGGCCTGGTAGGAGATGATCACTTCAGGGCAGTTGAGCATCATGACGATGACGCGATCGCCTTTCTCTATGCCTAACGTTCTGAGCCCTGCCGCCAGTTGGGCCGCTTCCTTAGCAATCTCTCTATTGGTATATTCGCGCACCTCTTCTCCATCCTCATAGATAAGCGCTTTATAAGGGCCGAACTTCAGGCAATTATAGATCGAAAGGTCGTACAGAAAACGCAGGTCTCCAATGTCCATTTTTCGCGTCATGCCTGTCATGAGCTCGCCTCTCTTGTAGATGCAACCGGAATAATTACAACTGCTTCGCCAGTGGTCACTTTGTCCCCTTTCTGGTTCTGCGCCCAGCATTCAATTGCTATCGATTGGCTAAGATCGTCATTTGTCGTCTGGGCCTTGACTATCCCCTGATAGGTGAGCGTATCACCCAGACGAACCATATTCAGGAAGCGCGCTTTGAGATGCTCAATTCGCGCGCCTGGGACAGTAGCTATCTGCAGGCTAACGAATTGCCCAAGAAAGGCCATGCTGAGCATTCCGTGAGCAATCACGCCATCTAGCCCAACTTGTCGCGCGGCCTGCTCATCGAGGTGAATGGGGTTATAATCCCCTGATGCTTCAGAATAACGGCGGAGTTGTTCCTGCGTAATTGCGGGTTTGACTAGCGGGGTGAGTTGCTGGCCAATAGCTGCACCCAGAATGCTCATCATGTATCTCCTTCATAAAACCTCCGCCTGCGGAGATCCCTGGCATTCATGCGGGGAGAGTAAGCAGGCGTTCCTTCTTGTAGGGGAGGGAAACCAGCCCTGACAGCCTGGACGAACGCATATGCGTAGCCGTCGCAGCGCTGGAGCACCGCACAGCAGCGCGCCGGGATGGAATCGACACCATTGATGCGAAAGTACCGGCTTTTCCTGACCGCGACCCGACCCCTATGCGTCCCCTGCGCCCGGTACGGTGAGGGAACCACCGCCAGCACCAGGTCCCCCGTCTGCACGCCGCTCACCTGTTTCTGCCGCATGAGATGGCCGCGTGGGAAGCCGTGTCGGTCAAAGAGCGTCCGGCAATACTGCCCGCGCCCGCTAGCGCTGATGCGCAACGTGCGCAGGGTTCCGTCCTGCACCCCGGCGAGCTCGCCCACGCAGAGCGCGTCCAGGGCGTGCGCCTTGCGGAGACCAAACCGATCCCGGTTCCAGCGCGTCCGCCCGCCACTCCAGGTGCCTACCGGTAAGCCGAGCACTCCCAGCGCCCGCACCAGGGCGTAGCGCGTCGCATTGACCGCGGCCGCATCCTTGAGCGGGGTTTGCGCCTGCGCCTCCACTTGCGGATGGCCGAATTCGGCCGCCGTCCGATTGCCCTTGGCCGCGTTGCAGTCGTGACACGAGAGCACGAGATTGCTCGCCCGATGGGAGCCTCCCCGGCTGCGAGGGACCTGGTGATCGATCTCGAAAGGCACATCCCTCCTGTGACAGTAGGCGCACTGGTGCCGGAATTTTTCTAAGAGATAGGCTCGCAGCTCCCAGCCGACTAGCTCCCCTCGTTGATACTCGATCCCGGAGATTTCCGGGTGCTGGATGAGCTGCAGGTCAAATTTGACCCGTTCCACCTCCAGACGGGTGAGAGGTGACCACCGGCCATAGCGGCGTGCCCAGGTCAGCACATTGCCAATCCGCGAGCGCAGCGAGGGGGGCAACCACCCCCTTGGGCGCCTGCGGTTCGCAAAGCGCCGTGGGCGGTAGCGCAGGTTGGTGCTCCTGCGACGGCGGCGGGCACGCGCTCGCTTGCCCAAAGCCTCGTGCACCAGCTCGCCCCGGTGGCGCACCTCCGCGAGGTGGACAGCGTGATGGACCTCGCCCTGGGGGGTTGCTGCCACCCGTGCCACGGCCATCCCGCTCGTTCTAGACCCGGGATCAATCTTGAGCACCAGCGGCTGTACTACTGACTCCTCCAACAGGCGATCTTTGAGGCGAATGACCAAAGGGTAGCGCCGGTGCACCACCGCCCGTCCGCGCGAGAGCAACAGTCGCGCTTTCTTTGGCGTACAAGGCATCAGTGGCTTCTTGTGTTTGTCCAGGACAAAAACCATACTTCGTTTCCCCTTTCGGGGCCCTTTACAGGGCCGTGTGACGCGTCTGAGGCGGCCTTCTCAGACATCTCCCCTCGCCAATGTTGGGTCGGCTTGTTCTGCTCTGCGCACCGCCCGGACTCCTGACGGGCTTTTAACGCAAGAGCGGCAGAGCGGCGCACTGAGGAAGCATGTGCCGGTGCCATGACCGATCCAACGGAGCACCCGCACCTGGCTGCCTGGGCCATTGGGTGCTGAGGCTGGACACTACGAGCCAGCTTTCGCAAGCTCATCCCCTTGAAGGGGATAGAGTTCGTGACTAGAAAACAGGATGCATTGAACGCCATGAACTAGGCTGCATCTGGATTACAGCAGGCTCCCAGCCCGGCTCACCAAATAAAATAGAATCGTTCCACTTCGGATTCTTACGGCAATAGTGGTAGCGGATCTTCCATGCCCGGTCAGTCTTCTGCTTTTCATGAAATGCGGTATCCAGACCAAGTTGAAAGCTGAGTAGTTGTGCATAATACGGCTGCAGGGTGTACTCCATTGTATCGGTATCTAGCTCATGGTCCGCAAAAGACATTTGGAGATCAAAACAGTAAGGGTAATCCATTACTTCGGGGTCACGATCCTCCTCTTCTGCCCGGTGGAGAAGGATGAGCAATCCAAGCATCTCAAATTGAAAGTATGGTTCACCCGAAAAAGAATGTTGGCGAAACGGAGGCAGTGAGAAGAGGTTGCGTATATCAGTTGCGAGTTGTTGCAGAGATTGGTTTGTCTTGATACAGATTTGAAACGACATACAGGACTCCTTCTGGAGATGCGAAGGTTGTTGTACCCCTCTCGTTGAATGTATCTTCATCTTACGCTGCTTGAGGAATGGGTGTCAAGCGACTTTTAGGGGTATAATTGTGCTTGCTGCGATCATTCGATGCTTGCCAGGGCTTTTCGAAAGTCAAAGCTTGACAAGTAAGAGGCGAAGCGCCTCGAGCGGGTGAGCTTGATAGCAACGCATGTGATTGGGAACATGGGGGACGTGCCAGAAATCCAGCAGAGCCAGCACGGTGTTCTTGAGAGCAGCCAGGACTTGGGGAGCACAGCCAGAGCGAACTTGAGAGTGATCTTCCCCCAGGGTCACATCGCGGCGATAATGCAGCCGATTCTCTCTCCCCCAATGACCTCTGTTGAGCCCTAGGAGGCGCTCAGGAGAGGCCTGCTTGGGTGAGAGACTGGTCAGGCCATAGACGACCGTGGTATGCCACATGCCTTTCTTGAGCACGGTGCGTTCCAGCCGAAAGCCTTGTCCCACCTCGGCCCAGTCCCGAGCCAGAAACTCATTCAACTCGGTCGTGGCTAGCAGTGTACGTTTCTCCAGACGCCCATGCCCTTTGTTGCAGGCGCTGGCCGTTTGCCAGCAGCGGCGATCGGCCTCAGGATCATCCAGGAACAAGGCCAGATCTTCACGCAAGGTGGCTTGAGTGTTCTTGGCAAGCAGCAGATAGTCGCCCCCGGCACGCGTCACTTGCCGGCACCAGTTCTTCTGCGTATGCATGGCATCGGCACTGTAGATGCGTCCCTTGATCAGTTCCGGTGTCACCAAGCGAGGGGCGGCACTGAGTTCATGCTCCTGGGTGGCGACAGCACGTTGAGCCAGCACGGTTCCCGTCTTGACCTCATAGAGCGAGAGCAGATGCACCGACGGTTGTGTAGCTGCCTCATGCGAGAGCGTCCCGCGCAGCGTTTTGCCATCCATGGCGATGTGCGCACGGTGGTCATGTCCAGCCTGGGTAGCTAAGCGGCTGGGTTCCTCCTCACAGCCCCGCCTGGCTTCTGCCCGCGTCAGGCACTCCTGCATCACCCGCGTGACTTCTTGTTCATCCAGGCGCTCCAGCACATAGGTCTAGGTCGAGGCCGCTGGCCATCTCGTCCGCTGCAGGTGCAATCCTTCCTTCAACCACGTCCCGCGCAGTCGTACCCATGGCGAGACTCCGCTCAGTTTCGGCTCTCCCATCAGTTTGGCCAACACCATCAACGTCAAGATCAAGGCCACTGGGGAGCGAATCCCGCGTTTACAGCGCCCATCCGTGATCTTCTCAAAGGCCGCATACACCGAATGGGCATCGCCGTCTTCCAGGCTGGTTGGTAATTCCTTCTCCCGAGCTAGTGTGATATAGTCCAGCTAGGCCCCCTCGCGTTCTGGCTGTGTTTCGAATTTCTGCCAGTAGAGCTAGGTCGCCCTTTCTTTGATATCTCCTAGGACTTTCGAAATGCCCTGGATGCTTGCTTCTCTTCTTGCATCTACAACTTCTGCCTGCTATACTGGCAATGCGACATTTGGGGAAGATGGTAGTAGCACAAGATAAGAATCGAGTATGGTAGTCAGGAGAAATAGAGCGGTCGTCAGGAACCCGCCCCCTGGAGGGGGCAGGCTTGCTCGCAGGAGTGAGCCTCACTCTTGACCAGTCTCAGCCACCAGTCTCGCGAAAGCCGAGGCTGACGGGGCTTCGTTCGGAGCGATGTATAGGCACGTCCGGATGCTTCACCAGTCCGGACCGCTGCGGAGCAGCATTAAACAGGTTGACGGGGTAAAGCCAGTGTGCTGCTCAGGTGAAACCGCTCAGGAACGTTGACGAGGTGAGCATCACCCGGCGCGTGCCGGAGGCTCGTAAGAGCACAACCAAAGGAGTCCAACATGTCAAAGGTCTTTGTGGTAGACATCACGAAACAGACCTTGAACCCGGTGCATCCAGGGCGTGCTCGCCTGCTCTTGAAGCAAGGCCAGGCAGCCGTCTATCGGCGTTGTCCGTTCACGATCATGCTCAAACGTGCCGTGGAGCAGCCCGCGCTCCAAGCGTTGCGCATCAAAGTCGATCCGGGGAGCAAGACCACCGGCATCGCCCTCGTGAACGATGCCAGTGGGGAAGTGGTATGGGCCGCTGAGTTAACACATCGGGGTGAGCAGATCAAGCGCGACCTGGACAAGCGTCGAGCGGCGAGGCGTAACAGAAGACAGCGCAAGACCAGATACCGAGCGCCAAGATTTCAGAATCGGTGCAAACGGAATGGCACCCTGCCACCTTCCCTCGAGAGTCGCATCTGCAACGTGGTCACGTGGATGTGCCGTCTGATGCGGCTCTGTCCGATCACAGCCATCAGCCAGGAACTGGTGCGCTTCGATACCCAGGCCTTAGAGCACCCTGATATCGAAGGTGTGGAGTATCAGCACGGGCAGCTTTCAGGCTACGAGGTCAGGGAGTACATCCTGTTCAAGTGGAACCATCGGTGCGCCTACTGTGACGCCCGCGAGGTGCCCTTAGAACTCGATCATGTGCACCCACGCAGCAAGCACGGCACGGGTCGCGTGAGCAATCTCGTGGCGGCCTGCTCTGCTTGCAATCAGCGCAAGAACAACCAGGATGTGCGCGAGTTCTTGCATGACGATCCTGCTCGCCTCGCCCACATGCTGGCACACATGAAAGCGCCCTTGTGGGATGCAGCGGCGGTCAACGCCACGCGCTGGGCCCTCTACGAGCGGCTCAAGGCGTTGGGGCTCCCAGTGGAATGTGGCAGCGGCGGCTTGACGAAGTACAACCGCGCGATGCGCGGGCTTGGCAAGGCCCATTGGCTCGATGCGGCCAACGTAGGCAGGAGCACGCCCGCGTCTCTCATCATCAAGGACATCGTTCCTTGGCACATTACAGCGACTGGGCATGGCAGCCGACAGATGTGCCGCATGGACAAGAACGGATTCCCTCGCACCGGCCCCAAGCAGCACAAGCGTGTCCAGGGGTTCCAGACGGGCGACCTCGTGCGCGCCGTGGTGACGAGCGGGACCAAGCAGGGAACCTACGTGGGCAAAGTGGCCGTGCGTACTCGTGGCAGCTTCAACATCACCACGGCCCAGGGCGTGGTCACCGATATTCATCATCGCTTTTGTGTGCTCATCGCGCGTAGCGATGGCTATACCTATCAGCAGCGAAAGGAGGCGACACTTCCTCCCACAGCCTAAAGGCATATGGGTGCCCGTGCCGTGTTTTTTATGGTTGCCGCACGCAGAGCTTCTCTTCCAGCTCCGCCGCCCGGACAGGCGGAGCCAATTATCAATGGCAGTCCACTTCTTCAGCATTGGTTAACGCACTACTGGCAAAAATTACACCTTCCAACCCAGGAATTGAGTCGGCTGGCTATCACCCAGGATCGTCGTGAATATATGCGCTGGACGGGGAAGCGGCTCAATATCATGGTACTCGGTTGCTATTGCTATCTGCCCACACCCACGACATACCGTATCCGTTCTCATAAGCTCAGACCAGCACAGGCACGCGCTGGTTCTCATACGAACAACGCCGTGCAACCAGACCCACCTGGTCACCGGCACCTGATTTTCATAGAGCCTGATATGCAGCCAAAATCAATTGAAGTTACGGTTGCACATGAGCTCATTCATCTTACAGACCGGGTGAATGGAACGCCACGCCGCCATCGACATCATGGCCACGATTCTATTGCTATCGACGAAGCTGCTGTGACCGGTTACCCGGTAGATGAGCTGCGACAGTTGCTCCACGAGGAGAGCACACGACGCGAACGCTTGCGACGCGAACGACGACCCTTTCGCTATTTCTACGAATGCCCCAATTGCGGCAAAGAGTATCCCCGCGCACGCCGTTACTCCCAATCCGTCTCATGCAGCAGTTGCGATAAGAGCTATAATCCGGAGTTCCGGCTGATGCTGCCTGACGGCTCCCCGTGCTGAAGCAGCGGGGGTTCTGAGCGGCACTTCCACGCTTCCAGGCGCCCTCGACGAGCGAGGAGCGCTGGCTCTTGTGTCGTTTCGCTCAGACTTTGAGGCCGACGGGCTCCGGCTCTGGGGATACCAAAGCTTCGGGGCAAGGTCTGCCCCTCATTCGCCCGTTGGACGACCCGTTCGTGTGCGGCCCGCAGGCGCGCCTCCGCACCTTCCCAGGGAATGACAGCCCGGGCACACGACGGGATGAGATGATCTTGATCCAAGGTCGAGGCCAGAAAGGCGGAATACAGGTCCCGCTGGACGGGACCGACTCCACAGGCGCACTGATGCCAGCGCTGCGAAAGGGGCTTTTTCACGCATCTGCCGCAGCCATGACAGAACTGGCTCAACTTGCTTCGGCCTGTGGGAACCTCGATCAGGGTGCCGCCCGTCCTCGCAACGGTGCGCTTCAACTGTTCTACAAACATCCCTGGTGCGCGAAGACCCACACTCTTTCCATACTGTTTCTGCCACGCTTTATAGGAAATGTGTTCGAGGATGATGGTGGTGCCGACCGCGATGATCTCATGCACCTTTTTGCCGTGCAGGCTCTTGCGGTGGGCTGCCAGCTTCCGCTCTTGCTCCGCTTTGCGCCGGCGGGTGCGCTCGTAGCCCTTGCTCGTTTTCCAGTGCAGCCGCTGTTTGCCAGCCTTCTTGACGCGACCCTGGCAGTCGTAGTTGTCCGGGTTGGCCGCTCGCCTCTGCCGATCCATCTTCCGCTGCAACCGGCGGATCGCCCGCGCATCGGGAGTCAGTTCCTCACAGAAGACCGCCAGGCTGGCTCCGCCCTCTCGCGGAACCAGCGCGATGGAAGATGGCCCCAGGTCTGCCCCGATCGTGTCAGTCCCCACGGAGTGTTTCGGTTTGTAGAAAGGAATCCCTTCCAGCGCCAGTTGCACGACGTAGCGATTCCCCTGAGAATCGGCCCCCTGCGCGTGTGGACTGCTCGCCTTGCGCTGGATCAGGCGGGCATACTTGATGCGGTGGCCCAGGCCATATGTGATCACTGGGTCGTGCCAATCAATCAGGGCAGGGAGGCGGTCGTCTTTCCACACAAGAAAGCCCTGGTTGCCCTCCTCTGGTTGTTGCAGCTCAAAACGCAGTCCCGTATCGTTGCGCTTGTTCTCGATGCTGGAGAGACCGCGTCCTCGGCTTTTGAAGCGCACGCGGCGGGCCTGGCCCAGGCAGACGCGGTTGAGGGCGTGGTAGGCGCGACTGGAAAGCCGTTGCGCGAGGACCGCCTCCAGGTGGGCAGCCACCCAGCTCACCCGCAGGGCTTTGCTTGCCTCGTGCAAGGCGTACTCCGAAAAGCCATACTGCTCCCGCAGATGCGCAAAAGCTGCCTTGCGTTCCAGTTTCTGCGCATGTGGGATGGCACGAGCAGCCTGCCAGGCAGGGTCAGCCCGCATCGCGCGCAGCCGCTTCAGTCCCAGCGAGAGGATCGCGTTATAGAACTGCCGCCCCGCTTCCAGATGGGCGCGCAGACGGGCGGCCTGACCAGTGTTCACCTGCACAGGTAACTCAAGCAGAAAGGTAGGCGTGCGTGTGCTCGCTTCCTTCTCTCGATCGCTCGCAGACTGGTTCTTTTTGCGCATAGTCCGCTCTCTTGCAGATGTTCTTGATTAGAACGTATATTCGAAGCATATCACCATTCCGGCGTGCTGTCAAGCCCTCCGAGAGCGGCTTCTCTTGGGACCTACCCCTCTCCTCCACCTAAAAAGGAACGACTTTTCATCAGCCTTTATGAATCACAGGGGCTTTCAAGTCCGACTTTCTGTAACTAGAAAACCAGCTATCGTTTCCTCAGCCCACGCTCACTACCGGCATCCTGATCACTGATTCTTGCAAGGGGATTCTGGTCGGCAACCGATCCAGAAGTTCATTTATATCGGCTATTTGTCGCTGAAGCCACTTGTTGAGATCCTGGCGTTCCACTATCTGGCGCGCCAATGCCGCTCTAATGCTTCTTTCATCTGATGGCAACGTCAGAGCTGTGTAGAGCGCCTGCGCAGTCTCAGTCACATCTGTTGGAGAGATGGGAATGGAGGCCTTACCCATTTGCTGAAACGCGCCAGCAGTTTGAGAAAGAACCACCACACCATCGCACAGATTCACAATCGGCCCCTCTTTGGCAACCAGGTTCATGCCGTCGATGATTGGATTCACCAACAGTACGTCATAATACTGCATCGCAGCGAGCGCTTGCGTACGATCATTGCCAGTGAAAGCCTGTATCGGTATCCACGCATCTGTACCATAACGCTGGTTAATTTCCTCAACGATTTTCATTACTTCTGCATTGTACCTTTTATATTCAGGCATGCTCTGGCGTGAAGGAACAAGGAATGCTAAAAATTTAACCTTACCATGAAGCTCTGGATGCTCATCGAGCAATTGCGCGTACGCCTGAAAACCCCGCACGATATTTTTTGTCGGTTCAATGCGATCCACCCGCATAATCGTCTTTTCAGCCAAGAGCGGGAGGATCTTTTCCACCGCGCGTTTTCCCGCTCGGCTTTGGACGATGCGACGTTCCTCGGTGACTGAAATGGAAATGGGGTAAGCGCGAGCCTGGGTGCGATGACCTTGCCACCAGACAGCTCCCTCCTCGAAATCAACGACAGCACCGTCAAGCAGTGTACGCGCCCCCTCCAGGAAGTTGTGTGCATCGCGCTCTGTCTGGAAACCAATGATGTCATTTCCAGCAAGTCCGTTATAAATTGCTTGAGCAATTTTGCTCGGCAAAAATTGCCAGCACCGGATATCAGGCCATGGGATATGGATAAACTGCTGCATGATAATGCTGGGATGGTGTTGGCGAATCATCGCGGGAGCCAGGTAGAGATGATAATCATGCAACATGACGACCGGCGTTGTATCCTGGCGTTCGATCTCAACATTCACAGCATCCGCAATTGCGCGGTTCGCAACATAATAGCCATTTTCCCAGGCATCTTGAAGCTTACTCGCGGAAGTGGTACCAGCAGTAGGATCGTAGAGGTAATGCTGTAAAAACCAGAGTAGTGTGTTACAGATCTGCTCGTAGTGCTTACGATAAACCGACTTCGCTATCGCAACATAGCGAAGTTGCATCTTCTGGCCACGCGATGGAGGCTGGAGTAATCCATCATTATTTTGTTGGGCTTCTCTAACGGCTATGCGGTCACCCTCTGTCATAGCCATGGCGACCCAGGTGACCTCAAGGCGATTCGCTGCGCCAATCAGCGCTGTAACCATACCACCTGAACCTCTACGCTGCTTCAATGTCTTATTATGGCTGATATGATATTCGACGGGGCCGCGATTCGAAGCAATAATGAGTCGGTTAGCATGGATGAATTGCATCTGTGGCAATGTATGTACCATTGGTGATGTGGGCATGGATCGATCCTTTCTACAGTCCTCACCATCCTCATCTTTGAGGCCGTACCTTGACCAGTCAAAAATTCCTTTCCGGCCTAAGTGGCCTGGAAGATACCGATACTCTGTTCTGAAACAAGAACAAACAGATCAGCACATAATGATGCACAATTAGACTTCCTCAGGTATAGTACCACATAATTGGGCATCTATGGGCTAAGTGTCCTAGCTTACTATTACCAATAGGTCACAAAATGTATTGTTTGTCTCTGATATAGTATGGTATACAGCAGTGAAAGGCCTTACTCATGATACGCATTGATAACCGCTCTCAGACTCAACTTCGCCCCGTGCGCATGACTGTTGATTACCTGGACTATGCCGAGGGATCGGTATTGATCGAGGCAGGAAACACGCGGGTACTGTGTGCCGCCAGCATTGAAGAGAAAGTGCCTCCTTTTCTGGAAGGCAAAGGCCAGGGCTGGGTAACTGCCGAGTATAATATGTTACCTCGCGCAACCCATACGCGTAGTTCGCGTGAACGAGACGGTCGCGTGAGTGGAAGAACACAGGAGATCCAGCGCTTAATCGGCCGTTCTTTACGAGCAGTTGTTGATTTGGGCGCACTTGGACCTCGCACCATCACGCTTGACTGCGATGTGTTACAGGCCGATGGCGGTACTCGCACGGCATCCATCACCGGTGCGTACGTAGCCCTGCACCGGGCATGTTCGCTGCTCCTCAAAAGAGGAGAACTGGCCGTATTCCCCGTACGAACAGCCGTAGCAGCGGTGAGTGTTGGCGTCGTCGGTGGTGACATCATGCTCGATTTATGCTTTGCAGAAGATTCGCGTGCAGATGTCGACTTCAATGTAGTAATGACTGCCGCACACGATTTTATCGAAGTACAGGGAACCGGCGAAGGTGGCGTTTTTAGCCGTGCGACAATGGACTCTCTGGTGGACCTCGCTGAGCAGGGCATCAGCGAACTCCTGGAAATTCAGAAGCGGTATGTGTAAAAGGACGGGCGACCCTGCATTTTCCGCCCAGGATATTCCGGTACCAAAGTACCGCCAACATTCTACACACACCATTCCAAACGTTTAAAATAATTGAAACGCACAGACATGATTGAATCTACCCGAATGACCTACTACCCTTGCCGATAGCCGGGGCTTCTGTTAGAATCCTCCCGGATATCCGAAAAGTAAACGACCTGCCGGACCAGCCGCAGAGTCGAGAGGAGCGCAAATTGAAAGTGAAGACAGACCGAAATTGGTTCTGGCGCATAATCGATTTTATCAACCCACTACGTGATCCTAGCCTGACTGTGGCTGTCGTGCTCACCTTCATTGAAGAAGCCGGACAGCACGACCCATGGTACTGGATTATTGTTGTTGCGCTTGTCAACTGGGTGGCTGTAAGGGGAATAGTCTGGTTGGTAGTCAATTTCACCTTTGCCAGTGTCTTCTTTTGGCGGCGCGCCTGGTGGGCCATTCGACATCCTCGCCTTGCCTGGCGCATTATGGATGCTGTCGGGCATGAAGAAATCGTGATTGGCGGCTTTTCATCTCTTACAGAAGGCATGATGTTGCCGGACGGGTCCACTCTTCTGAGTATGAGCCCCGTCCTGGGAGCAAGCGGTATTCATGTCATTGGCGAGTTACCCGCTGGAACCGAAATACCCATGTTGAGTATGCCCAACGGCCAGATAGCTCCCGACCTGGCTGCGCTTGCAGGTAACTCTGGTTTCTATCCCAGCACTCATTCTGGTGCACTCCCTGGCATCGCAAATCAAAATACGATGGGCTTCCCTCAAGTTGGAGGGAATGCATTTGCTGGCCAGCAGCCCTACACTGCTTTCCCTCACGGCTTCCCCCAGCGTTCTTCCCAGGAAGAAGACAGCCTGCGCCAACAACTAGCTACCATTACACAGCTGATGGACGATTGGATGCAATTTACTGAGGAGAAGTGGCGCACAGTCAGTGATAGCCAGCTTGGCTGGAAACCTCTCCGTGGGCGATGGGGAAATTGGGATGACATTTTCCAGGATGCCTTTGCCGCTAAAACTTCCGATCCCATGGCAAAAGCAGCGCAAACAGCCGGAGAAGCAACCGCCAGGCGCTATGATTTCTCAAAAGAGAAAGGTTCTGCTGCCTCTGCAGTAGCCTGTTTCTTGCGCGATATGATGACTCTGCGTCAAGGCTTAGAAATGATAGAACCCTCGATGGATAATACTCCTGAGACACCTTCTATACAGCCAGTGGTCCACCCAACACAAACACCATATTCCACCAATATGAATACTCTGCGTAGTGGTTTTGGTAACTCCGCCACTGCCCGCAACTCGCTCATACGCCACCCATCGCCAATCTACGTGGATGCAGACGCCCAAAAGTAAGAAATGCTACCTATGTACACAACTTCACAATATAATGTCAGTGTACGCCCTGAACTGGAGAGTTTGGCCGAATATCTGCCTGGAGAATCTCTCGAAGCGTTCAGCATACGCACTGGTATACCCATTCATTGCATAATTAAATTAAACAGCAATGAAAGCCCTTATGGTCCGGTGCCATCGGTCATCAAAGCCTTAGGCGAATGCGAACACTATAACAATTATCCCGATAGCGATGCGACTGTTCTGCGTTTTGCCCTTTCAGCTTATACAGGGCTTGAAGGATCTCATATTGTCTTAAGCCACGGCAGTAATGAATTGATCAATCTGCTCTGGCATATTTTTCTGTCAGTAGGCGACAACATCATTTGCTGCACCCCCACCTTCTTACTCTACACATCCATCACCTCATTTTGTGGTGCTTCAGTCATCGAAGTACCTCGCACAACTAGATATGAGATCGATGTTGAACATATTTTGGCTGCTCTCACACCTTCCACAAAGCTGATTGTAATCTGCTCGCCCAATAATCCAACCGGCAATCCTATTGCTGAATCAGACGTAATGGCTTTGCTGGAATCGGGACGTATCGTCGTAATAGATGAGGCCTACGTAGAGTTTTCCCAGCGACCAGGGGGATTTGCTCACCTCGTGCCACACTATCCTAACCTTGTCGTTTTACGTTCCTTCAGTAAATGGGCGGGATTGGCAGGTCTTCGCATCGGATACGGCTTATTCCCCGTATGGATTGCAAACTACATGCTCCGCGCACAGTGTCCTTTCGAAGTCAACGTCGCGGGCCACATTGCCGCAATTCAGACACTTGCGCACCTGGAATGTGTGCTTGCCAATGTGCAACGCATTGTGCAAGAGCGGGAACGACTCTTTGACATATTGAACAGCCAATCCTATCTCACACCCTATCCTTCGCAAGGTAACTTCATTTTCGCGCGCCTAAACGATGTAGATGTGAAGATCGAACAAGTACGCGCTGTTGTTGAAGAACATGGCATTCTGTTGCGCTACTTCCAAAAACCCACAATGCATAACTTCCTACGCGTAACTGTTGGCTTACCCGAACACACAGATAAACTGGTCGAGGCGTTAGCAAGGGTGACACTCCGCAGCCGCTAAAGCGGCGCAGCTTCTTCCGGCACTGCTACTTAGTCGGTTGTTCGAGTGGATGTAGCGTGGCTACGACTCGTTGAACAACCGGAGTGGGTGAGCAATACCTGATACAGTGTTCGCTGTCCCGAACACTGTATCCTGCGCGGTGCCCTGCGCGTTCCTTGCTCCATGCCTGGCGTGGTTGGTAGAGAGCCTTCCTTCACCTTTGGCGACTTGGGAGCCTGAAACACCTCCCACTTTCGTGGGCCTCTCTGTTGCCAGAGGAGCTTGAGGCTTTTCCTGAGAGAAGGTCTGGTGATACCGAGCAAGGAGGCGTTTGCCGATGAAAATGCTGGCATTTCTGTCGGCATTGCCGCGCATCCGGCAGACTGAACAGAACACCAGTGGAGCACCAGGGGTGTATCCTTCGGCTGGTTGTCCTGCATCATAACGAGCAACCGGGGCGCCGCAACGGGCACAGTCCCTGCTCGTATTTCTCGGGCTGACTCGACAGGTGAGTATTCCCTCGTTCCACGCTTTATATTTCGTGTAGTTGAAGGTTTTCCCCCTCAACCAGTACGAGCGTTTTGCGTTGCCCCTCCTGCTGTACTTACCCTTGTGCGGCTTGAAGTGTCCAAGATGCTCGAACACCAGCACACTCGCCTGATGCTGCTGCGCGAACTCTACGATGCGGTGACTCACCTGATGGGCGCTGTCCTCATCAAGTGCGCGTATTTTGGCCCACAATGCCGCATTGTCTTGCTCCCCCTCAGCGAGCGTGCCTGTCTTGCATCGGTTGCGTGCTATCCGTCCTAACTGTCTCGCGCCTTCGGCCGTGGAGTTGCTTTCCTCCCTCAATGAAGCAGGTCGCAACCACCGTGCCTTCGACCGTGAGAATGGTGCATACGGCTAAGTGTCTGGTCATATTCAAGTCAATGGAACACATACGTGTCTCAGCATTGCTTGCGACTTGCTGTTCCACTTTGCCAGGTGCGGAGAACTTCTTCTGGAGAGCGGTGTGCAAGTTCCACTGCTGTCCGTCCTGCACCAACGTTGGGCTTGCTATGTTCCATCCATCGGGGATGACACGCCCTTGAATGCGGCATTTTATCCACGCCCAACTTCCCCCTGTCCAGAGCTTGAGCAGGATGCTCTGTGCTGTGCGCTCTTTCCATTGTCCAGCATACAGCGTGACGCTGCGGTTCCACCTGCGCGGGGGCGACTTCCGGGCGAATGCTGAACTTTTTGCCACGCGCTCTTGCCCTCTCCTTCTGCTTGCGCCACTTCTCTAGTTGGGTGTAAAACGAGTGTGCAGAGCCAAGTGCAGCGTGAATAGCGGCGCGACGGAACATGGCAGGTATACCAGCTGAGAGAGCGCCAGAGAGCGGCATTACTGGACGAGGGTTGGCTTTGGTAGTATGGGTGAGCTTTTCCAGGGCTGTGAGCGCTTCTTGGTTGGAGAGGTTGAGAACGTGCTCATGCAGGGTGATGACCTCGAAATAGAAGGCGGCAACTTGATTGAAGAGGTCTTGTGTTGCAGCAAAATAGGAGGAGTGAGCAGGCTGATAGCTCAGTGCTTGTCGGATGGTTGTTGTCGCCTTCGCCATGAGACTGCTCGCTCCTTTTTTTTACAGTTCTCTCACCTTTTCTTTTTGTGCAAGGGGAAAGCGGTGATTTGACGCTCCTCTCTTGCCATACTTTTCTCCACATCCAACGGGTTTTTGGCTCAAGCCGCGGACAAACCCGCCTATCTACACGAGCTAAAGCCTTGATAGATTGCGGTGGGTTTTTTCTCTGTCAAATCAACTTAAGGGACTCTCGAAAATTAAATTGTCCCAGAGATGATATAGCCCGAGAGATTGTTGATTGTCAGATAACATGGTTTATGGTAACTTTTAGGGCATATCACCTGCTCCCCCTCAGACCATCTTTACTCCTAGGTGGTTGTCAGATCCGAAATCAGGACCGATTCTGACCGCATGAGCCAGTATACTGGGCAAATAAGATCATTCTTTGGAGGAAAGACTCATGTCTGGAGCAAACGATTTCGATTTTCTTCTTGGCTCTTGGAATATTCGCAACAGGCGGCGTACGAACCCATACAGCCCCAATCAAGACGGTGTGTGGGAAGAATTTGCGGCCAGCCATACAGGCGCAAAATATCTCGAGGGAAAAGTCATCATCGAGCAGTATGAAGGCACGTTTCCCAGTGGGGAGAAAAGGCTAGGACTCACCATTCGCACCTTTGATCAGCAGAAGCAGCAATGGTCGATTCGGTGGCTCGACAATCGAAATCCACCGGATTTCAGGCCGCTGGTAGGAAAATTTGAAGATGGCGTTGGACTATTTTCTCAGGTGATAGAAACCCCAGATGGTCAACCGCTGCATGTGCGGTTTACTTGGGATGAGATTACGGCGAATACGGCGCGCTGGCAGCAGGCTTTTTCGTTTGATGGGGGGTTGCATTGGGAGACGAATTGGGTGATGGAGTTCACAAGAGTGCGGTAGCCATCACGGTTGTGGCGAGGCCCTTGGGGCCTTGCATTTCAATGAAAGGAGCGAGATGTATGTCAGATACGAGTGCTAATACGCGTGTGGGGTTGGGCGCGAGCGCGAGACAAGCGCAGGTGCAAGCCATGGAAACGTGCTGTCCCGTCATAGAGCTACGTCAATATGTGATGAAACCAGGTCGCCGCGACGATCTCATTGCCTTGTTCGAGGAGCATTTCATTGAGGGGCAAGAAACATACGGCATGCGGATTATCGGCCAGTTCCGCAATCGCAACCAACCTGACCAGTTCGTCTGGATGCGAGGTTTTGCCGACATGGAGGCGCGGCGGAAAGCCTTGGAGGGCTTTTACGGTGGCCCGATCTGGAAAGAGCATCGCACTGTGGCCAAC
>Ga0070706_100002824_pt1 | contig 17365 bp, 16 predicted proteins | sample KBSK5501metaG_FD_65476 | JGI IMG/M metagenome (GOLD analysis project Ga0070706, IMG submission 65476) | Corn, switchgrass and miscanthus rhizosphere microbial communities from Kellogg Biological Station, Michigan, USA - KBS K5-50-1 metaG | ecosystem: Host-associated > Plants > Roots >... | reverse complement strand
ACCTTTGTTTCCCACCGGGGCTTGGCCGGTTGCCCCGGCTCGTAGTCAAAGTTTCGTAAGTTGTGAATGGTGATCTTGTCTCCTTCTCTTTCTGTCCATGCGGTTTCGGCAACTTCAGGCTGCCAGTTTCGCTTGCCAGTTGCTTGGATTGACCACCACCAAAAAGCAACTCCGGCGAATAAGGCGAAGCAAATCCCGAGCGAAGCCCAACTGAATCTGAGAAAAAATAAAACAGCGACTACAGAAACCAGGTAAATAATGGAAACAGGCAGACTCAGGTTCGCTACCGGGAAGTCGAAGGATATTGCGGCAGCTGCCCAAACAGTCAGGAAACAGAGTATCACGAACGCGAGCAACCATATCGCTCGACCGAGAATTCGCATTTTTTCCGGAAAGAACTTACTAACTTTAATTAGACATCGCTATAGGACGTTAGTCCAATAGCCTGAAGCCAGCTCTGCCACCTCCATTTGCAGAGGACCGCGGTATCGCGGCGCTGTTCCTATATTGCACTTTGGCCCAACGGTAATTCCGATCAGGAAAGTTTAAGATCCAGCTCGTTTTCCCCTTGTGCCGACTACGGAAATGCCTCTTGTATCAATCACATTCTTGGTCGGGCGATTTCGCACGAAACGATGTGAGACGAGGCGGGGCCATCGCCTTTTTAATTCAGCCAATTTGACGACGACCAGTTCCTCGCCGCGGTATATCGAGAAATGGCCTCTACGACCCTGAGCTTTGTACTAGCGCGTGCTTGATCAAACCTCCACTATAGGACTTTGGTCCCATAGCGCGGTCATACGGAGAATGGCACTATTTTGATGCCCCAGATCGCTCGAAACCAATCGGCAAGAGTGTCCTGCTTTGTCTCGAACGGATCGTGCGGCCGCAGCGCCTAGGGGCGTCTTGTTCTTTTATGAAAACGTGTGCACCCCCCAAAAACTCAAGTTTCAAAATGGAGAAAGGGAGCGGGCGCCTGGCATTACTTCTAGCGATCCTAGCAGTACCGATATTGAGCGCCCAGGGGCAAAATCCGACGGAGTCGCCATCCGAACCAGAGGCGATGCCCATACTCAAAAAGATGAGCGAATACCTGGCCCAAGCCGGGCGCTTTAGTGTCGTTGTTCGCCAGGGTTTTGACGTGGCTCAGGAATCTGGACAAAAGATCGAATTCGGTGAGGTCCGCAAACTTACTCTTAGCCGTCCCGATCACCTGCGGATTGAGTTCGAGAAAAGCAACGGAGAAAAAGGGCTGGTGATTTTCGATGGCAAAGAAATCACAGTCTACCAGGCGAATGAGAATATCTATGCGAGTACCGCAAAACCGGGCACGTTGGATGAAGCTATCAAGTACGCTGTAGGCAATCTCAAAATCCGGTTCCCCCTGGCAATAATGCTCCTGAGCACGTTTCCGAGTGAGCTAGAGAGCCGGGTTGTTTCAGCGGATTACGTCGAAAAGACAACTATCACCGACGTGCCGTGCGATCATCTGGCCGGACGGACGGCTCAAGGCGTCGATTTTCAAGTGTGGGTTGCGCAAGGCGACCAGCCTGTACCCAGGCGTATCGTGATCACTTACATGGGCGAAACGGGGCAGCCGCAATTCTGGGCTGACTTATCCGACTGGAATTTTGCTCCCGACGTTTCCGATGCGCTTTTTGCCTTCACTCCCCCCAATGGAGCGGAACGCATTCAATTCCTAGCTGAGGTTCGTAATGTCGCTACCAAAGCCGCTTCGAAGAACAAGAAGGGAGGCCAGAAATGAGATCCCTCTTGAGAATGACGGCCGTACTGAGGATCCTAGTTTTCACCTTATTCTTAGCGATTCAGGTTGACGCCAGCGGCCCCCGAGGTGGTGGTGGCCGAGGCGGCGGAGGTGGAAGAGCTGGACTTTCAAGCGGCGGAGGTGGAAGAGGCGGATTTTCCAGAGAAGGTCCAGCGAGTGGAGGCGGATTTTCGTCTGCGAGAGGACAAAGTGGTGCGAAAAGCCGGAATTTTGAATCCCAGCGCGGCGGCGCCCAGCAAAATAGGAGCGGCCAACTCAACCGCCAAGGTGCTCCGAACCAGCAAACGAGAAGCGGTAACCAGCAGAACCGCCAAAGTACTCTAAGTCAGAGCCAACAAAGTAGAAGCGGTAATCAACAGAATCGACAGAACTCGATTAGCCAAAATCAGCAATCGAGAAGCAGCAATCAACAAAACTTGCAAAACACTTCGGGTCAGAACCAACAGAATCGGCAGAACGCCGCCAGTCAGAATCAACAGAGCCGGCAGAACACTTCCAGTCAGAACCAGCAGAATCGGCAGAACGCCGTGAGTCAGAATCAGCAGAATCGGCAGGACTACGCGAATCAGAATTGGGACGGATACCGCCCTTACGGATACTATGGTCCGGGGTATGGTTATCCAGTTGCTGCTGCTGCTGCTATTGGCGTTACCGGTTACGCGGTTGGCGCGGCTACGGCCAGCCAATCGGCAACGGTTGTACCGGTACTTCCATGCACTCCGACACTGGTGCGGGTGGGCGACCAGAACTACTACCAGTGTGACGGAAATTGGTACGCGAAAGTATATTCCGGCAGCAGCGTCAGCTACGTTGCAGTTAAGCCGCCGTAAAGGTTCCTCATATATCTCGTGCGCTCCATTGCTCGGCCGAGAATTCGCATCGCTGCTTTGCCCGACACCAGAACCGCTATCCAGGAATATGATCCGACTTTAGTCCTATGACTTTAGTCCTATCTTTGACTGTCGGAATGTTAACCGCGTTTTTCTGCGCAAGTGCTGGTTCTATGTCACTCCGATTTATACCAATCAACGACTACTGGGTATATAGGACCTTCGTCAGATGACCTGGCTATTGGACAAGATCCAATCAGTTCATTTCGGTGGACGCAGAGGGGTCGGTCGCTCAGTGCGACTGCTGGGTCACAAGCTATCCGGAAATTTCTCTGGTAATATCTTCCACGAGCCCGACGGCGCCGCTATAGGACCAAAGTCCAATAGCGGCAGCGCGCCAATTTTCGCAGGATGCCTTGCAGATCACGTCGAGGAAGCGCGCCGCAGCGCCTCGCCGTCCACCACGCGGTCCAAACTCCAGTCATGTCCATGAAACCTGTCACCTTTCTTACCACCGTTTCTTTAACCCTAAGCACGATCAGTTCGCTTCCTACTACGAGTCGGGCTGCCACCGCAGCCGAAATCGACCAGAACGCGAAGGCGGCCTTGAACACGCTCTATGCGAGCAATCCCTCAGCACGGATTGTTGGCAAAAGGGCCAAGGCCGTTCTCGTTTTTCCCCAGATTCTAAAAGCAGGCTTCCTAGTTGGCGCCCAGCGCGGTGACGGAGCCTTGATCGTTCACGACCGGACCGTTGCTTATTACAACACGACCGCTGCTTCCTATGGTTTGCAAGCCGGCGTTCAAAAATTCGGATACGCGATGTTTTTCTTGACCGACGCGTCGCTCGATTATTTGCGCAGGAGCGGCGGCTGGGAGGTCGGCTCAGCACCGAGTCTAGTAGTAGTTGATACTGGGATAGCCAGGTCGCTTTCGACCACGACGCTGAAGAAGAGCATCTATGTCTTCTTCTTCAGTCAGAAAGGTCTGATGGGCGGGCTTGGGCTGCAAGGAACGAAGATTACCCGGTATACACCGAGCGCGTAGACGTTTTGTGATTCGGTCACCCTTCAAGACCGAGGAACGCCCGTACGGTATATTTCCGCAGTCGCGCACGAGCGTTAACTGTTAGTGTTCGACGGCAAGAAAAGCGCGAACCTGGACAAGTATTCGTCATTGAAGACGGCCGATTATCCCCTTCGATGTAACGCCTGTGCGCCCGCAGGACGATCATAGAACGAGGGCGGCGAGCACCAATGGTCATCTCAGAAGAGCGACAGTGAAGACGAGAACTGCGCCGATTTTTTTAGCAGCGGTACTGCTTGTTGCTGGCTGTGCAACCCGGCCATCGGTTGCGCCCGGTCCACTCGGCGAAGCTCAGACTAAATTGACCGAGGCGCGCTCGCGAAAATTTTCCGCCGAAACAAGGATTGCTGATTACTTCCGAGCCGCAGAAATTGCGGAGAACGAAGCGTCGAGGCAATCTCGCAACGATGCAACAAAGCAACAAGGCGAACAAATCTACAACGATGCTTCTGCTGAAGTTACGTTACTACTTCAGCAGGCTGATGGCGGGAAATACTGGAATCACACGGAGCGAATCGGCGCTTCCGATGGTCCGTACGAGGTTCGCTTCCAACCGGGCGGCAACGGTGTGTGGTCTCCCGCTTTCTTTGACCAGCTTAAGCCGGCCAAGGAATCTGATCACAAGCATCTCCGCATCTGGGTGCACGGATCAGGATTTGGCGGCACTCTCGTCGGGATTCGCAACGGCCGGCCAGGCGATCCGTTCGCGCCGAGGGTAGGCTATGTTTGTCCGATTACCACAACAATCGACTTTTCGTCACCTCCAACAAAAACAGGTCATGCACACGTGGTGTTGGTCTCCTTGCATGATCCAACTCTCCGACAAACCGTGCGCCTCGGTAGAACGACCCAGCCCCTCGCCTACGACCTTTCCGCCCCTCTTGGACATTATCCGCGTACTAATGCTGCGACTATGGCGGTCAGGGGACTCTTACGCGCCGACAAGATCACCCAGCGCACTGGACTCTACACGCTTGAGCCGTAATGACCCCAATCGTATCCCGATTGTGCTCGTCCACGGACTGTTGTCGACTCCGCACATGTGGTTCAACATCGCGAACGCAGTTCGCGCCGACCCAGAGCTGAGAGCGCGGTATCAGCTCTGGGTATTCTATTACCCAACTGCAAACCCGATTACGCTTTCCGCCTTGGCCCTTCGAAAGGACTTAGCAACTGCCGAACGATTCTATCATCCCAGACACGGCATCGTGCTCGTCGGGCACAGTATGGGTGGGATAGTCAGCCGGATGCAATCTACCGACACCGGCAGAGTTCTTTGGAACGAATGTTTTGGTCAAAACGCCGATGCGCTCTACGCGAAGATTCCAGCGGATAACCTGCTGAAACAGGCACTGATATTCCACGCTGACCCGACCGTGAAACGAATTATATTCATGTGCGTACCCCATCGCGGTAGCAGTCTGGCACTCGGTCTGATCGGCGCACTAGGCAATAGTTTGATCCAAGCTCCCCAAAACGTGATCGTAACTATCCGGAACTCGCTCGGCGATTCCGTGGAGCAACTTTACGGAGTGAAGCCCCCCACCAGCATCCGCGGCCTCTCGCCCCGTTCGCCCGTGCTGATTGGTCTGGATAAGCTTCCCATTAAAGTCCCGCATCATTCGATCATTGGTGATCGTGGCAGAGGGGACTCCCCGAATAGTTCGGACGGTGTCGTTCCTTATCGAAGCGCGCATCGCGATTCTGCCGAATCCGAAAGATTATTCCTTACGGTCACAGTGGTTACCAGAGCCCAGAAGCAATTGAAGAATTATTGCGAATCCTCCGCCTCCATTTGGGCCTGAAAACTCAGCCGATGCACAACGTGGCGGCGGCACAATAACTTAACAAGCTATCGGACGCGGTTTGGGAGGGCTAGCGCCTCAATAATAATGCCACAGGCTGTAACGATAGTACCGGTGGCGGTATATACTCCCGCGGTAGTGGTAGTAACCCCCGTACCGATAGGGATAACCATTCTAGTACCGGCCGTGATAGCCGATTCGGACATAGGTCGCGGCGTCCGCGTTAGCCGGCCCAAAGGTTGCAAACGAGCCCATAACTGTCAGTGTGATCAACACTAATTTTAGCAGTCGGGAGCCCACCCGAAGCCGTTCGGAGAAATGATTGGGGCTGTCTGCACGGTCCCTTGTATGATCTAACATGGTGGGAAGCGTTATCAATTTCGATGCTAACTGGAATAAACTAGGAAGACAACTGGATTAGCAGCTCGCAATGAACTTATCGCTTCTCATGCTGTTTGATTTTCCAGGCTAGAGAGGAAAGAAGTCACTTTAATCAGTGAGGATGTTGAACCCTGGCGCGCTCCGGGTGCGAGCGCTGACCGGAGCGTCGGTGATCACGAGCGTCGTGCCGGGCGTGATGAGGGCGCGAGCGTCGGCAAGAAAATCAGTAGGGATCGAGACGCGATTCGCCAGATCTTTGAGATTCGGCGCCCGCCCGCCAATGCTTGCCGTGGAAATCCAATCGCGCCGGCCGCTCGCGTCCATTGACCCGAGCGCAGAATAGACATATGAGCCGGACAATCGCTCAATACCGCTCACTGGGGCACGCCCGATCTCTACACCGTTGCGGTACACGTAAGCCGCGCGGTCCGCTCCGCTCACGATGATCGATACCGGGCCCTTTGGCGCCTTATCCGGCGTCCATTTAAATCCGGCTGCTGTAGCACCCGTCTTGCCAGAGAACAGAAGCCCCGGCTTGGTCGTACTAGCGGGCGCAGAAGCATTATCCGCGATAATCACCGTCGTGCCGATCGCTGTCACCGAGTAGAGCTTGGTTGCGAAGTCCACCGGCATTCGCACGCAGCCGGCCGATGCCGGATATCCGGGCAAATGACCTGCGTGGAGCGCGATGCCGGTCCAGCTGAGCCGCTGCATGTGCGGCATCTGCGCGCCTTTGTAGATGGTCGATTCGTGGCGGACCTTCTTTTGCAGAACCGTGAACACGCCCGTCGGGGTATGCTTGCCCGGTTTCCCGGAGCTTACGGTCGAACGCCCAATGCGCACACCGTTGCGATAAACATAAAGGATTTGGTCCGGCAGGCTCACCAGAACGACCACCGGACCGGCCGGCGAGACTTCGGGATGCCACACATAATCTCCCGGCTTGAGCGCCGGCGCGAGAGGAGCGATCGCTCGACCTTTGGTGTGGCTCTGAGCGTGAGCCGTTGACGTCGCAAATAGGCAGCCGAGTGTAACGAAAGCCAACGAAGCCATTTGCCCGCTAACGATACTTTCGATTCTAGCTCTCATGGCGGTTGTCTTTGGCCGCGACGATCATTGGATCAACTTTCTATCCATTCTGGGGAGAATCGCTGCTGAAACTATTGGACTTTGGTCCCATGGACGGGCAGAACATCAATCAGTGATCTCGTGAGGCGCGGTCAGAACATCGGTATCACATTTTGGCGGAAAACCTGATGAGATAGCGATTACCGATGACGAATTACAGTCATCAAAAATACGACCTAAGTCCTATTTCGTTAGCGCTATATTTTTAGGATGATCGAAGATGAAAGCCTACTCGCTCCCCAACCTCATGAAAAGTCCGACTGTAATTCTGCTTCTCCTGCTCTCCGTTTACTATGCTTCCGGCGCGAACGACGTGCCGGTCACGGTTCAGTTTGTTAATCCGGCCAATTTTACTGACTTCCTCATCCGGGGACGTGACGCCAATTATACCGCCGGTGTCTTCGCCAACGATGTTACGGCCGAGCTAACCCCGGTAATAAAGCGGAAATATCCGAACGGAAGCCTGGTTCTGCGCTTTACTGATATCGATCTGGCAGGCCGTTATTCCACGCGAGGTGTCAGAGTCCATAACGGAACCCATCCCGCTCGGATGAACTTTGACTTCGCCTTGTCCGATAGCAATGGCAAATCTCTAGCGAAGGGTTCAACTCGTCTGGTTGACTCCTCGAACCCGAGATCGTCCGCGCACGATGCGAAGCGTTCTCAGGTTTTCTACTATGAGAGGCGGCTCCTGAACCGATGGCTGCAGAAGTTGTCGCCTGCCAGATAGGAGGCTCCGCCTTTGCTAGCTCTCGGCGGAAGCAATCCGCCAGCCGATCGAACCTCGCAAAGTGGTTACAAATTGCTGCTCACCGGGGCAGCGCCTTCGGTCGGGCGCACAGGAACGGCAGTAGCGCGCTTTTTTCGTAGCTCGGCCAGACGCTGAACGAAGACATAGCAAACCGGTATCAGGAAAATGCCGACCAGGGCGAGATTCAACTCTGCCTTGTCGAGCGCAGCTTGCGCAGATGCTACCCCAGCGTGCGCCGCTAGATTTGCCTGTACCGCGTTGTCGTAAACTTCTTGGCTGGCTACCCTTTTATCAAAGAGCTGCTGTTGACGTTTTTCGTCGAGCTCTGCCTTTCGCTGCGCTGCCTTTGCTTGAGCGAGTTCCGCCTGGGCCTGCTCTTTCGCCGCTCCAAGCTCGCGCGGATCGATGCGCAATAGGAGGTCTCCTTTTTTCACAACCGTACCTTCCTTGAACGCAATCTCGTCAATCTAGCCCTGCACGCGAGCACGGACATCCACATTGGCCGAACCATCGAGCCTGCCGATCCATTCGCGCGTAATTGACACGTCACGCGGTTCAACCACGACAACCACCACTTGCGGCGGCGGCATTGCTGGTGGCATTTCTTTGGAGTTGCAGCCGCTCAAGATAGCGGCGGCGGCAACAAATTAACTCGGGAGCAACACGAGCTTTTCATAGTTGCGCTGTGCAAACGGCGCATGAGTCGAGGAATCTGTGCCGACAGCAATTTACGAAAAGGGGGGCGCCTTAGGTATTGGACTAAAGTCCCATGGGCGGTTACGAACCATCGCGGTATCCCAGGGTTCTCGAAGGCTACCACGGCTCAACCTATCGCCGGAAGTGCCGCTCGAATCGCCTCAAGCAAAGCGTCATCATTGAATGGCTTGGTGAAAACTGCTGCGGCTCCCTGTTGCAAACCAAGGCTGCGTATCCCCGTTTCATCGCGCCCGGTGATGATGATCACCGGAGTAGGCAGTCCAAAGTCGCGGAGCCGCGACTGTACTTCCAGTCCGCTCAGTTCGGGCATCCATACGTCCAGGATAGCCAGTCCGATTGCGTGGGTCTTCGCATATTCAAGAAAGAGCCGCGGATCGCTAAAGCCCACCATCGTTAACCCGGCCGAGGCCAGGAGCCGCCGCATCGCTTTCAAGATCGAGGCATCATCATCCAAAACGCAGATGATATTCGGTTCTTCAGGCACTCGAGAAACCTTTCATATGATCCTTCTCAGTCCCTCGCCTGTTATAATGCCGTTAACAGTGAGGGAATATCCTGATCCTAATCGAAAGTTCGGGTGCGCGGTATTAGACCTTGGTCCTATCGCCTGTGGCTGGCGGATGGATCCCAACTTTTTCCGTAAGCCGTACTAACTCGGCTACCGAGAATACTTGCATCTTCTGCATCACTCGGCCCCGATGTACTTTAATTGTCTTTTCGCTGGCTTCTAACTCGTCGGCGATATTCTTGTTCAGTTTTCCGGCAATCACCAACTGCATCACTTCACGTTCCCGGGGCGTTAATCGATCGATCCGGGTTTGAATCTCGGCTCTCTCCTTGCTTTCCCGGAACAGGCGGCCAGCGCGATCAAGCGACCTTGCAACTGCACCGAGCAGTTCCCCATCACGAAATGGCTTTGGCAGAAAGTCGATCGCGCCGGCCTTCATGGCATCGGCGCAGGTCGGAATGTCACCGTGTCCAGTAATGAAGATGATCTGTTCCTCGCGCCCGGCCGCTGCCAGGTTCTTTTGCAATTCCAAACCATTACAACCGGGCATCCGAAAATCGAGGATGATACAGCACGGTCCGGGATACGGAGTCCTTGCCAGAAAGGCCCGGGCAGAGGCGAAGGTTTCGAATGGATACCCGGCAGAAGCAAGGAGACGTCCCAGCGCTCTTCGCACCGACGCGTCATCGTCGATAATAAACACGAGGCTGTCAGGCAGCACCGGCATTGTGACAGGCAGGCAAGACGAAGTAGAAAACAGCGCCGCGGCCGGGAGCGTTTCTCGCGTCCAGCATCCCACCGAACGATTCCACAATCGACCGCGCGATCGCGAGCCCCATACCCAAACCCTCTTCCTTGGTCGAGAAGAAGTGCTCAAAAATCCGTTTCCGCGCGTTTTCAGACAATCCCGTGCCAAAATCGCGAACGCCGGTTTGGACGATGCCGTTTACATCGGATCTGGTTGATAGAACAACCCGCCGGAGTTCGACTGGGGTATCTCGCATCGCATCGAAAGAGTTCAACACCAGATTGAGGAGAACTTGTTGAAGTTGGACTGGATCGGCCTCGACCCACACGTGCCGTGGACCGAGCTCCGCGACCACAGTGCAGGAGCGGCTCAGCGCATCGGACTTAGTCAGCCGGACTACATCGTTCACCACTTGGTTCATATCCACCTGTCCTCGAGTAACCTCACCCTTCTTTATCATTTCCCGTATACCACGGATGATTTTGCCAGCGCGCTCACCGTCCGTGACGATGTCATGCAGGAGCTCGTGCAATTCACGCAGATCAACTACTCCACGATCAAGGAACCGCTCACCAGCCGCCGCGTTACTAACAATGGCTGTCAGAGGCTGGTTAAGCTCGTGAGCCAGCGAAGCAGTTAGCTCTCCCATTAGCGCAACGCGGCCCAGATGAGCCATTTCCAGCCTGTGCCTTGCCGTGTCGAGCTCGCGTTGCTTTCGTTCCGTTATATCAAATGACGCACCCATCATCTTCATTGGCTGCCCGGCTGCATTGTAAATGACGCGTCCGCGCGCGGCGATCCAGCGAATCGCGCCATTACCTCGGATAACACGATACTCGAGGTTATAGTCCTGACCTTCCGCGACGGCTTGCTCAATCGCTTTCTCTGTTGATGGCCGGTCGTCCGGGTGGAGAGACTCGAGAAACCGGGAAAATGTGAATGCCGCGTCTGCGGGAAAATCGTACATGTTCCGGGTCCGATGAGTGGCCCAAATCTGATTCGTCCGCAGGTCCCGAGACCACAGGCCGAGGTCGGCGGACAAAGTGGCCAGGCTTAGAGTGGCCGCACTCTCGCGCAGCAACTCCTCGGCCTGTTTTCGTTCGAGCGCAGAGCCAAAGATTTGGCCGATTGATTCCAGCTCAGAAATTACGCTCTCCGGCCACATCTGATACCGATCCACCTTGGCGTACACGACCGCGCGTGCCGCCGTTCCACGCTGGAATAGCGGCAAAACCAAGGCCGCGTTAATCCCGAACTCTCGACAAAAATCCTTCTCCTGGATGGCCTCAGCCGGCAAGTCTTTGGCGACGTCACGCAAAGCGATTGTTCTGCCTTTCGAGATCTGCCTGAAAAACCAGGGCAGTTGCAGGTTCGGCACCGGAGAAGGGGTGACATCAACGCCATTTCCCGGCGGTTGGTGCGAGATTCGAACGTCTCCTTCTTCGCAGCAGAGTTCGAGAAGTGCGCAGCGATCGAGGCCCATTGCTTTGCTGACGTCACTAAGCGTTCCATTAATCTCGTCATCAACCTTTTCGAATCGAGCACTCACAAATCTAGCTGAAAGGGCGGCAACGAGTTGTTCGAAGCGCAGGCGATCATCTAGTTCGCGTTTCGTGCGACGTAGCCGCGTAACGCTGCGGAGGAGCACGACCACAAGTGTAGTTCCAAGGATCGCCGTAACAATCACGCCGACTACCAGCTTGGGATGCTCTTCCCAAAGAGAGGGCTCCCGAAAGCGAACGATTGTCTCTTTGGGGATGCGGCTCTGGGCGAGGTGCCATTTGTTCAGTGCCAGCCAATTGAGCAACAATCGGTTCGGTTTCGCAGGCTGAAGAGACCCTGATTCAAGCATCTCGTCGGCGAGAACCTTCCTACAGAGATCCCCGGTTTCCACCCCGTGTGCGCCAAAGTCGAACAGCGAACCACCCACAATGCCTTGTTCCAGTTGATTCGATGCCAATCCGTAAACCGGAACATTCGATTGCTGGACAACCCGACCGGCCACTTCCACCGGTAAAAACGATCTCCCTTGGCCGTCCCGTAAGGTGCTAATATAGAGGACAATCGTATCTGCGGGGAGTTTGCGAACGAGCAACAAAGTCTCGTCGATTGGTCCAGTCCCGATGAACCGATAGGTAAATTTCCCTCCATAGCCGTCAAGCACCTTGCGGCATTCTTCCGCCCAGAGCTGATCAAACGACGCCGTACCGGCAATACAAACGACCTCCTTGGTGTTCGGTTGAAGTCGAAACGCCAAATCCAAGGTTCTGCGGAAGTCAAAGGTGATCGGAAAACCAATAACGCCTGGCGGTAGATGCCCACCGTCGACCTCGCGGCGATCAACGCTGCAGAAAACGATAGGTGCACCCGCAAATAGACTTTCACGGTGGTCGAGTGCGAAGTTCAAGGCGGAGCCGGCAACTGTCACCACCAGATCGAACTTTCTGCCGAAATACCGGGACCTGAGATGGCTGGCAAACTCTTGAATCGCCGTTTGCGCCGGGAAGCGCGCGAAATCTAGGAACTCAGAGTATACCTCTACGTTCTTGTCAGACGTGAGGGCCGCATCGAGCCCACTTTTGACTGCGACTATCGCAGGCAGTTCCGCTTTCTCGCCGTAGAGAACGAGTACTGACCGCGGCCCATTTTGCTGAGCAATAGCTACTGACGCCAAATAAAAAAATGTAAGGAATGGCGCGATGCCACGGAGGCCGCAAACGAGAAATCGCTGGAACAGGATGGCTGTCACAACGGAAGGAAAGGCCAGTCTTTAGCTCAAAAGAGCTGACAATTCCAGGACAATCATTCTTACTGGAGGAACCGAGAAATGAATCCGTAAATCAGAAGCAAAATCAATCCAGAGGCGTTCTCGAGAATTCCCGGCCGTTCCTTACACCTACCTAGCATGAAGATCTGGTTCCCTCTTTTTTTTCTATTCTTTTTGCTGATCGGGACGCCAACAGCCAATGCTGCGCCGCCAGCGCCAGGTGAGCAAAAATTTCCGCCATCCAGCGACAGTTATCAGGATCAATCAATTCCCAGCCTTAGCGGGAAACTTGTCGCTCGCGTTCAGCAGGAGCCCTTTAATGCTGCGGCGACGATCATCTTTTTTCTTGCGATCACGCACACATTCTTGACTTCCCGATTTCAGAAAATCGCTCATCGCTATGATGTCAAAGTTCGGGCGATGGGGAACGTCGATTCCTCTCATGACGGCCAGCTGGGCCGCGATTTCGATAGACTGCTTTTCCGAGCCCAATTCTTTCACTTTATGGGCGAGATCGAGGCGGTATTCGGCATCTGGCTCGTTCCCCTGGCAATCGCTATCATCATTTTTCATGGCTGGCCGGCCATGGTCAAATACATCGGTCGCGTCAATATGACCGAGGCAGTATTCGTGGTGGTGATCATGGCAATGGCCAGCTCGTTGCCAATCCTTCGATTAGCCGAAAACGCGATTGCTCGGATTGCGGCCCTCGGGCGCGGCACCCCGATGACATGGTGGTTGTCGATCCTGACTGTTGGCCCGCTTCTCGGCTCCCTCATCACGGAACCGGCCGCGATGACTATCAGCGCGCTGCTGCTTCGTCATCGATTCTACAATCTGCAGCCAGGCGTCCATCTCAAATACGCAACCCTTGGCCTTCTCTTCGTCAACATCTCAGTCGGCGGAACCCTGAGCCACTTTGCCGCTCCTCCGGTCGTAATGGTATCGAGTCAATGGAATTGGGGCTTTCTGTTCATGCTACAAAACTTCGGTTGGAAGGCGATCGTAGCGATCTTGCTATCAAATGGCCTGTTCGTGCTGGCCTTTCGCAAGGAGCTCGCCAGCCTCGCTGCGCGGCCGCAAGCAGAGGAGACCACTCAGGAACGACGAGCAGTTCCGTGGTTTATCACGTTCATTCATCTGCTCTTTTTAGCCTGGACAGTGATCAATGCGCACTACCCGACCCTGATTATTTTTGGGTTTCTTTTTTTCCTGGCGTTCGTTACCGCGACCCAACGAAGTCAGCATCAGATTGTGCTGCGACAGCCGCTTCTGGTTGGTTTTTTTCTGGGATCACTTGTGATTCACGGAGGTTGCCAGGAATGGTGGATCACCCCGGTACTCAGCAATCTCACTGAACTCCCAATGATGATTGGAGCAACGATATTAACCGCACTTAATGATAACGCTGCCATTACGTACTTAGCAACGTTGGTTCCGAACCTCTCTGATACGCTGAAATACGCAGTGATGGCGGGTGCGATTACCGGAGGTGGACTGACAGTGATTGCCAATGCCCCTAACCCGGCGGGCGTATCGATCTTGGCTTCTCGATTCGGCGATGGCGGCATCTCGCCCATCGGCCTTCTTCTCGGCTCGTTAGTACCTACGCTAATCGCAGGAGCAGCATTCATTCTGCTGTGAGAGTCGCATGAATCCAAAAAACACATTTCATTCGCGGCTGTACCGCGGCCTTCGCCCTCGCTAGCTGGTCTCAGGAAATAATCATCATGGACTCTGTTACAATCACTTTGATCGTATTCGCATGCGTCGCCGGCGCCACGCTGATCGGTTTGTTTCTAAATGCGGTTGTGCCATCACAGCAACTAAGTAGTGATTCGAAAGACACGGTGAAACTCGGTATCGGTCTAATCGGAACAATGACCGCCATTCTTCTCGGTCTCCTGATCGCTTCGGCCAAGAGTTTCTACGACACACAAAATACCGAACTTACCGAGATGTCCGCCAAGGTCATTTTGCTTGACCGTATCCTGGTGCATTACGGCCCAGAGACTAAGGAGGCCCGCGATCTATTGCACACGGCTGTTAGCCGCCTACTCGATGCGATGTGGCCCCAAGGGCGTCCCGGAATCTCGGGGGCGGTACCGGCGCCTGGCGGAGGAGAGATTATCTACGACAAAATCCAAGAATTATCGCCAACGAACGACGCTCAGCGTTTTCTGCAGAACCAGGCGCTAAGTATCGCGATTGACCTTGCAAAAACACGCTGGCTGATGCTTCAACAAGCTCACAGCTCAGTTTCCCCACCTTTACTCGTGGTGTTGGTTTTCTGGCTAACTCTCATTTTCTGCAGCTTTGGGCTTTTAGCACCGCGCACTCCAATCGTAATAGCGACCCTGTGCCTCTGCACTTTGTCCGTTTCTGCCGCCATCTTCCTCGTAATGGACCTGTACGATCCCTTCGGTGGAGTTGTTCGGGTCTCCAGCACTCCACTCCGGACCGCTCTCGCTCATCTCGGTAAATAGGTGAACAGGCCCAGGCTAGCCCAGAAATTCTACGCGTCCGGTGCGGAGTTCATATAAAGCGCCTACGACTTCGACCTTTTTTTCTTCAACCAATGGCGCGATCACGGGTCCGGCGGCCTTTAATTTTTCAACATTTGTCGCAACGTTTTGTCGAATCGCAGCGTCCACCGAACCTCCCTGTTTCAGTGCTTGTTCGACTGGAGGTTTGAGGTAGGAAATCAGCGTGGGAAGATGGCCGGGTAGTTCTTTGTTTTTTGTGATGACATCGATGGTCGCTTTAATGGCGCCGCATTCGCTGTGACCGAGAACAACGATCAACGATGCGCCCAGTACAGCTGTCCCGTATTCAGCGCTAGCCAGGCCGTTGTCATCGACAAAATTGCCGGCCAGACGAATCACGAAAAGGCGGCCACGCGATTGGTCGAATGCCAGTTCGGGGGAAACTCGAGAATCAGCGCAGCTCAAAACGATGGCGAACGGTTGTTGACTCAGTGCGAGCTCTGCCCGTTCCGGACCGTAATCGTGATGAAGGTGCGTCCCTGTCACATACCGTTGATTCCCTGCTTTCAGCTCCGCTAAGCCTGCTTCTGCAGTTTTGGGTTCTTGCTCTTGCGCTTTCTTCGCGTATGCCAATCCCTTCAAAGAATTCCAAGCGAAAGCGGCACCGGCGAGGGCGAATCCACGCTGCAAAAAAGCGCGTCGACGGTAGCGGTTGATCAGCTTGACGTCTTGACCTGTGTACTGAGTTTCGGAAATAACACCGCGCAGCAATTGTTCATCGATCGGCTCGCTTTGTTCCGGCCGGCTGACAACAGCGGCGGTTGAACCGTCCCTCGGGCATCTGTTTTGGGGCTTCATGGAGTCAGGCTTTCTTGACATTCTTGATTCGATGGAGATGTGCTCAACTTCCAAGCTGAAGTTAAGCAGGCTGATACTGTCTCTTTTTCTGTACTGTTGCTATAGGACCAAAGTCCTATAACGGGTGTGGGCGGCTTCGCCGGGGGTCGTATCTAAAAATATAAGTTTTGACTTCGGGTTTGCTGATTCGCTAAATCAAACGGTGAATGGCAAGAGCATTGCGAGTCGACGTTGCCGGAGGGTGGTATCACGTGATCAATCGCGGGATCGAACGACGCCGGATCTTCAGCAACGCCAGGGATTGCGAACGATTTATCGGACTACTAGCCGTTATGCCGAAACGTTTCGGGATGCGGATCCACGCATTTGTCTTGATGCCCAACCACTATCATCTGCAGGTAGAGACCCAGAAAGCGAACCTCAGTCAGGCGATACATTGGTTAAATGTCAGCTACAGTGTCTGGTTCAATCAGCGTCACCATCGAGTAGGTTCCCTGTTCCAAGGACGTTTCAAGGCAGTGCTTCACGAGGAAACCAGCCTGGGAGTGACAATCAATCAGTATATTCACCTGAACCCGGTCCGGGTGAAAAGATTTGGCACCGGACGTGGAGGGATCAGTCTCGCGCAAGCGATTGAACAAAAGCCTGAATTGCGAAAACAGCTTTTGAAAGAATTGCGCTCTTACCGGTGGAGCTCACTGGGAGCATATGCTGGCCAAGACGGCGCATACGACTGGCTGACTACTGAAGCGGTCTTGAGCAGCTTTGTCGGGAGTACCAAGGGAGCCAGGCAGCGCGCCTACGTCCAAAGGATCGAAGAGATGATAGGCGCGAACCATGCTGAGTGGAAGCAGCGGGTGACCGGTCAAGTGTTCGCCGGTTCAGCCGTTTTCGTCCAGCAAATGAAGAAGCAACTCCGCAGTCATGATCGCAAGGAGCAGAAAGGGGCTCGCCAGCTCGCGTACCGCCAACGCGAATGGACCCAGATAGTCAAGGCGGTCGAGAGAGTGTGGAAAGAACCCTGGCAAGCATTTGTCAACCGGCATGGAGACGCCGGGCGGGACATAGCCATCTTAGTTGCGCGAGAAGGAGCCGGCATGCGTCTGCGAGAAATCGGACAACAGGTCGGCACCCTGGAATACCCGGCCGTTTCCTCTGCAATCCGACTGCTGAAACGCCGGCTCAAAGAAGACAAATCACTTTTCCGGCGATACCGGCAGATTTGTCATTTATTATATTTTTAGATACGACCCCCGATGCCGAGGCCGACCCCCGATGCCGAGGCCCCGGCCGTTTCCTCTGCAATCCGACTGCTGGAACGCCGGCTCAAAGAAGACAAATCGCTTTTCCGGCGATACCGGCAGATTTGCCATTTATTATATTTTTAGATACGACCCCCGATTATTCACGGATTCGTAGAAAGGATCTCAACTTAGCTTGTACTTTAGCAGCCAATCACCGATCCTGATCCCAGCAGCAGGCGAACCGAAATTTCTGGCTGGTCCGCTTTCTTA
>Ga0070706_100002822_pt1 | contig 17374 bp, 11 predicted proteins | sample KBSK5501metaG_FD_65476 | JGI IMG/M metagenome (GOLD analysis project Ga0070706, IMG submission 65476) | Corn, switchgrass and miscanthus rhizosphere microbial communities from Kellogg Biological Station, Michigan, USA - KBS K5-50-1 metaG | ecosystem: Host-associated > Plants > Roots >... | reverse complement strand
CGTCAGGATGAATTCGCGATAATTGCGCACGCGCTCCTCGACCGGCAGCCAGACTTCCCGGACGCGCTCGAGCTCCATGAAGCCGGTGATCTTGCCCATCACGCGGCCTTTAGTCCGAACTGCCGCGCCGAAGGCGGCCACTACGTTCCCCTCTCCCACAGGGAGAAAGGCTAGGGGTGAGGGCTCGGGGACACAGCTTGGAAGCAAGCACGAGCACGTCTGTCACGCGGCCTCTCTTTGCCTGCTCGCGATCGCCTTGTCCGCCTTGACCCTCGCCGCGTACTGTTCGCCCAGCGCGCGCCGATACTCATGGGGAAAAACCCTGACGAACCGGCCGCGCGCCGTTTCCCAATGATCGAGTATCGCCAGCGCCCGGGTGCTGCCCGTGAAGCGCAGGTGCCGTTCGATCAAGCCGCGCAGCAGCGATTCGTCGGACTGCCCCGCGTGGAGCAGGCGCCCCTTGCCCGTCGCCGCCAGTTCCAGCTCGACCACCGCCTGTTCGGCTTCCGGCAGGACGCGCTCCAATGTCACCATCGTGGTATTGCAGCGCTCGGCGAATCTTCCGTCCTCGTCGTATACGTAGGCGATACCGCCGCTCATCCCGGCGGCGAAGTTGCGCCCTGTCCAGCCGAGCACGACGACGGTGCCGCCGGTCATGTATTCGCAGCCGTGATCGCCCGTGCCTTCGACGACGGCGGCGGCGCCGGAATTGCGAACGCAGAAGCGCTCGCCCGCGACACCGCGAAAATATGCTTCGCCGGCGATCGCTCCATACATGACTGTATTGCCGATGACGATGTTCTCTTCCGGCTTCGCAGGCGATTCCGGATCGGGATAAACGACGACGCGGCCGCCCGAGAGCCCCTTGCCGACATAATCGTTGGTTGCGCCCTGCAGCTCGAAGGTGATGCCACGGGCCAGAAACGCACCGAAGCTCTGACCCGCTGTGCCCGTGAACGCGACATGCAGCGTGTCTTCGGGCAAGCCTTCATGTCCATAACGGCGAGCGATCGTGCCTGAGAGCATCGCGCCGACCGAGCGGTGGGCGTTGCGTATCCGGTACTCGAGCCGAACCGGCTTCTTCTGCTCGATCGCGGCCGCGGCATCGGCAATCAAGCGATGATCGAGGGCACGTTCCAGACCATGATCCTGAATCTCGCAGTTATGCCGCGCCACCGTCGCCGGCATTTTCGGTTGATAGAACACGCGCGAGAAATCGAGACCGCGCGCCTTCCAGTGGTCCAGCCCCTCGCGCATGTCGAGCAGGTCGGAACGGCCGATCAGCTCGCTGAAATGCCGGATCCCCAGCTTCGCCATGATTTCGCGCACCTCTTCGGCGACGAAGAAGAAGTAATTGACGACGTGCTCGGGCGCGCCAGTAAACTTTTTGCGCAGTTCCGGGTCCTGTGTTGCGATCCCGACCGGGCAAGTGTTCAAATGACACTTGCGCATCATGATGCAGCCTTCGACCACCAGCGGCGCCGTCGCGAAGCCGAATTCGTCGGCGCCGAGCAGCGCACCGATCGCGACGTCGCGCCCCGTCTTCATCTGGCCGTCGACCTGCACCGCGATCCTGCCGCGCAAGCGGTTCAACACCAGCGTTTGCTGCGTTTCGGCGAGTCCCAGCTCCCACGGAGTCCCAGCGTGCTTGATCGACGACTCAGGCGACGCGCCGGTGCCGCCATCGTGACCCGCAATCGTCACGTGGTCCGACTTGGCCTTGGCCACGCCGGCGGCAACCGTGCCGACGCCGACTTCGGAAACCAATTTCACGCTGATCGACGCCAGCGGATTCGCGTTCTTCAAATCATGAATCAGTTGCGCCAGATCTTCGATCGAATAAATGTCGTGATGCGGTGGCGGCGAGATCAGACCGACACCGGGAACCGAGAAGCGCAGGCGCGCGATATATTCCGAGACTTTGTGGCCAGGCAGCTGGCCTCCTTCTCCAGGTTTCGCGCCCTGCGCCATCTTGATCTGCAGCTGGTCGGCGTTGACGAGGTACTCGGCGGTCACGCCGAAGCGGGCCGACGCGACCTGCTTGATCTTGGAGCGTAATGAATCGCCCTCCCGGAGTGGAACGTCGGCAACGACACTGTCGATCCGGGACTTCAACGTCTCGCCCTTGCGGATCAGCGGGTACCGGTGCGCATCCTCGCCACCCTCGCCGGTGTTCGACTTGCCGCCGATGCGGTTCATCGCCACCGCAAGCGTCGTGTGCGCCTCGGTCGAGATCGACCCCAAACTCATCGCGCCGGTCGCGAAGCGCTTGACGATTTCCGTCGCGGGCTCGACCTCGTCGAGCGGCACCGGCTCCGGCGCGAACTTGAACTCGAACAACCCGCGCAGCGTCATCAGCCGCTTGCCCTGCTCGTTGACCAGGCGCGCGTAGTCGCGGTAGGTCGCGTAGCTGTTCGCCCGCGCCGCGTGCTGGAGCTTCGCGATCGAATCCGGCGTCCACATGTGCTCTTCGCCGCGGACGCGATACTGATATTCGCCTCCAGCGTCGAGGGCGTGCCGCAGCACGGGGTCGTCGCCGAACGCGAGCTGGTGCAGCCGGAACGCTTCGTCCGCGACCTCGAACAGTCCGATGCCCTCGATATTGCTCGCGGTCCCGGTGAAGTACTTCTCGACAAACGCGGAGCTCAGTCCGACCGCCTCGAAGATCTGCGCGCCGCAATAGGATTGATAGGTCGAGATGCCCATCTTGGACATGACCTTGTACAAGCCTTTGCAAATCGCCTTGACATAACGCTTGGCCGATTCCTCCGGCGATACCTCAGGTATGTACTCGTGCAGTTCGCCGAGCGACTCGAGCGCGAGGTACGGATGGATCGCCTCCGCGCCGTACCCGGCCAGCAGTGCGAACTGGTGCACTTCGCGTACCGAGCCCGTCTCCACGACCAGCCCGGTGCTCGTGCGCAGCCCCTTGCGCACAAGGTGCTGGTGTACCGCAGCAGTAGCGAGCAGCGCCGGGATCGGCATCAACTCCGCCGAAATCTTGCGGTCGGAGATGATCAGGATGTTAGAGCCGAGCTTGATCGCGTCTTCGGCGTGTGCGCAAAGGCTCGCGAGTGCAGCCTCCATGCCCGCGGCGCCCCACGCCGCCGGATAACAGATATCGAGTTCGAGCGAACGAAACGTTCCGCCGGTGAATAGATCGATATGCCGGATCTTCTCCATCTCCTCGGCGGTGAGAATCGGTTTTTCCGCCTCCAGCCGCATCGGCAGATCGGTCTTGTCCGCGTCCAGATCGACCGCAAGCAGATTCGGCCGCGGGCCGATGAAGGTGACGAGCGACATGACGAGTTCTTCGCGAATCGGATCGATCGGCGGGTTCGTCACCTGCGCGAACAGCTGCTTGAAGTAGTTGTAGAGGACCTTTGGCCGGTTCGACAGCACCGGCAGCGCCGCGTCGTTGCCCATCGAGCCGACGGCTTCCTCACCGTTCTGTGCCATCGGCGCCAGGATGATCTTGAGATCTTCCTGGCTGTAACCGAAAGCCTGCTGCCGGTCGAGCAACGGCACGGGTGACTTCTGCGGCGGCGCCGGATCGGGCAGAGAGTCGAGCGCGATGCGCGAACGGTCGATCCACGCGCGATACGGCTTCGCTGTCGCCAGTGAACGCTTCAGCTCGATGTCATCGATGATCCGGCCCTGCTCGGTGTCGACGAGCAGCATCTTGCCCGGCTGCAAGCGCCATTTCCTGATCACCTTGCGCTCGGGAATGTCGAGCACGCCGACCTCGGAGGCCATGATTACGTAATCGTCATCGGTGACGATGTATCGCGCCGGGCGCAGGCCGTTGCGATCGAGCGTGGCACCGATCTGCTGCCCGTCGGTGAACGCCATCGCCGCGGGCCCGTCCCAGGGCTCCATCAGTGCCGCGTGGTATTCGTAGAATGCGCGCCGATCCTCGTCCATCAGCGGGTTGCCCGCCCAGGCTTCCGGAATCATCAGCATCATCGCGTGCGCGAGCGAGTAGCCGCCCATGAGCAGTAGCTCGAGCGCATTGTCGAATGAAGCGGAATCGGACTGCCCGTCGTAGATCAGCGGCCATACTTTGTCGAGATCGGCACCGAGCACGGAGCTCGCGATCGCCTGTTGCCGGGCGCGGATCCAATTGACGTTGCCGCGCAGCGTGTTGATCTCGCCGTTGTGGCACACCAGCCGGAACGGATGCGCAAGATCCCAGGTAGGAAAGGTGTTGGTCGAAAAGCGCTGATGCACCATTCCCAGTGCCGACACCATGCTCTGATCCTTGAGGTCGCGGTAGTACTCGCCGACCTGGTGCGCGAGCAGCATGCCTTTGTAGACGATCGTGCGTGTCGACATCGACGGCACGTAAAACCCCTTGCCGTGACGGAGTTTCAGCGCCTGGATTGCGTGACCGGATTTCTTGCGGATGATGTAGAGCTTGCGCTCCAGCGCATCCGGGTCCATGTCGTTGGCGCCGCGGGCGATGAAGACCTGCCGAATCACCGGCTCGACCTCCTTGGTCCGTTCGGACAAGCCCGAGTTGTCGGTGGGCACGTCGCGCCAGCCGAGCAGCATCTGCCCTTCGCCCGCAATGGCGCGTTCGATTTCCTGCTCGCAGGCCATGCGCGACGCGGGTTCCTTGGGAAGGAACACCATACCGACGCCGTATTGCCCGATCGCGGGCAAGGTGAGGCCCTGACGACCGCAGACGCGGCGCAGAAACGCATCGGGCAACTGGATGAGAATCCCGGCACCATCGCCCTGCAACGGGTCCGCTCCCGTGGCGCCGCGATGAGTCAGATTCTTGAGTATCTGGAGCGCCTGAACGATGATCGCGTGGCTTTTCCGGCCTTTGATGTGGGCGATAAAGCCAAGGCCGCAGGCGTCATGCTCGTAGCGCGGGTCGTACAGCCCCTGCTTGGCAGGTGGCTGGTGTTCCGAGTCCCTGGCAGTCTGATTCATGTCGTCCTCACCGCTTTTCGCAACGACAAGCACGTCGATTCGTAGCCTGTTTGGGGCCGAAACACGATCCACGGCGCCGCGGCGGCGAAACCTCCCTCATACTAGCGATATTGTTGCATCGCGGCAACCGAAGCCGCTCTTGGGCGCGAGCGGCGGTTTACGGCCGCCGAAAGCACTTGCGCCGCGTAGGAACTTGCGCTTTAATCTTAACAAAGTCACCTATATGCTTGTCGCAACGTTCAAAACCGCCACCCGCCGCCGAATCTTTAGGACAACATCATCAGGGACCCGTTCATGGCGCCAAACCGTATAAACGCTCGCTGGCTGCGGTTCATTCTCGCCCCGCTCGCGCTCGCGGCGCTGGCCCTCCTGGGTGGCTGCGGAGGCGGAAGCGGTGCTCCGAACAACCCGTTCGCGCCGCCGCCGCCGGTACCGGGCCCCTTGTCCATATTGCCTTCGACGGCGACCGTTTTTTCCAATACGCCCGAGATCCTGACCATCACCGGCGGCATTCCGCCCTATTTCGTCGTGTCGAGCAATACAGCGATCCTGCCTGTCGGCGCGTCCGTGAGCAACGGCCCGATCGTGCTGCTGCCCGCAAACGTTCTTGCAGACACGGTGGTTCTGATCACCGCGCAGGATTCCGCGGGCGCCCGAACTACTGCGACCGTCACCGTCAAACCCTCGCCGATCTTCAATACGCTGACGATCACGCCGGCGTCGGCGGCGTGTGGCGCGAACACGATTTGCTCGGGGCAGACCGCAACGGCGAAGGTGACCGTCACCGGCGCTGGCGGCGTCGGCATCCCGAACCGTCAGGTCAGGTTCGATGTCGTTTCGGGCGCGTTCGCCATCCAGAGCAACGACCCGGCGAACCCGCTCGTATCGACGCTCACCGTCGTGTCGGATCAGTTCGGCGTCGCGCAGGTGATCATCCAGGCGAACGCCAATGCGCCGACGCAACCTGCGCTCCTCCGCGCGACGGAGCTGACCACCGGCAACCAGCAAACGGCTCAGTTCACGATCGTGCAAACGATCAACGGGCAAGCCGTGTTGTCGGTCGTTCCGGACTCGGCAACGATCACCGGGACCGACACCGCAACCTGTTCCAGCAACTTCCGGATCGACTATTACATCTATGGGGGAACGCCGCCCTATACCGTGGTCTCGACCTTCCCGAGCGCAGTGACCCTCGTCAACGCGATAGTGCTTGCCCCCGGGCTGCCATTCTCGGTGATTACGAACGGCACTTGCGTCAACCCGCTGGTGTTCTCGATCCGAGACGCGATCGGCCTGCAGACGACCGCCACCCTTAACAACATTCCCGGCACCGCGCCTCCGCCGGCGCCACCGCCGCCGCCGCCCCCGAATGTCCGCATCTCGCCATCGTCGTACACGGCGACCAGCGACGGCGTGGCGACCCCCTCCAGCGGCGGTAGCTGTCCGGGGCCTTTCACGTTCGTGGTTCAGGACGGGACGCCTCCCTACAATGTCGCCGCGGCTCCGCCCGCCGGGCAGCCCGTGCCTACGGTGTCACCACCGGTTGTGACCACATCGCCGGGAACCGTGACGATCAGCCCTCCAATCAATTCCCCGATTCCAAGCGGCGCCAGTTTCACCTACAACATTCTTGTCGGGGATTCGAGTTCACCCCAGACAACCGATAGCGCGACGATCAGGTGCACTACGCCCTGACCAAGGGCCCACGACAGTTGTAGGATGTGCAGCGCGGCGCCAATCGGCGCCGCGCTGTTTTGTTACGCGCCATTTTTTCAGCCGAGGATAGCGCGCACATCAGCCTCCGCAGCGTCGGAGTGCACAACCGCGCGCCCCAGCGCCTGAAGCAGGACGTAGCGCCTCCTCCCCGATTCGGTTTTTTTGTCGCGCAACGTGAGGTCCAGCCAACGTTTGACGGCGATCGGCGGCGCATCGGTCGGCAGGCGCGCGTGCACGAGCAACCGCCGCAATCGCTCTGCATCTTTGGCAGAAAGGCCCGTCAATCGTTGCGATAAGCCGGCGGCGAGAACCATCCCTGCAGCGACGGCCTCGCCGTGCAGCCAGGCGCCGTAGCCGGTTGCCGCTTCGATTGCGTGGCCGAAGGTATGCCCGAAGTTGAGCAATGCGCGCTCGCCGCTCTCACGCTCATCGGCCGCGACGATGCCGGCCTTGATGCGGCAGCTTTCGATTACTGCGTGCTCGATTGCCTCCGGGTCGCGGGCCAGCAATCGATCGATGTTCGCTTCCAGCCATTCGAATAACGCGAGGTCGCGGACGGCTCCGCATTTGATGACCTCGGCCATGCCGGCGATGTACTCGCGGTCCGGCAGGGTCGAGAGCGTCGCCGTGTCGCTGATGACCGCGCGGGGTTGGTGGAATGCGCCGATCATGTTCTTGCCCCGCGGATGATTGACGGCCGTCTTACCGCCGACCGACGAGTCCACCTGCGCCAGCAACGTTGTGGGAACCTGGACGAGCGGAACACCCCGCTGGTAGGTCGCCGCCGCAAACCCGGCCAGATCGCCGATCACGCCGCCCCCAAGGGCCATCAATGTCGTGGAACGTTCCACGCCGAGCTCGAGCAGCCGCGTGTGGATTTCGTACAGCGTTGCCCAGTCCTTGTGCGTTTCCCCGTCCGGTACGACGATGACTTCATGGCTGATACCGGCCGCAGAAAGCGCCGCCTGCAGGACATCGAGGTGCAGCGGCGCGACGACCGGATTGGTAACGACGACCGCGCGGCGGGATGGGAGTGCCGGCAACAACTCGCCGCAGCGTTTCAGAATCCCCTCGCCAACATGGATCGGGTAGCTGCGCTCGCCGAGCGCAACGGTCAGGGTCCGCACCGTCTCAAGCTCGCGCAGCGGCTCGAAGTTGCTGTTCGAGGCGGTGCGCGAGGCGGCTCACCTGCTCGCGCTCCGACTCGACCACGACGTCCGCGAGCTCGCGATAGAGCGAATCGCGCATCGCGTAGAGCTCCTGGACCCGTGCATACGGATCCGGAGCCTGCAGCAGCGGCCGATGCTTGCTGTGGCGCGTGCGCTCCCACAGCGTGGCCGGGGCTGCGTGGAGGTAGAGCACCGTTCCACCCTGCTTGAGCCGCTCGCGGTTCGATGGACGCAACACGACCCCGCCGCCGGTGGAAAGCACGATATTGCTCTGAATGACGAGCTCGGCGAGGATGGTCTCTTCGCGGTCGCGGAAGCCCGGTTCACCCTCCAGCTCGAAGATGACCGGAATCGTCACGCCGAGCCGTCGTTCGAGCTCGACATCCGCGTCGAAGAAGGGCTTCTCCAGGCGTTTGGCGATCAGGCGGCCGAGCGTCGACTTGCCGCAGCCCGGCATGCCCACCAGAAAAAGATTGCCCCGATGCAGATGCACCGAGGCATTGTAGTTTAACGACGATTCGGGCGCGAGTCGCTGCGGGCTCGCGCGGCGCGCAGCTAGCGGACAGCCGTGACCGATTCCTTGATGATCCGTGGCGTGAGGAAGATCAAGAGCTCGGTCTTGTCGATCCCCTTTCCAGTCTGCTTGAAAGCGTAGCCAAGAATCGGAATGTCGCCGAGGAGTGGGACCTTGGTCACGTTGTTGTTGATGATTTCCTCGTAGATGCCGCCGATGACCGCGGTGTCGCCGTTGTTCACGGCGATCTGGGTCGTGACGTTCTTGGTGTCGATCGACGGCACCGACCCGCCGCCCTGCACGGGCACGAACTGACCGACGGCATCCTTCCTGATCTCCACCGACATGATGATCCGGTTGTCCGGCGTGATCTGCGGCGTGACGTCAAGCGCCAGAACCGCCTTCTTGAATTGCACGGTTGCCGGGGCATTGGCCGAGCCGGGGGTGACGTACGGGATCTCGGTGCCCTGCTCGATATGGGCTTTCTGATTGTCGGACGTGACGACCCGCGGGCTCGAGATCACCTTCCCCAAGGTATCCGCCTCCAGCGCGGAAAGCTCCAGGTTGATGAGGTTGCCGCTTCCGAGGTTTATCAAGGTGAGCGCGAGCTGTCCGGCGGGATTCGGGACCGGGAGGTTCACATTGAGCTGCGGCGAATCCGAGTAGCCCGCGTTGGCGATCCCCGAAGCCAGTTCGTAGGGCGTCTGTGTCCGCGTTTCCCGGGTACAGACCGCACCGCTGCAGGTCACAACCGGCGTCGTCGACAGCGTGCCGCCGAAGCCCCCGGCATAACGGCGTTGCAGCGTGAACCCGGTTTGGACCCCGAGGCGAACGCCGAGCTGCCGGCTGAACTTGTCGCTGGCGATCACTATGCGGCTTTCGATCAGGACTTGCCGCACCGTGACATCGATCTGGCGGATCACGCGCCGCACTTCCTCGAGCCGCGCCGCGGTGTCCTGCACGAACAGGATATTGGTGCGCGGATCGACGACTGCACTGCCGCGCTTGGACAGCATTTTCTGCTTCTCGTCCGAAATGAGCTTCTGGACCGCATCGGCCTTCTGGTAATTGAGCTGGAACATCTCGGTCTGAAGCGGCTCCAGCTCGCTGATCTGCTGTCTGGATTCGAGCTGCTGCCGTTCCTTGACAGCCAACTCCTCGCGCGGCGCGATCAGAACGACGTTGCCGTTCTTGCGCATGTCCAGGCCCTTGGTCTGCATGATGATATCCAGCGCCTGATCCCAGGGGATATCCTTCAGGCGCAGGGTCAGACTGCCGGTCACCGTGTCGCTCGTGATGATGTTGAGGCCCGTGAAATCAGCTATGACCTGCAACACCGCCCGGACTTCGACGTTCTGGAAGTTGAGCGACAGCTTCTCGCCCTTGTAGCCCTGCCGCGTGCCCTGCGTCAGCCTGTTCGGGTCTTCCTGGATCGGCTTGATCTCGAGGATGAAGCGGTTGTCGGCCTGATAGGCAGAATGTTCCCACAACCCGCGGGGCTCGATCACCATCCGCGCGTTCGCTCCTTGCGCAAACGTGTCGATCGTCGCGACCGGCGTCGCGAAATCGGCGACGTCGAGCCGCCGCTCGAGGTTCCGCGGCAGCGCCGTCCTGAGAAAATCGACGACGAGCGTGCGACCCTGCTGGCGGATGTCGATGCCCGTGGAGCTGTCGGACAGATCGACGATGATGCGGCCCTCGCCGTTGCGCCCGCGTCTGAAATCGATGTCGCGCAAAGCGTGAGTGACTTCTCCCGGCCGCGCTTCGGCAAACCGCGAGATGATCTGTGTTTCGGCGGTCGCGGTGCCGGCCGCCTGATCGGTCAGCGTCACGAGGATGGTGTTACCTTCCATCTGCGTCTCGAATGACTGCGGCTTGTTCAGATTGAACACGACGCGCGTCCGGTTGCCGGCCTGAACGACGTTAAGGCTTCGGAGCGCCGGATCGCCGATCTCCTGCGCTGTGCGGCCGAGGCCGTTGCCGGTATCCGGAAAGTCGAGTGCGATGCGCGGCGGGTTGCTGATCGCAAAGCCCGCAGGCGGATTGGCCAGTGGCGCCTTCAGCGTGAACTTTACGACGGTCCGGCCCGAACTCGCCTTGGAGACGCTCACCGAATCGATGCTGTTCCCGGTCTGGGCAGAGACAGGCCCGGCACCGAGGACGACGATTCCCGCACAGAATGCGGCGACAACCGCCCACGCGCGGCAGCGGAAACGTATGGATTCGGTAGCAGGCAAGGGACTCATCGTCTTCGCTCCTGTCTTGGATCCGTCGCGTCCGCGAGTTGTAAAGTGCTCGATCGCTCGGTCCAGTCGCCAGTGCCGTCCTGAACGAGCTCCTTGAGCCGAATCTCGTTGTCGGTGATTCCGACGATCACGCCGAAGTTCTGCCCGATGTAATTGCCGACTTTGACCTGGTAGATGTCTTTTTCCGTCGTGCGGACGAGCGCGTACGTCGCCCGGCCCCGCTGCATCGTGCCGACCATCTGCAGCGACTCCAGCGGATAAGCCTCCAACGGCTCCTTGCGCCGGGTGAGGTCGGGCGCCAGGTTGCTGCCTCCCTTGAGCGGCTCGATCTTTCTCGGCTTGAACGGATCAGGCAGATCGAAGGCGTTGTAAGCAAACGGCTCGTACGGCTTGACCTGGGGCAGCGGATCGAGCTTGCCCTTGGAGCTTTTCCCCTGTTCCTGCATCCAGGCGCGAAGGTCCTGGTGGCTCTCGCCGCCGCAGCCCGCGATGAAAAACGCGATGCCTGCGCAGAACGCGACGCGCGATCTCATTTCTTGCCCTTCTTGGCGTCTTGCGCAGACCGGCGCTGCCGGGCGAGCTCGTCTTCATCGAGGTAGCGGAACGTCTTGGCGACCGCGTCCATGATCAACGTTCCCTTGTCGTTCGATATCACGACGTCGTTGAGCGTCACGATTCGCGGCAGCTGCGCGACGTCGCTCGCGAAGGCGCCCATGTCGTGATAGGTCCCGGTGACTTTGACGCTGATCGGGAGTTCGGCGTAGAAATCGGCCAGCCTTTCCTGAGTCGCCGGCTTGAATAATTCGAATTGCAGCCCGCGCCCGAGGCCAGCCTGATTGATGTCGGTCAACAGCGCGTCCATCTCCGACTTGTTGGGCAGCTGCTTGAGCAATGCGCCGAAGGATTGCTCGATCTCGCGCAATTGCTGCACATACAGCTCGAGATTGACTGCCTTGGCCTTCTTCGACGCGTACGATTCTCTGAGCTTGGCTTCTTCGGCCTGCACGCGGTCGAGCGCTTCGAGCTGATCGCGCCAGTCGAGCAAACCACCGGCGACCACGATGACCACGAAAATCAGGGCAAGCATCACGATCTTGGGCAGCAGCGGCCAATTGCCGGCCTCGCGGATGTTCAGTCTGCGGACGTCGTCGAGCGTCATGCGGGCGCCCCTTTCGCCGGCGCGGAGGCGGCCTTCTTGCCCGAAGGCGCCTTGCCCGGCGGCGTAGCGGCGGGCTTCGAGTCGCCTGTGGGGGGCGCTCGCTTAACCTGCATCGCGAGGGTGAACTCGTTTACCTTCTGCCTGTCCAGCGCCACCGAGCGGATCTCGATGAGCTCCGGCGCGGCCAGCCACGGCGAGCTTTCGATGTTGCGCATCAGCGTCGACACGCGGGCGTTCGACTGGGCGTAGCCGACCAGCGTCACGCGGGCGCCGTTCTGCCTGACCGTCTTTAGATAGACCCCGTCGGGCAGCTGGCGGACCAGCTGATCGAGCAGGTGCACTGCTTCGGTCCGGTTCGACTGCAAGGTTTCGACCACCTGCTTTCTTGCCAGCAGCGCCTGCGTCTGATCGCGGAGCCGATCGATCTCCTTGATCTGTTCGTCGAGCTTGGTAATCTCGGTCTTGAGCAGGGTATTGCGACTGTTCTGGTTGTCGATCTGCGCGGCGATCAGGACGTGACCCAGGCCGACGACCGCAACTCCCAGGATCGCCAGGCCGATCGCGAGCGAAACGAACTGGCGCTGACGCGCCTGGCGTTTCTGTTCCCGGTGGGGAAGCAGGTTGATACGGACCATGTCAGTTAAAGCTCCGCAGGGCCAGACCGCAGCCGATCAGCAGCAACGGCGCATCGGCAGCAAGCTGCCGCGGCCGTATCCGGTCTGACACCGACATGTTTGCGAAAGGGTTGCCGACGATCGTATTCACGCCGGCGCGCTTGGCGACCAGCTCGTCCAACCCGGGCACGAGCGCGCAACCGCCCGCGAGCACGACTTGGTCGACCTGACTGTAGGACGTCGAGGTGAAGAAAAACTGCAGCGCCCGGGTAATCTCCAGGGCGAGCGTTTCCATGAACGGTTGCAGCACATCGGCGTCATAATTCTCGGGCAGGCCGGCACTCTTCTTCGCTGACTCCGCTTCCTCGGGCGAGAGGTTGAAGGCCCGCTGAATCTCGTGAGTAAGCTGGTTGCCCCCGAACGCCTGGTCGCGTGAGAAAAGGATCTGATTGTTCCGCAGGACATAGAAATGCATCACATGCGCACCGATATCGACCAGCGCGATGTTCTGGTCGCGGCCATTTGCCGGCAGCGACGGAGCGATCATCTGGAAGGCTTCCTCCGTGGCGTAGGACTCGACATCCATCACGCGCGGTTTGAGACCGGCGGCCTCGGCAATCGCCACCCGGTCCTCGACTTTTTCCTTGCGCGAAGCCGCAATCAGTACCTCGACCTCGTCGGCGTTATTCGGAGCAGGGCCGAGGATCTGGAAATCCAGATTGACCTCGTCCAGGGCAAAAGGGATATATTGATTGGCCTCTGTTTCAACTTGAAGCTCGAGTTCTTCCTCGGTTTGTCCGGTTGGAACGATGATTTTCTTGGTGATGACCATCGCCGCGGGAAGCGCGAGGGCGACATTCCGGTTGCGCGAGCCGAGTCGCTTGTGCGCTCGCCGCAGCGCTTCGCTGACCTGGTCGAGGTTGGCGATGTTGCCGTCGGTGACTACGTCCTTGGCCAGCGGCTCGACGGCATAGCGTTCCAGGCGGTATGCGCCCTTGCCGGTTTCGGACAGCTCGACCAGCTTGAGCGCGGACGAGCTGATATCGACCCCGATCAGCGGAGGCGATGCCGCCTGCAGGAACGAAAAAGCAGAACCGAGTTTTTCCTTCAGCATAGGGGGTTAGGCGCGATACGTATAAACTACATTAAATCCTAGCAGCAAGTATAAACCATGGCAAATTTCTTTTTTCTTGGCTTGTAACCCTGCCTATAATCGCGGCTCCCACCCGATCCTCCGGCAACTTTCATCCATTCATGCTAAAGCGCTGGCTTATCTATCTGGCGTCCGTCCTGTTTGGCTTAGCGGTGGTCGGGACTTTGCTGGTCGCGTTCGTGTTTGCCCTGCTTTATCCCACTTTACCGACACTTGAGGCCCTGACCGACTATCAGCCCAAGATCCCGCTGCGAATCCTCTCTGCCGAGGGAGAACTTCTCGGGGAATTCGGCGAGGAGCGCCGAGCCGTCGTCAAGATCAAGGAAGTTCCCGAAGTCATGCGTCAGGCGATCCTGGCGGCCGAGGACGAGCGCTTCTACCAGCATGGGGGGGTCGACTACATTTCGGTGTTGCGGGCGGCGTTGACCAACGTCGCGAGCGGGACCCAGCAAGGCGCGGGAACGATCACCATGCAGGTCGCCCGCAATTTCTTCCTCACTCGGGAAAGAACGCTGACCCGCAAGCTGCGCGAGGTCTTGCTCGCCTACAAGATCGAGGCCAACCTCTCGAAGGATCAGATCTTCGAGCTCTACGTCAACCAGATTTTCCTGGGCCAGCGCGCCTACGGCTTTGCCGCGGCATCCCAGATCTATTTCGGCAGGCCGCTCGCGCAAATCGACGTTGCGGAGGCTGCGATGCTCGCCGGGCTGCCGAAGGCGCCCTCTGCCTACAATCCGGTCGCCAATCCGAAACGGGCGAAAACCCGCCAGCTTTACGTATTGCGGCGCATGCACGAGCTACGGTTCATCACCGATGCGCAGCTCGCGCAGGCGACCGACGCCCCCCTTCTGGTGCGGCAGACGATCCGTGATACGACGGCACACGCGGAGTCCGTCGCCGAAATGGTGCGGCAAGCAATGTTCGATACCTACGGTGAGGACAGCTATACCCGCGGGCTGACCGTTTATACGACGGTGCGGAAGATCGACCAGGATGCCGCCTATGCTGCAGTGCGGCGAGGCGTGATCGATTACGACCGGCGGCACGGGTTTCGCGGGCCGGAGGCCTATGTCAGCCTCCCAGACGATCCCGCGGAACTCGAGCAGGCGCTCGATTCGGCATTCCAGGACTTTCCCGACAGCGACAATCTGGATGCGGCGGTTGTGGTCGCGGCCTCGCCGGTCGAGGTCAAGGCGGCCCGGAGCGATGGCGAAACGATCGCCATCAACGCCGACGGTCTCAAGTTCGCAGCGCGCGCATTGTCGGACAAGGCGCCGGCGGGCAATCGCATTCGCAGGGGGGCGGTCATTCGGGTAAGTCGCGACGACAAGGGACGCTGGCAGATCAGCCAGATGCCGCAGGTCGAGTCAGCATTCATTTCCGCACGGCCGGCGGATGGCGCAATCCTGTCGCTCGTCGGAGGATTCGACTTCGACCGCAACAAATTCAATCACGTCACACAGGCCCAGCGTCAGCCGGGATCGGCATTCAAGCCGTTCATCTATTCGGCCGCGCTCGAAAAGGGCTTCAGCCCGGCGACCGTCGTGAACGACGCGCCGCTGTATTTCGATGCCGCGCAGACCGGTAGTGAGCCCTGGGAACCCAAGAATTACGACGGAAAGTTCGAAGGTCCCATGCGGCTGCGGACGGCTTTGATGAGGTCAAAGAACCTGGTCACCGTACGCGTCATGCAGGCGATCGGGGCAAAGTACGCGCAGGACTACATCAGCCGCTTCGGCTTCGACCCCAAACTGCATCCGGCGTACCTCCCGATGGCCTTGGGTGCAGGCGCCGCGACACCCTTGCAGATGCTCGGGGCCTATGCGATTTTTGCCAACGGCGGTTACCGTGTCACGCCGTACCTGATCGATCGGGTCATCGACAGCCGCGGGAACGTCTTGTCCAGCGCACGGCCCGTCGCGGCGGCGGAGGGCGCCGAGCGCGCCATCGATCCGCGCAACGCGTTCATCATGACGACGATGATGCGCGACGTCGTGCGCGCCGGCACTGCGGCCAAGGCGATGCAGCTCGGGCGGCAGGATCTCGCGGGCAAGACCGGGACGACCAACGACAACGTCGATGCCTGGTTTTGTGGCTTCAACGCGTCCATGGTAGCGATCGCGTGGATCGGGTTCGACCAACCGAAGACGCTCGGGACCAACGAGACCGGTGCGGTCGCCGCATTGCCGATCTGGATAAACTTCATGGGCAAGGTGCTCAAAGGCATACCGGAACGGCCCTTGCAGCCGCCGGAGGGGGTTATCGTCGCCAGGATAAGCCCGGAAACAGGCTTGCGCGAGCCGGAGGACCGCGGCGGAATCCCCGAATATTTCTACGCCGAGTTCCCGCCCAAGCTGCGCGAGGACGCCCTTCCCTCGCCGGGCGGCAGCAGGACTCCGGGCGAGATCCGGAATCAGCTTTTCTAGGAACCTAGCTCGCATGGCTCGCACCGATTCGCCACGGGCGCTGCGTAATCGGGTCCGCATTGCCCAGGCCGCGGCGCGGCTGATCGCCGAGCATGGACTGAACGACTGGCAGGCCGCCAAGCGCAAGGCCTGCCGCCATCTTGGCTTGCCCGATCATGAAGCGCTTCCGGGCAACGAAGAGGTCGAACAGGCGTTGCGCGATTACAACACTTTGTTTCAAGGCACGGCTCAGGAGACATCGCTTCGGGCGCAGCGTCTGGACGCATTGGGCTGGATGGAGAGACTGTCGCAGTGGAAGCCGCTGCTCACCGGTGCCGTGGCGGCCGGGTGGGCTACCGAGCATAGCGAGGTGCGGCTGGAGCTCGAGGCGGAAGATGCTAAGACGGTCGAGCTGTCGCTGATCAACGCCGGGATTGCCTATGCGTCGGTTCCTGCCCCGCGCGGGGACGGGCACGTGCCGCAGTTGCGCGTCGAATCGCCGCAGGCAACGATACGCCTCGTGATCCTTTCGCCGCAGCAGCGACGAAACCGTCCGCGGCGCGAGCGCGGCGCGAGCGCAGAGGAACGGCTGACCCCATCACAGGTTCGCGCGCTGCTCGTCGCCAAAGGCAGCCTCTAGCAGGCCTCGGCTACGCCCGCAGCCACGCTGCCGCGGCCAAAGCGAAGTAGGTCAGGACCGCGTCGGCACCAGCGCGCTTGAATGCCGTCAGCGTTTCCAGCACGCAGGCCCGCTCGTCGAGCCAGCCGCGCTGGGCCGCGGCTTTGAGCATCGCGTATTCGCCGCTTACCTGATAGACGGCGGTCGGTACCCCGAAAGTGTCTTTTACGCGCCGTACGATGTCGAGGTATGGAAGGCCTGGCTTGACCATGACCATGTCGGCGCCTTCCTGCAAATCCATGTACACCTCCCACAGCGCCTCGTCCGAATTGCCCGGGTCCATCTGGTAGGTGTACTTGTCACCGCCCTTGAGATTGCCGGCCGAGCCCACCGCGTCGCGGAACGGGCCGTAGAAGTTCGAAGCGTACTTGGCCGAATACGCGAGGATGCGCGGCCGATCGAAAGCGGCGTTGTCGAACGCAGCGCGCAATGCGCCAACGCGCCCGTCCATCATGTCCGAAGGGGCGACGACGTCTGCGCCTGCTTCGGCGTGACACAGTGCCTGGCGGGTCAGGGCGGCAACGGTTGGATCGTTGTCGACATAGCCGCTTGCATCGAGAAGCCCGTCCTGGCCGTGGCTCGTGTAAGGATCGAGCGCCACGTCGGTGATGACACCCAGCGTCGGGAATCGGCTTTTCAATGCGCGTACTGCTCTGGGCACCAGACCTTCCGGATTCCACGCCTCCTCCGCGCCGAGCGATTTCAATTCGCCATCGATGACCGGAAACAAGGCGATCGCAGGCACGCCAAGCTCGAGACAGCGTTCCGCATCGCTAAG
>Ga0070706_100002818_pt1 | contig 17396 bp, 14 predicted proteins | sample KBSK5501metaG_FD_65476 | JGI IMG/M metagenome (GOLD analysis project Ga0070706, IMG submission 65476) | Corn, switchgrass and miscanthus rhizosphere microbial communities from Kellogg Biological Station, Michigan, USA - KBS K5-50-1 metaG | ecosystem: Host-associated > Plants > Roots >... | reverse complement strand
TCCCGGACGGACGATCCGGTACGGGCGCGTACGACCTGGTATCGACATCGATGCCCAGCGGTTTCAATTTAGAATCTCGGATTCAAGGTCAGCTTTTATCACAAATCTAGGGTATCGATAAGGAAAATCGGCGCCAACACAGTTTTCTCTAGTCCTATTTTTGTTGCGCCAATGTTTGACGCAGCTAAAGAAAGGTTTACGGAGGTCCAGTGAAGCCCGTGAGCGTATTTCCAAATAACGCCTCGGTCTTCCACGCAGAACGATCCCACGGCCCAGCCTGGTCACCGAGGAGACAGACGAGTAGAAGCTGGACCGCAAGTCTGCTTAGGTGTTTCATAGTTTCATCTTTTCCGCTTGAATATGTTTCTGCGGGAGTGGTGCTTCAGTTCAGAGGATCCTCGGGAACAAGGATCGTGTTTCGCGGCCGGTGGGTGACGAACTGCACGCACTCTCCCTGACTTCCGAAGGCTTGCGGGTGAGTAAAATTTAGCCAGCCGTCATTCTTGCATTCGTCGATGCCGCTCGGCGGTCCACACCGGCGTTCGTTACCGGAGATGTTCACTGTCGTAGGTTTGCCTTGCGGCATGATGAACGTGTTGTAGACCACGACATCTTCGGTGGCGCTGAGATTCTTCGCTCGATGGACATGGCCCTCCATCTCCTCGAAAGCTTGTCCAGGGGCGAGCGATTCTTCTCCTCCACACCCTTCCTCCACGGTCAACGTTCCGCTCTTGACTACGTTGAAGGCGTAGCCCGGGTGATAATGCCAGGGCAGCACTTCACCGGGTTTTATGGTGAGCGTTCGCACTGTCACTGTGGCTGGGCCGCCAAACAGTTGCGAGTCCGGGATGGTGCCGAGGGCCAGAACATTGATCACTGAGGCGTAGGAAGTGACAGCCAGCAGCACGCCGCCAAGGCCAATTGCTAGCAAGAGAACTGTGGTTCGTGTTTTGATTTTCATGGTTTGAATCCTTTCTTTTGGTTGAGCTTCAAGACTCATGTAGTTTCTTTTTTTGTTCGGTCGGCAGCGCTGGACTATAATCAGCAGCACCTTTCGGATTCGGTTGAATCGTCCGACGCGGCAAGATCGCTCGCGCGGGCTTTGGAAGTCCTTAAGAACCCCCAAAATTCGGCCAAAAGATTGGCAAAAGCACCAAAACCTCAGCGATGTCGGCAAAACACATTTACGAATTTGGGCCGTTTCGACTGATTCCCTCGGAGCGGCAGCTGCTGCGCGATAACCAACCGGTATCGCTGACTCCAAAAACTTTCGACCTGTTAGTGCTGCTGGTAGAGAACGGCGGGCATCTGCTCGGCAAAGAAGTGTTGCTGAAGCGAATCTGGCCTGACAGCTACGTTGAAGAAGCCAACCTGTCAGTGAACATGTCGGCTTTGCGCCGAGCGCTCGGTGTAGGTCCCGAAGACCACCAGTACGTCGAAACAGTGCCTCGTCACGGTTACCGGTTCGTGGCTGAGGTGAAGGAACGTTGGGACAACGGCGCTGAGATCGCCGCTACGCCGGGCGATGGGAACACATTCGCGCGCGTCCCCGGAATGGAATCTTCTGCATCGATTGCAATGCCAGCTGCTGCGTCAAGCCCGCGCTCTCGTCGTGGCTGGCTGTTGGTGGCCGTTAGCCTGCTTTTGATTGCCGGCTCAATCGTTGGGCTGAATGTGAGCGGATTACGTGACCGGATAGGTGGCAACCCCATACCACCAGTAGGAGTTCAGTCGTTGGCGGTGCTGCCGCTTGAGAACACCTCTGGCGATGTGTCACAGGACTACTTCGCCGCCGGTATCACGGACGCGCTGATCGCCGGCATTTCGAAGGTGCAAGTGCTTCGGGTGATGTCGCGCCAGGCGGTAATGAAATACAAGAATGCGGGCAAGTCACCATCAGAGATTGGTCGCGAGCTGAAACTCGATGCTGTAATCGCGGGCTCGGTCGTCCACAATGGCGATCGTGTGCAGTTGGCGCTGCAAATGATTCACGTGCCGAGCGGACGAAGACTTTGGAGCAATAACTATGACCGTGACGTGCGTGACGTGCTGAAGTTGCAGGCAGATGTCAGACGAGATGTGACGGAAGAGATTGGCCTAAAGATCGCAACGCAACACGAAAACACCGATCCTTCAGTGAATGTGGAAGCCTACGATGACTATCTCCGTGGGCGGTTTTATTCATACCGACAAACCAGAGAGGACAATGAAGTTGCGATTGCCGCTCTGGAACGAACCGTGACTAAAGATCCAAACTTCGCCGCGGCTCACGCGGAACTGGCGCAAGCTTACACCTGGAAACTGTTCTTGTTTGCGCCAAATGAGAAACAGCTTGAGGAAAAGGCCTTTGTAGCCGTCGAGAAGGCTCTCGCTTTGGATCCCAACTCGGCCGTCGCTTATCTCGCGCGCGGGCGTCTACTCTGGACACCGGTGAACCACTTTCCTCACGACCGTGCGATTAAGGAATATCGACGCGCGCTGGAGCTGGACCCGAATTTGGACGAAGCACGTAACCAACTCGCCCTCGTTTATTGCCATATCGGCGCTTTTGACGAGGCGCTCCAGGAATCGAAACTCGCACTGGCGACCGACCCAAACAATAACCTGGCCCAATACCGCATCGGTCAGACCTTGAGTTTTCAAGGGAAGTACGATGAGGCGCTTTCGGTTCTGCGCGACATTCCCCAGAATGCAAACCCTGCGCTCGTCGGCCATCAGATCGCCTGGGCTCTTTTCAATCTCGGCAAAAAAGAAGAGGCGTCCGCCAGACTTGAACAGCTCCTGAAAGATCATCCGGAGGATAGTGGCGGCGTATTCACCAGCATCCAGGCTGTATTGGCGGCGGCATCCGGGCAGCAGCGCATTGCAGAAAATAAGATCAAATCAGCAGTAGAAAAAGGAAAGGGATTTGGACACTTCCATCACACTGCCTATTACATCGCCTGTGCTTATGCGCTCATGAATAAGCCTGAGCAAGCAATAAATTGGTTGGAGGCAGCGGCTGAGGACGGCTTTCCCTGCTATCCGCTGTTTGAGGCGGATCCTAATTTGGATAAGCTACGACAAGACGCTCGCTTCCTTACGTTTCTGGCGAAGCAGAAGCAAAGGTGGGAATATTACCGGACTATCTTTTGATGGGTGCTTGAACCACATTCTCTAGTTCACACGAGGTGCGATGGCGATGAAGATTTGTAATAACTTCCGTATTACACCAGGCATAACCTCCCTGTTTTTGCTGATGGTTGTGAGTCTGGCCATTGGTTCATCTGCGAAACAGCGCACCTCTTCACCCGCGGGAGCGAGCCATAACCGCAAGGTAACGTCGACAACGGCTGAATCTGTAGAGTCACAACCAGCGGTTCTGTTCGACGACTTTAGCTATACCGATCAGAAGGCACTAAAGAAGCATGGCTGGATTGTTCGCACCGCAGCCGGCTGGCCGGGGGTGCCTGGCGCAATTTGGTCTGAACACGGCGTGTCATTTCTGAAAGACTCGAAAGAGCCTCGCAACCGCATCCTTCGGATGACATCGTCTACTGACGGGCCTAATACGAAGACCACTCAAACTCAAATATGTCACGAGCGAAAATATCTGGAAGGGACTTACGCAGCTCGGGTTCGATTCACGGATAGTCCGGTTTCAGGGCCGGCTGGCGATCAGATTGTCCAGAGCTTTTACACCATTAGCCCGTTGAAGGCTCCAATGGATCTCGACTACAGCGAGTTGGATTATGAATATCTCCCCAATGGTGGCTGGGGAATCAGTGGACCAACACTTTATTCAACCACCTGGGAGACGTTCAGCCCGGAGCCGAATTGGAAGAAAGACAATGTCTATCAACACGTCATTGCCAGCCAGGCTGGCTGGCATACACTGATTACTCAGGTTGCCGGCGGAAAGGTCAGATACTTCGTCGATGGCAAAATGTTTGCCGAGCATGGTGGCGACTATTACCCTGAAGATACCATGTCGATAAATTTCAATCTTTGGTTTATCAAGGATGGAATGGTCAACGTTTCCGGAGCGCGCCAGTATCAGGAAGACATCGATTGGGTATTCCATGAAGCGAAATCTGCACTGACACCTGAAGAAGTTGAAAAGCAAGTTAAAAGTCTGCGCAGGAGTTCCGTCAAATTCCGGGATACGGTTCCAGCGAAAGTGCCTGCACTAACAAGTCCCTGTAATTTCTGAATGTGATCATTTCATGCAGACTTCGCTTAATCCCATGCAAGGAGAAGAGAATGGAACGTAAAGTTGCATCCGATTATCCTCAGGAGTTGTTGGACCTGTTTCACGAATACCAGCACGGCGACATTGATCGTCGCACCTTCCTCGACCGCACCGTCAAGTTTGCAGTGGGCGGCCTGACCGTCGCGGCGATTTTCGAGAGCCTGACACCCAACTATGTCTGGGCGCAACAGGTGAAGCCGGATGACAAACGCATCAAAGTTGGCTACGAAGTCGTGCAATCCCCGAATGGGAACGGATCGATCCAGGGGTATCTGGCTCGTCCAGCAAAAGGGAAGAAGCTGCCCGTTGTGCTTGTCATTCACGAAAACCGCGGACTCAATCCCTATATCGAAGACGTCGCGCGACGCCTCGCGACGGAGAAGTTCATCGCCTTTGCGCCCGACGGATTGACTTCGGTTGGTGGCTACCCGGGCACTGACGAGAAAGGCGCCGTCGCCTTCCGCACCGTGGATGGAAAGAAGATGACTGAAGATTTTGTCGCGGCAGCCAGGTGGCTTAAAGCGCGTAAGGATTCCACGGGCAAACTGGGTGCGGTAGGTTTTTGTTTCGGTGGCGGGATGGTGAATCAGTTGGCCGTGCGGCTGGGCGCTGATCTAAATGCTGGGGTTGCGTTTTATGGCCGCCAGGCAGGCGCAGACGATGTCCCTAAAATCGCTGCCCCTCTATTGCTGCATTACGCGGGTAACGACCAGGGCGTCAACGCCGGCATCGCGAGCTATGAAGCAGCGCTCAAGGCCAACAACAAGATCTATGCGCTGCACATGTACGACGGCAAACAGCACGGCTTCCACAACGACACGACACCGCGTTACGACGAAGGGGCTGCGAAGCTGGCATGGACGCGCACCCTCGAATGGTTCAACAAATACCTGCGTTAACGAATCCTTGATCGATTGGTTCCGGGGGTCTGCGCTACGCTTCGACCCCCGGCTACTTCTGGCAACCCCAGGGTTGCGAACCCGGTGACTCTTCAAGCATGTCATTGCTCTCTCATGGTCCGAACCGATGCTGGTACTCTCCAGAGACAATAAACGACTTCACCATTTCAGCGTTCACGAAGTTCCCGTTGAACTGGTTCAACTTGCCAAGCCAGAAATTGTATCCACTGAAGTCCAAGTCCGGTAAGTCATTTGGATTGCGACGCAGGTAACCAAAGTACTGCATCAACACGAACGCTTTGTTGAACTCGGTATTACGCAGATCCTGATCGTCAGCGACTGCGCGCAGGACTTGCGCGCGCTTCGCTGGATCAAATGGTGTCGAGCCTAGAAGTGCGACCAGGTTTACTTTCTCACTCGCCGACAACACTCCACCGGCATTGTTGTTCATCTGTGTTACAAACTGATCAGCCGTGATTGCATTAGCAAATGAAGCGATGAACTCCGGTCGATTTACAAACGCCAGTGCAAACGCTTGCTTGTTACTTTCCAGTTGCGCCTGCCAACCGGGTGCGCCCACCACAACGTTCTTACCGATCTCCTGTGTGTCGCGCAGAAAATCGTTGAGCGTTATGGGCACAGGCTTACCGGACAGGTTTCCAAACACTGCTTTGTAACTTCGATAGACCAGATAGCCAGTCTCCTGGAATTCGATCGAGAGGAAGAATGCGGCTGAGACGTTTACCCGCTTGACCTCAATGCATTGTTGATTGGCCCCACACGAGGCGATCTCGTTTGACCAGAAGTTCAAACCACTGCTATCAGGGTCGCGATTCAGAAAGTCGAGATAGTGCTGACGCACAAAGAAGATTGGTTGAGAGAGAGGGTTCGGCGGATTACTTGTCTCATTATCAGTGATTACGACCTCGGCAGTGTTTTGAGATCCGAGTGTTGCCCCCTTGGCGTCGGTCAACTCAACGGAAAGCTTCTCGCTGTTTTCACGTATCACGTCGTCGACAACCAGCAGAGAAAGTATTTTGGACGTTTCTCCAGCATTAAAGCGGACGCTTCCAGTAGCAGTAAGGTAGTCGCAACGGGACGAAGCGGAGTCGCTCACTGTATCGCAACTGTTTCCGTTACCCTTATCGGATGTCGCGTAGTTAATGACGCTTGGACCCGAAGTATTACCCGTTCGAGAGATGATTAGATCTATCCGACCAGCACCTTCGCTGCCGCTGTGAGTTGCGGCACCGAATTGCACTGTCGGGCCGGCAGTACTTCCAGACTCAAAAGCACCGATATCAACATGTGACCCTAAACCGCGTAAGAATCCTCGCTGGTCAGTTAAGACATTTAGTGGACTGTTAAGGAGTGCATCGTCACCGGCATCAATCGCGGGGCTACCTGGAGCCAGAGCAAACGTTTGTGTGAGTCCGCCATTGTTGTTTAGCGCTACAAGAAGTGGGGTCGTATTGCGGATATCTCCCGGGCCGTTAAGTGCACCTCCTGGGCCAATGCCGCTATCTCCTCCGGCATTGTCGTCGCTCATATTGTGTCCCAACGATATGAATGTGCCGGTATTGCTGAAATTGCCCGGTGACACGCCACGAACAAAAATGCTGTTTGTGGTTGCAAGGAAACTGTGGTTGACAATTGAACTGCTGGCGCTGGCAGCACCAGGTCCAAACGTACAATTGCGCAGGATAAGATAAGCGGGCGTATCAACGGTGGTGCCATTTTGGACTGTACCCGCGTTCTGGGCGCCATTGCCCGAAAAAGTGCTGTTGTTAACTGTTACAACGCCACTGCCTCGCACGGAACGGTTAAAGATTGCTCCGGCTGTTGCGATACTTCCGGAGTTTTGCGAGAAAGTGCAGTTATCGATCTGCATGATTCCGCCGTCGTTGAAGATGGCGCCACCTCCTCCGTCCGACGAGTTCAAACTGAACGTACAATTGCGGAGAATTACCTTACCGCCCAGGTTTGCGAGTCCACCGCCGGCATCAGAAGCTTGACCTTTGCTAATGGTCAGTCCGGCGATCAGCGCCCGGGCATTTGATTCGACCTGAAAAAGTCGAAAAGCGTTCGAACTTGTGGGCTCCCGCTGAATGGTAATCGGCTCATCGCCAATGCGATCATTCACAAACTTGATGTTGCTGGTGATTGATAGGGTTCTAGTGGTCGAGATAACGTGCGGTCCCGGGCCGGGGAGCTCGAATGTGACAACGTCATCACCTGGTGTTTGATTTGCGAAATTTATTGCATCAATGATACTCCCCGTATTGATGTTGCCGGTTCCTGAATCAGTTACGAACAGGTTTGGGGACGGGTCTTGAATAATTAAGGCTCGCTTCCCAACAACTTCGTATTCAACGCTCCGGATGTTGGTGTTTGGATTTCGAGTGACTGTGAAATCCAGTATGCCGTTGCCCTGCCCACCGAAATTGACCAAGTTAAATCCGATACTCGTTTGATTAACGAAGATTGTTGCGCCCCAATAGCAGGTTGGACATGCTGTGACATTTAACGATCCTGCTCCCGCCGTGCTTGGCAGCGTTTGGCTGAGAGGTGTCACATCACAGCCAGGTTGTACGTTCACAACAATTGGAGGTGACGTTCGACTACTGCATGAGTTCGACACGACTACATCATAAGTTCCAGCATCAGCGGCAGTGAAAAACCTGGAAAAAAGTGAGTCGGTGGCTCCAGGAATACTTACGCCGTTCCTTCGCCACTGGTAACTCTGACCGAGCACACGTACGGTCTCGAAAAATGCTCGAGTGTGCTCACAAAGAGTAATGCTGTCCGTACGAATAAGTGGATTATTGCCTGCAATGACCTCAATGACCGGCGCCGGAACTGACGGGCATGAAAGTGTGTGGCGGGTGCTGGAAGAAGTTGGGCGCCATAGCCATATGCCTTCAACTTCATTCCAAACTTCCAGCGATCGGTTGGATCCGATCCGGTTGGTCTAATCGTGACGCCGTCGTCATCGAACCAGGCGTTGATGTTTTGTTCGTGACTCAAGGCAAGATACCCACCGCCCCGCTCGCCAAACGGTGAACGGTCATTCCACGAAAGCTTAAACCGCTCGTTGTTTAGGGCCTGCGTCAAAGATGACCCTGAGGAGGTCTCGAGGAATCGTGTTGCTTCCTCTCCGTGTAGCTTGATTGCTGTTGATTGCGTGTTTGAGTCATCTGAGCGATGAGACCGAACTTTTAGTCCGATGAGGAGTCCTAAGAGGGCGATAAGAACAAGACACACAACCAGACGACGATGAAACGTCGAGTGATGCTTAAACGCCCCGGGTCTTTCCTTTCGACTAAAGAGAGTAGCGGCGGCCCGAGCTGAACTGGCGGATGCCATGCGCCTTGCGTGAAAGAAGCTAAACAGAGCCGGGATAATGAGTGCGACGGTTAGTCTCTTTGTCATCGGTAGTCTCCATTTCGATGGCTTCGTTCTCATGGATCTAGAAAGCCTATGCCCATCTCACAATGTTGCCTGCAACTCGCTGGTTGCAATGCTTATGATGTGAATGAACCTGGGTGACTCGCGAGAGGAAATGAAAAGGGTGAAACCGTTTTGCCCTTTCCATAACAGCCAAAATTGCTGGACGAATTGCGGTGATTCAGCCTACCGTTCGCCCGCTTTGCTCATTCGAGACGACGCCCGACAGCGGTCGAACACCCCATGACGAGCAGCGTGCCGTTGGCGTCGAAGATTTCACTAGTACCGCTCGAGCTGAGCTCATCGCGGTCCCGTCCAATGTGGACCGTGTGTATGACCCGCTGCGTCCCAGTCCAGGCGCCGGCTGGGTTGAAAGTGAAGGCTTCGAACACCTGGCTGTAGGTGTCAGCGCCAGTCTGTTCCCACACGCCATGACCGGGGCCTCGTAGTGCGGGGCTGGCGGCGGTGGTGGTTTCAGTCATAGTCCCTCCCCGAGCGAAGGTGACCAGCGACGGGAAGGTCCGTATCTCCGCACCGGTTTGACAGACCCGAATCGTGACCTGTACACGCCACGTCCCCTCAAGTTTTTGCCCGTCCGATCTATCCTCTCCCGCGTCTGCCCGCTGCTGCGCCTGAACACTCGACCCTGGCGCGATGCGCATCGCCGCCGTAAGAGTGAGTGCTAACAGTAAGGCTGCAGCCGGCGTCAACTTCCACACTTTGAACTTCATGTTGTCTCTCCTTTGTTATGGTAGGTTGTTCAGTTTTTCCCGCCATCGCGGGGATACTCATCTAACCAGGCGATGAAAGTCCTTAGAATCTCGATGAAAATTTCTGAAAGTTCTGAAAGACTTCCTCCTACTCATTAACGCGAAAGTTGCGCTTGGAATCCGACAGCCTGTCCGGATTTTTCTATTTCATTGGCAGTGAATAGCTGGGATGGCTACAATGCATCCGGCTTTTCCGCACAAATCCCCCAGAGAACTGGATGTCCGAAGAAGACGACCAGAATGCCTGAACCATCCCCTCAGGAAGTGACGCAGCTGCTGGCCGCGTGGAGCAACGGCGACCGTTCCGCAATCGACAAGCTCTTGCCCCTGGTGCGTGACGAGTTGCACCAATTGGCACATCGCTATATGAGCCGGGAGCGCCCGAACCACACCTTGCAAACCACAGCGCTGGTTAATGAAGCCTATTTGAAATTGGTTGATCAGAGAGTGGTTCGGTGGCAGAATCGCGCTCATTTTTTTGGCATCGCTGCTGAAATCATGAGGCGGATTCTGATTGATCACGCACGTAGACACCTGGGCGCAAAACGTGGCGGCGGCAATACCATCTCGCTTGACGACGTGGCGGTCGTCAGTGATGAAAGAGCCGCTGAACTGGTCTCGCTTGACGACGCCCTCACCGCACTGGCAAAGGTTGATGAAAGAAAAGCGCGGGTGGTTGAGCTCCGTTATTTCGGAGGGTTGAGTGTGGAAGAGACCGCTGAGGTTTTAGCCGTCGCGCCGGATACAGTCACGCGCGATTGGCGTCGGGCAAAAGCATTTCTGCGCCGGGAACTGACGCAAGAGTGAACAGGATGAAGCCTCAACGATGGAAAGAAATTGATCGAGTATTCGCTGCGGTGCTCGAGCTGGAACCTGACGCCCGCGCGGCATATCTCGACAAGACGTGTGCAGACGACACGGAGTTGAGAAAAGAAGTCGAATCATTGCTCGCCAACGACGTCCCGGAGAGTCTGATGGGTCATCAGGCTTTTGAAGAAGCCACTCGTTTGTTGACTCCAGCGGCAGCTCACCCACCAAGACATATTGGACCTTACCGTATCATCAGGTCGCTCGGCGCCGGCGGCATGGGCCATGTCTATCTAGCGCATGATGAGAAGCTGAATCGGCCGGTGGCTGTGAAGCTGCTTGCCGGCTACAACCTCGCAGAAGCCGAACGAATCCGCAGGTTCCGCAGAGAGGCGCTCGCCGCTTCGGCCCTGAATCATCCAAACATTCTCACGATTTATGAAATCGGTGAAGACCAGGGGCAAAACTTTATCGCCACTGAATTCGTCGACGGTCAGACGCTGCTCGAACTAGTTAAAAACGGACCCGTCTCTGTAACAAAAACAACAGACGTTGGGATCCAAATATGCAGCGCCCTTTCAGCGGCACATGCGGCTGGAATAATTCATCGCGATATCAAGCCCGCCAACATCATGGTTCGAGATGACGGCCTCTTGAAAGTGCTGGACTTTGGAATCGCCAAACATGGCGAGGCGGACGGTTCGCCTGATGACCAATCTCAGATCCGCACTGCAGCGGGAGCCGTGATTGGAACAGTTGCCTACATGTCGCCTGAGCAAGCGCGGGGGTTGCCCATCGATCAGCGGACTGATCTTTGGAGTGCCGGCGTAATACTTTATGAATTGGCCGCCGGTGTGAAGGCGTTCCACGGCGAGACCCCGCTCGATACTATGGCGGCCGTGATCGAGAGGCCGCCGCTCCCACTTTCAGCCCATGGCCATGCGCCTGAAATGTTGGAGCAGATCGTATTTAAGGCTCTGAAAAAGGACCGACAGGCGAGATACCAGACTGCGGGCGAGATGATTAGCGATCTGAAACAGCTAGCGAAAAATCTGGAGGCCGGCGATGAGAAGGCGATGCGCTCGGTCCATGCCACCAAAGGACCAGCTGCCGCCTTGACGGATAACGAAAAGGAATCAGTCGATGTGGCCGAGATAAAGACCTCGGCGCCTGATCGAGTTTCAACCTCATCGGAAGGAAACCGAGAAAAAGTTGAGGAACCTCACCAGGCACCAAGATCGCTGAACAGATCCGGTAGAAACCGCAAATTGATACTCGTAGGGTTAGCGTTGGTTTTACTTGTAGTCATTGGCCTAATCTATTGGTCCTACGCTAACCGGCGGCCGCAGATCTCATCCATCGCCGTCATGCCGTTCGTCAACGACAGCGGCAATGGTGAGGTCGAGTATCTGTCCGACGGCATGACTGATTCTCTGATCACCAGCCTCTCACAACTGCCGCAGCTCTCGGTCAAAGCTCGCAGCTCAGTATTCCGATACAAGAACAATAAAGATGCCTCGCCGCAACAGGTCGGCAAAGAACTTAACGTGCAAGCAGTCTTGAATGGGCGGGTCATACAACGCGGGAATGACGTGACCCTGCACATCGAATTGGTAGATGTGAAGACGGAAACGGCTTTGTGGAGTGGAGACTACAATCGTTCAATGACGAATCTGGCGACGTTGCAAGGCGAGATTGCGCGTGACGTATCCCAGAAATTGCGAGTGCGGTTGTCCGGTGCGGATGAGCGTAGAGTGGCGCGGAACTATACGGCGAATGCCGAAGCCTATCAGCTTTATCTTAAGGGGCGTTACCACCTTCTCAAAGTAACACTGCCGGAAACCCAGACCGGCATATCATATTTCCAACAGGCGATTGACATTGATCCGTCTTACGCCCTCGCCTACGTCGGACTCGCAGGAGCAAATCGCGCGCTTGCACTCAGCGGCGAATTACCTGCAAACGAATACATGCCGAAAGCAAAAGCCGCAGCGCAAAAGGCCATTGAAATTGACGACACTCTCGCCGAAGCTCATTCCGAACTTGGTTTGACAATGTTGTGGTACGACTGGGATTGGAACGTCTCTGAGAATCAGTGCAAGCGGGCCCTGGAGCTCGACTCTAGCAACCCGGACGCTCATATGGCCTATGCGCATTTACTTTCAAACGCGGGTCGGCACGCGGAAGCACTCGCCGAGGCAAAACGCGCTCGAGAACTCGATCCGCTCAATTTGAAAACCAATGCACTCGAAGGACTGTTCTTAATTCACGCCGGACGAATCGACGAAGGGTTAGACAGATTGCAGAAGACTTTTGAGCTAGACCCGAACTTTTGGTTTGCTCATTTGTTCGCTTCGAGCGCTTATAGCGAGAAGGGAATGTTTGATAAGGCTGTTGCGGAAGCGCGGAAGGCGAGAGACTTTTCGGGCGGTGGTAATTCTGTCTCGATGGCCTTCCTCGGTTATGCGTTGGCAAAGTCGGGTAAACAAGCGGAAGCGCGAGCCGTGCTTAAAGAACTATCTAAACTGTCGGCCACACGTTACGTACCCCCTTACCACATCGCTCTGGTCTATAACGGCCTGGGCGAGCGCGAACAGGCGCTGCTCTTCCTGGAACGAGGTTACAACGAGCACGACCCTAAAATGGCTTTCCTGAAGGTCGAGCCAAAATGGAATAGCCTTCGTTCTGATCCACGTTTCCAGAATCTCATGAAGCGCGTCGGTTTCAGGTCTTAGCAGCGAGGAGCGGCAGATGCTGGCAGCGTTACAAAGACGATGCGGAAAGCCTACGACCTTTACGTGGATCTCGCTAGTTAAATCAAGCGGCTTTTGTTCTCTAAAACAATCGTTCGCGGAATGTTAAGCCATCATGTTGTTGCCCATGCGCCGGTTTCTTGTCTGGATTCTCCTTGCCTTCTTCGCTTCGCCTGTCTCGATTTCTCTGGCGCAGCCTTCGACGCGGCGTCACACCAGCCGACATGTTGTTGCAGTCGACAGATCCTTACCTCGTAGCACGCCAGAGCGCCAGGGTATTTCATCCGCCGCTATCATGGACTTCGTAGAAACTGCTGATCGGCAGATCGATACGATGAACAGTTTCATGTTCATCCGGCACGGGTTTGTCGTCGCGGAAGGTTGGTGGAGCCCATATGATGCCACGACGCCGCACATCCTCTATTCGCTCAGTAAGAGTTTTACTTCCACTGCGGTTGGGCTAGCCATAGCAGAAGGAAAAATGAGCCTCGATGATCAAGTGCTCAAGTTTTTTCCCGATGATGTTCCCGCTGAGCCTTCGCCCAATTTAAAGGCCATGAGGGTCCGTGACCTTTTACGAATGGCCACAGGCAATCAGACTGAAGCACCAATTCTGACCCAGAACGCACCCTGGACCAGGACGTTCCTGGCCCACCCGGTGCCTTTCAAACCTGGCACCCACTTCCTCTACAACTCGCCGGGTACATACATGCTGTCCGCGATTGTGCAGAAAGTGACGGGGATGACTGTGCTGGACTACCTCAAGCCGAGATTGTTTGAACCACTTGGGATCGACAATCCGAGCTGGGTCGCGAGTCCGCAGGGAATCTCGGCAGGCGCTTATGGCCTGTCGCTGCGCACAGAAGACATCGCACGCTTCGGACAGTTGTATCTGCAGAAGGGAAAGTGGAAAGGGAAACAACTTGTCCCGTCGGAGTGGATCGAAGAGGCGACCGCAAGGCAGACCTCGAATGGTTCCTCGCCAAACAGTGACTGGGATCAGGGATACGGTTATCAATTCTGGCGTTCCCGGCACAACACTTATCGCGGCGATGGAGCTTTCGGTCAGTATTGCATGATTATCCCGGAGTTCGATGCTGTGGTCGTAATCACCAGCGGTGTTCGCGACATGCAAAGCGTAATGAATCTTGTCTGGGACAAGCTGCTTCCGGCAATGAAGCCGAATCGCCTTCCCGAGAATGCCGTTGCACGACAAAAACTCGAAGCAAGACTTGCCAACTTACTGGTCAAACTTCCAGCTGGACTGCCGACGATGCCTCTCGCCTCGAGGGTTTCGGGAAAGTGGTTTGAGTTTCCTGAAAACGATCGCGGCATCCAGGCGGTCTCATTCGACTTCAACTCATCATCCCCGGCGCTGATCGTTCGCACGGCCAGTGGAGAGATACGCACACCGTTGGGAATTGGATCATGGCGCAAGACTCCTGACGGTTTCGCCAACGGACTCGATAAGTTTCTGAGCGTGCCGGCGCAGCCACTGGTGGCGTCTAGTGGTGCCTGGGCAGCGAAAGATGTATTCAACGTAAAGCTCGTCCTTTACCAAACGCCGTTTTATTCGGCACTGACGTTCAAGTTTGACGGCGACCGTCTCCTGTTTGATGCGGAGCAGAACGTCTCCTTTGGTTCCAGGGTTTTGCCTCAGTTGGTGGGACAGGCCGCGTCAACGCGCTGATATTTCGTGCCCGGCTGGCACGATTATCCTGTAACAAGGAACTCGCGCTATTCCGATACCGCACCGAGCAAAGCAGTTGCGCTTAGTTGTCGGGTCACTGCCATGTCCTGAAGGGAGTTGGTACAAAGCCCAACATCGTTTCACGAATCACCGCCCCCAACTTGAACTAACCAAGAGATAACCTCCGTGTCTCAGCACAGCAGTACTCTTCCATTTGTTTTCTGTGGCAGAACGTTTTTGCCTGCAGAAGTTCAGCTGATACGCGAAGTGACTTCTGCTTTTCACGCTCTCGGTCTCACCGAGATCTCGCGCACAGTCTGTGAACTACTCGAATGGAAGCGACCGAATGGGCGTTTGAAGAACCATGAATGCCGGCTGCTGCTGGAGCAGCTCGGTGGGGCTGGGGTGGTTACTCTACCGCCGCTTCGACAGAGTGGACCACGTGGACCGCGCGTTGTCATTTCTACCGATAACGGCGCGGCGCAAGAACCATTGAGTTGCAGTGTGGGTCAAGTATCTCCCTTGACTTTGACAGCGGTTCGCAACAGCTCCGAGAGCACATTGTGGAACGAGTTGATACAGCGCTATCACTATCTCGGTTACCGAGTTCCAGTGGGCGCCAATCTTAGATACCTCGTGCGCGCTAGCTCAACGGATCAAGTACTCGCTTGTCTATTGTGGTCTAGTCCCGCTTGGAAGATGGCGGCGCGGGATAAGTGGATTAGTTGGACCAGTGAACAACGAACGCGCAACCTTCAGTTGATCGTAAGTAACTCGCGTTTTCTCATTTTGCCCTGGGTGCGCGTGCCCAATCTGGCGAGCACCATCCTCTCGCTGTGCGCGCGACAACTGCCTGCGGACTGGGAATGCCTTTACGGCTATCGCCCACTTCTTTTGGAGACGATGGTCGACCCGCGCTTTCCCGGCACCAGTTACCAAGCCGCTAACTGGACCTACTTGGGCGAGACGCGCGGGCGCGGCAGAATGGACCATCGTCACGAGGCCCTTGGAAGCGCCCGCAAGCAAATCTTCGTCTATCCACTTTGTCGCAACGCGCAACAGCAGCTGAGGGAATCGCGCGGCTTTTAGTCTGGAATCTTGACCACCAGGTCCGTTTAGATGCTCGGCGGAATCAGAGTTAATAAGGAAAGTAGTGCGTTTGAGCAGTTGGAAGATTCTTGATGAGTTTTTCGCCGAACCATCAACCTATTGAAGCGATAGGCAACATTGCTCGATCCGTTTTACTCCTCGATATCTTCCCCTAAGGGCAATCCCCGAGTGGAATTGCTATTGCTGTGATGTGAATTAGTGTCGTGGTTGTATATATTGACGCTCGAAGGCGTCGAGGAGACAAATTTCCTGGTTAAATCATACGTATACAAAAGCCGAATACTTCCTGCAAAGTTCATTGCTTTGGTCTGTTGACAAGAAAAAAAACCAGGCGTATGGTGTTGCACTATCAAGTCAGTAGGCACGTTCATAACTGTCAAACTTCCTCTAACCTGACCACTCGAATGACCACCTAATTCGAGAAAGGAAAAAGCAGCGCTCACTTTAATCGCCGTCCTTGTCACCGTAACACTGCTCGTCCGCCCAACCCAAGCGATCACAGATCCTTGTTACTCATCCTGTGCTGGTGCCGAATACTTCATAAACCAGAGATGGCAAGCCTGCAACGGGGGCACGTTTGTTAGCCATTGTTATGAGGCAGAAGATGGACATCCCGGAAGTTATTCTTATTCATGCTCTTGGAATTGGTGCACATACCCTCCTCAGCCAAATTGTGCCGGAGGATTTGGTGGCGGGAATGTGATTGATCCAACCGATCCCTCCTGCTCCAACTAGTTCCGTTCTTACGGTTGACTTCATCACTGCGCCAACATCATGTTCCATTCGCCTGAACTCATGCTGTTGATGTACTGTCTCCGTCTGAGAGAGGAAAATCACGTCGGCTTATAGACTTTTCGAAATCGAACATGCTGAATCTCATGACCTCGGAGTAAAGCTGTTGACCTCGCCCAATCGACAACAAGAAACTGTTCCCCGCCAAACGCTTCTGCTTTCACCGGGAATTGAAACACGAGGGTTGCATCGCGTGATCTGGGCGATGACCGTAATTCTCGGAATTTCACTTGCTGTCAATCTGTTTTTAGCTTACCGGATTCGCAAAGGCGACCAAGCCAGCCCAGTGATAAGACCCGCTCCCTTGGCGGAAGGCGCAGTTGTCTCACCAATCAAAGCCCATAACTTAGACGGTGGAGAGGTGACGATATCTAGTCAAGATAATTCAAATCCACTTGTTGTTTACGTCTTCACGCCCCAATGTAGTTGGTGCGGCCGTAATCTTTCGAATCTAAAGAAAATATTGGCGGAGAAGCATGGTGCTTTTCGATTTGTCGGAGTGTCGCTGACCGATAAGGAGTTAGAGCGCTATCTAAGTGAGAAACAGCTTGATCTTTTAGTGGTCATGAATCCCACAGCGCAAACACGAAACGAATATAGACTTGGCAGCACACCTCAGACAATTGTTATTTCACCAAACGGTAGGATTCTAAAGAATTGGGTGGGGGCCTATAGTGGGACGACTCAGAAGGAAATAGAGGAGTACTTCGGCGTTAGACTGCCAGGCTTAAGTTCCGAAAATTAGGGAGCATTCCAGTCTTTAGAACGCAGTTCGAAAATTTAGTGGTGATCATTTGTTTTGACCTTTATGTGCGTCATGGCAGTAATTTGTTGCGCTACTCGAATTCCAAACTCTTTTCAATATAAGGTGAGTACAAATCGCCGCTGAAGGCATGG
>Ga0070706_100002817_pt1 | contig 17403 bp, 14 predicted proteins | sample KBSK5501metaG_FD_65476 | JGI IMG/M metagenome (GOLD analysis project Ga0070706, IMG submission 65476) | Corn, switchgrass and miscanthus rhizosphere microbial communities from Kellogg Biological Station, Michigan, USA - KBS K5-50-1 metaG | ecosystem: Host-associated > Plants > Roots >... | reverse complement strand
CGTCTACCTCTTCTCGAATTACCATCTCGAGCATCACTACTTTCCCGGAGTTCCGTTCTATAACTTGCCGCGGCTGCAGAAGCTGCTGCTGCCCTTCTATGCGAAACGCGGTATGACCGCGCACGGCTACGGCGAGCTGGTCTGGAACTGGCTGGTGCTCAACCGCAAGCCGCACAGCCGCTGGCAAGAGGCGCCCCCGGCCACCCCAGCCATCGCCGCTGCTGAATAGCGATATTCTCTACTTCAAGTTCTGACTCGAGATGACCCTATCTCCTGGCACGCGGCTGGGACCTTACGAGATCGTGTCGCAGATCGGCGCCGGCGGCATGGGGGAGGTTTATCGAGCGGCGGATACGCGTTTGTCCCGCCGTGTGGCGCTGAAAATCATCGGGCCGCAGTGGTCGGGCAACCGCGAAGCACGATTGCGGTTCGAGCGCGAGGCTCGCGCCATCTCGGCCTTGTCCCATCCGCATGTCTGCACGCTGTACGACATCGGCGAGCAGGGCGAGATCGGCTATCTGGTCATGGAATTCGTCGACGGCCAGACGCTGCGCGATCGTCTCGATTCCGGTCCGACGCCGCTCGATGAGCTTCTCCGCTATGCGACACAGATCGCCGACGCACTGGAGATTGCGCACGCGCACGGCATCACGCATCGCGATCTCAAGCCCTCCAACGTGATGATCACGTCGCGCGGTGCGGTCAAGATCCTCGATTTCGGGCTCGCCAAACTCGAGGAACTGCCGGCGGGCGACAATGAAGTCACAGATGTTCCCACCAGACCCGGCGTCGCGATCGGCACCGCGCGGTACATGTCGCCCGAACAGATGGGCGCAGATCCCGTCGGTACACCCTCCGACATTTTTTCATTCGGGATCCTTCTCTACGAGGCCATCACCGGCCGGCATCCGTTCGAATCCGATCGTCACGCGGGCATGCTGAAGGCAATGCTCACTGCAGAACCGGTACGTCCGTCAATCTTGCGACCCGGTCTGCCCGCTGCCCTCGATGACCTGCTCCTCGGAATGCTGGCGCGTGATCCGTTTCTCCGGCCGACTGCCGCCGATCTGCGCGGAGCACTCCTTCACGTCGCTGTCGCACCAGGACCGGCGGCTGAGGGTCGTCCGATCCGACATCTAGTCGGACGCGAACACGAGCAAAAGGAATTGCTCGCGATTCTGGGCCACGAGACCGGCAGCATCATCAGCATCACCGGCGAAGCAGGTATGGGCAAGACCACGCTCGTCGAGAAGTGCCTCGCGCTGTTCGCGGCGCCAAGTGGTGCAGCAATGGCAACCGGCCGATGTTCCGAACGGCTGGCGGGAAGCGAAGCCTATCTGCCGTTCCTCGAGGCTCTCAGCGATTTCTTGAGAAAAGACAATTCGCTCGGGCGATCGCTGAAACTCCTGGCGCCTGCCTGGTTCCGGCTGGTCTCCCCGGCGCCGGACAGTGCGCCGGACGCGACGCCGATCCTGTCGGCCACTCAGGAGCGGTTAAAGCGCGAGCTGGCGACATTCTTCGATGCCGTGACCAAGAATCGCCCGGCCGTCCTTTTTCTCGATGACGTCCATTGGGCAGACAACTCGACCGTGGACATGATCGCCTATCTGGCGACACAACTTGCTGCGAGGCGCCTCTTCATCATCGCCACGGCCAGACAGTCGGAGCTGCTCCTGCAGAAGCATCCCTTTCTGCAGCTCACGCGCGATCTGCAGTCGCGCGGCAGGCTGCATCAGATCGCGCTGCATTTCCTCACCTGGGAAGACATCCAGCGCTACGTGCGTCTCGAGTTCCCCGCCAATCGATTCCCAGAGGACTTCCAGCGCATGGTCTTCGAGAAGACGGAGGGCAGCCCGCTGTTCATGGTCGATCTCCTCCGCTATCTACGTGACGAGGGAGTATTGGCGCAGCGCGACAGTGTGTGGGAGGCAACGCACGACGTTACGGACATCGAGCGCGAGATCCCGATGTCGGTTCGTAGCATGATCGAACGGAAAATCGATCAATTGAACGATGCCGAGCGGCGGATTCTGGTGGCGGCCAGCGTCGAGGGGGCGGAGTTCGACTCGGCAATTGTCGCCAAATCGTTGGATAGCGACGCTGCAGAAACGGAAGAAGTGCTTGCGCGGCTGGATCGCGTCCACGAATTCATTCACGCTCTCGGGGAGCAGGAGCATCCCGATGGCACGCCGACGGTCCGATATCGTTTCGTTCATGTGCTCTATCAGAACAGTCTCTACGCGTCGCTTGGCCCGGCGCGAAAGGCGGCGCTAAGCGGTAAGGTGGCCAAAGCGCTGCGCGATGCTTCGCTGGACAAGACGGCCGCGATTGCCTTGCAGCTCGCAGTGCTGTTCGAGACCGCCCGCGATTTCAGCCGCGCGGCCGATTTTTTCCTGCAGGCGGCTGAGCAGGCCCGACGACTGTTCGCGAATCAGGAGGTCATCCTTCTGGTGGAGCGGGGGCTGATCGCTGCCGGCCGTCTCGAAACCAGCGCCCGGGCCATTCGCGTATCGCGCTTCAACGAGCTCCTGGGCGAGGTGTTGACGCTGATCGGCCGCCACGAGGATGCGCAGTGCGCCTTCGCGGAAGCGCTGGAAGTGACGACAGGGGATGCGTTAGCGAGCGCACGGATCCTTCGGAAAGCCGCAAACGTCTCGGTCGTTCAGAGGATCTATCCGAAAGCGGCGGAGTCATTCGCTCGCGCCGAAGAGGTGCTGGAGTCGATGCCGTCGGAGAGTATGGACCGGTGGCGCGAGTGGATCGAGATCCAGCTCGACCGCGCCTGGATGTTCTACTGGAAGGCGGACGTTGACGCTCTCGAAGAGCTGGCGCAGAAAGTGGAGCCGCATCTGGTTCCGCATGCCACAGCCGTACAGCGCGCGCGGTTCTTTCAAGCACTGACGATGGCCGGTTTTCGGCGGGACCGTTACGCGCTCTCGCCCGAGACCCTGGCGGTTGCGCGCGAAGCGCTGGCGGCATCGTATGCCGCAGGCGATCCGTCGCTCATCATGTTGAACGAATTCATGCTGGGTTTCAGCCTGCAGTGGCAAAACGAGCTCGAGGAAAGTGAGCGATTGCTGCAATCGAGCCTGCAAAAATCGGAGCGCGCCGGCGACGTCGTGTTGCAATCGCGATGTCTGACCTACCTGGCCCTTGTGGCCCGCAAACGTCGCGATGACGCGCGTCTTCGCCAGTTGGTGGATTGCTGTTTAGTGGTGGCCGAGGCGGCCGGCATGGTCGAATACACTGGGGTCGCAAAGGCAAATCTCGGTTGGCTGGCGTGGCGGCGTAAGGACTTTGAAGAGACCCTCCGGCTGGCACGCGAAGCACGCGACATCTTCACGAGTCTACCGATGACCGGACCAAACTGGTGGACGTGCTGTTTTCCGATGATCGACGCCCTTCTGCATCTCGATCGCGCTCCGGAGGCACTCGAGCTTGCGGAGATCCTCACCCGCCCCAATCAGCACGCTCTTACCGAACCGTTGATGAAATCTCTGCAGCGCGCGGTGCAACTGGCGGGTGAAGCCCGACAGGATGATGCACAGCGGGAACTTCATCTCTCGTGTAGGCTCGCGAAAGAAAATCTGTTTTTGTAGGAGGTCCCCATGATTCTCGTTGCGGGCGCTACCGGCCTCGTAGGACGCGAGATCTGCCGCCTGCTTTCGGAGCGCGAAAAACCGGTTCGTGCGCTCGTGCGTGCTACTTCGAATCCGCAGCTTGTTGATGGTCTGAAGAAAAGCGGCGCCGAAACAGTCATAGGAGATCTGAAGGATGCCAAGTCACTCGAGGCGGCCTGCCGCAATGTGCAAACTGTGATCTCGACTGTGTCGTCGACATTCTCGCGCCAGGAAGGCGATTCGATCGAGAGCGTCGATCGCCAGGGTCAGATCCGCCTCATCGATGCCGCAAAGGCTGCGGGGGTCCGGCGCTTCATCCTGATTTCCTTCAACCACCAGAAACTTCCGGCGTCATGTGCGCTGTCGGAAGCGAAAAATGCCGCCGAACGCCACCTAATGCGAAGCGGCATGGAGTACACCATCCTGCGTCCCGCCGCATTCATGGAAGTCTGGCTCTCAGCGGCCCTCGGCTTTGACGCCGCCAATGCAAAGGCCACCATTTATGGGAACGGCAAGAATCCGATCAGTTGGGTCTCTCTATTCGATGTTGCCGCGTTCGCGGTCGAGAGCGTCGACAGCAAATCAGCGCGAAATCAGATCATCGAGATCGGTGGTCCTGAGGCGCTATCACCGCTCCGCGTGGTCGGGATCTTTGAGCAGTCAACGGGACAAAGATTCGATGTGCAATTCGTCCCGGAAGAGGTGCTGGTTGCGCAGCGAAACGCGGCGACCGATCCAATGCAGCATTCGTTCGCGACGCTGATGCTTTACTACGCGAAGGGCGATTCGATCGACATGTCGAAAACCGCGAAGGATTTTTCGATTCGATTGAAGTCGGTCCGCGATTATGCCCGCGACGTCGCCGCAACCCGGTGATTCTTTTCTGTCCTATACTGGAAGCAGCGCGAGGGGCGCATCCAGTCCGCGGAAAGGGCCGTGCCCACCCACACAAAAACTGAAGGTTACGAACCTTCTTTCAGCCTGACTCGGGCGGACTCCAGGCACGCAATGAAAGGAGATTCGTATGTTTCCCAATCCCCAGGATGCCCTTCCGCTCCCGCTCCGTCCCAACCTCGAGCAGTACCGAAAACAAGCGAAGGATCTGGTCAAAGCATGCAAGTCCAATGCGTTTGACGACTGGGCCGAAAAATGGCTCAGCTCTCTCGCGCAGTTGCAGGAGCCGTCGATTCGCACGTGGACTAGCCGGCGGGTCGATGAAGTCGCCGACTTTGCGCAAAGACAAATGGCGGATAAATGCTCCCTCGCCGACGCGCAATTCGTCATCGCCCGGTCACATGGGTTTCTAAGCTGGCCGAAATTCGCGAAACATCTGGAATCGATCGCTCGAACGAGTTCCGCGACATCGAGATTCGAAGCGGCCGCAGACGCGATCGTCAACGGCGACGTCGCGACATTAAAGCGGCTGCTTCGCGAAGATCCGGAGCTGATCCGGGCGCGCTCGACGCTGGAACACGGCGCTACGCTGCTGCACTACGTTTCCGCGAACGGGGTCGAAGGTTATCGACAAAAGACGCCACGGAACATTGTCGAGATCACCGACATCCTGCTGAGGGCGGGTGCCGAAGTTGATGCCACGGCCGATGTGTACGGTGGTGGGTGCACCGCTCTGGGCCTGGCGGCGACGAGTGTTCACCCGGAAGCTGCTGGTGTTCAGGAAGCTCTGCTGCAGAAATTGCTGGACTACGGCGCGAACATCGACCAGCTATCGGGAGGGGGCAGGGGCGGATCCATCATCAGCAGTTGCCTAGCGAATGGACGTCCAAAGGCCGCCGAATTTCTCGCCAGCCGCGGCGCTCATATCGATTTCGTGGGCGCGGCGGCCCTCGGCCGGCTCGACATCGTCAAGACTTCGAGTCCGAGCGACCGCGAGCTGCAGGAGGGCTTTCGTTACGCTTGCGGATACGGCCGGAAAAGCGTGGTGGAGTTTCTGTTGGAAAAAGGTGTGGATCTGGCTGCCCACGGCGGCGATGGCCAGACACCGCTGCATTGGGCCGTGATTGGCGGGCAACTGGAGATCGTGAAGGTGCTTCTGCCGCATAACCCACCGCTCGACGTGGTGAACATGTTCGGCGGCAAGGTCGTGGGCCAGACGCTGTGGTCAGCCGCTCATGGAGGCGATCCGGACTTGTACATCGCGATTCTTGAGGCGCTCGTCGCGGCCGGCGCGAAGATTCCTGAACGACACGTGCCGGTGAACGCGCGCGTGGATGCATGGCTGGCGCAGCATGGAAGCCGGCCCGAACCGAGCTGGCACTGGTACGGGGAGGGGCCCGCTAGAGCAAGCCGGTGAGGACGAAATCGGCGACCTGCTCCGACTGATCGGCGGGCGCGTAGTCTTTTTCTGACAACACCCATGACGTCACCATCTCGTCGAGGATTCCGAAGACGGCCTTCGCGACGAGCTGCGGATGAAGATTGCGCCGAAACGCCCCTTCCGCCTGCCCCTGCTCGACGATTTTTCGCAGAATGTTGAGGTAGTCGCCGACTTCCTGGTGCGACAGCAGCGCCATGAATTTGAGGCTGTGCCGCAGCTCGACCTGCGCGACGATCGCGAGTGCGCGATCGCGGCCGAGGGATTCGAGATGATGCCGGATCGCGACTCGGACGCGATCCTCGGGACGATTGACGTTCGCTAAAGCTCGTTCGAGAGACTGCAGATAGTTGCGAATGTGATCGCGAAAAATGCTGGTCAGCAGATCTTCCTTGCCGTCGAAGTAAAGGTAGATCGTCCCGTCGGCCACGCCGGCCGCCTTGGCGATGTCGGACACTTTGGCATTGAAGTACCCGCTTTGCGCGAAGACGTCGATGGCTGCGCGGAGGATGCGCTCGCGCTTGGTCTGCGGCCGTACGATTTCTGCTGTGATGGGGGTGGACTGCCGGGCCATTGCTGAATGAATGCTCATTCAGGATGCCGCGGATTGTCAAGCCGCCGGAGAGCGGGCGTCCCGCCCGCCGTCGTCGGGCGTCTCGCCCGACGACTGATTGATTGGCGGCCGCGCGAGACGCGCGCCCGCTGCGGGCGGGACGCCCGCTCTCCTGCACCGAGTTAAGATGCGCGCAAAAAAGACAGGAGCTATCGATGTTTTTCCCGGCTCTGGCCTTAGTCCTTCTCGCCTCCATCGAACCCGGCATTGGTCGTGTGCACTATCCGGTGAGCACGAGCAACGCCGAAGCGCAGCGGTATTTCGATCAGGGAATGGCGTATCTGTACGGATTCAACCACGAAGCGGCCGTCAAGTCGTTCCAGGAGGCTGGCAGGCTCGACTCTAATCTCGCGATGGCCGACTGGGGCGTCGCGCTGGCCCTCGGCCCGAATATCAATCTCGATGTCGATCCCGATCGTGAAAAGCAGGCCTACGCCGCGGTGCAGAGCGCACTGAAAAAACAGGCTTCGCCAAGAGAGCACGACATGATCGCCGTGCTGGCAACACGCTACTCGAACGATCCCGGCGCCGATCTGAAAAAACTGGCCGCCGATTACAGCCGCGCGATGGGGGAGTTATCGAAGAAATATCCGGACGATCTCGATCTCACCACGTTGTACGCCGAGAGCATGATGGATCTTCGGCCCTGGAAATTCTGGTCGCATGAGGGCCAGCCGGCGCCGCAGACCGAAGACATCGTGGCGGTGCTCGAGTCGGTGATCAAGCGCAATCCCACCCACCTGGGCGCGAATCATTACTACATTCACGCCGTGGAAGCTTCTCCTCATCCGGAGCGCGCGCTCAAGAGCGCGGATCGCCTGCGCACGCTCGCGCCGGCATCGGGGCATCTCGTCCACATGCCGGCGCACATCTATCAGCGCACCGGCAATTACACCGGAGCGGCAACCGCAAACGAAAAGGCGGCGGACAGCGACCGCGAGTTCATCAAGAAAAATGCGGCCGGCGGCAGCATGTACGCGATGATGTATTACAACCACAATCTGCAATTCGGCTCCGCGTCGCATTCGATGCAGGGGAACTTTGCTCGAGCGAAGAAGATGGCGGACGAATTCGGCGGCAACGCCGCCGCCATGGCGAAGGACTTGCCGCCTCTGGAGGGATTCGCCACCACTCCGATGCTGGTGCTGGTGCGATTCGGAAAGTGGACCGACGTCGTGCGCACACCGGCGGTCACCACCGGTCCGTTGTCTTCGACGCTCTCGCATTTTGCGCGCGGGGTGGCTTTCGCGCGGCTCGGCGACATTCCCACGGCCGAGTGCGAGCAGCAGGAGTTTCAGAAATCGCGGACGGCGCTGACCGACGATCCGGGTTTTTTTCAGAATTCTCCGAAAGCAATCGCCAAAGTTGCGGATGGAATCCTGGACGGGCGGATCGCGGAAGCAAAAGGCGATCGCGCAAAGGCCATCCGCGCATATCAGCGCGCCGTCGAAGTGGAAGACAGTCTCGATTACAACGAACCTGCGGACTGGTTCTATCCCACCCGCGAGACCCTCGGCGCAGCGCTCATTCGCGACGGTCAGTACGCTGAAGCGGAAAAGGTCTTTCGCGAGGATCTGAAGCGCAATCCCAACAACCCCCGCTCGCTGTTCGGTCTGGCGGAGGCGCAAAAGAAACAAAAGAAAAGTGCGGGCAAGGCGACCGCGGAGTTCAAGAAGTATTGGATGGGCGGAGCTGTGCAGATCGAGAATCTGTGATGCGCACTATTCGATTCGGCCGGACCGTGGCGCGCATTCCGACGGTCTCGCTCGGAACGTGGGGTCATGGGGGGCCGAATACCAGCGAAGGCGTTTCCGTCGGCTGGAGCGGGCACGACGACCGGCTCGCGAAGGAAGCGCTGATCGCCGCGTATCGTCGCGGCATCACGCATTGGGACACGGCCGATGCGTACGGCAACGGTCACGCAGAGCAACTGATCGGGGAGGCCTTCGCCGAAGTTCCGCGCGACGAGATCTTCCTGGCCTCGAAATTCGGCTGGGTCAAAGGCCCATCGGGCCATTTCTACGATGCGAATTTCATGCGTTCGCAGTGCGAGCGGTCGCTGCGCAACATGCGCACCGATCGCATCGATGTCTACTACTTCCATCATTGCGATTTCGGCCCGAACGACGTCTGGTTCGACGACGCGCTCACCACGATGCGCCAGCTTCGCGACGAAGGGAAAGTTCGTTTCGTCGGATTGTCGGACTGGGACTCCTCGAAAATCATGCGATTCATCAAGCGCGTCGATCCGGATGTCGTCCAGCCCTATCGGAATCTGATCGATGACGCGTACGAGTCGAGCGGTCTCAAACGCTGGGTCGACAGTCACGACCTCGGCGTGGCTTTCTTCTCGCCGTTGAAACATGGACTGCTCCTCGGCAAATACGAACAGCCGCACGAGTTCCCTCAGGGCGACTTCCGCAGCGGCATTCCGGAATTTCGCGATCCGGCGTTTCTGGCCCGGATGCGACGGGCACGCGATGAGATGACTGGGCGATTCGAAGGACATCCCGAGCCGGTGCTGCATACGGTGATCGGCGCGCTCCTCACCGGCAATCCGACCGCCACCGTGCTCCTCGGACAGCGCAATCCGAAGCAGGTGGAGGACGCCAGCGCGGTCGGCGAGCCTCTGACCGCAGAAGAGGCTGAGTGGGTCCGCCGGGTCTACCGCGGCGAATAGGCGTCAGTAGGCGATGAGCTCGCGGGCCGCTCGCTCGATCGCGTCCTCGCTCGGCAGGAACTCTTCCTCCAGCGGCGGCGAATAAGGCACCGGAGTATCGAGCGCGCCCATGATCCGAATGGGCGCATCGAGAAACTCGAATGCTTCTTCCTGAATGATGGCTGCCACCGACTCGCCGATCGAGCCGGTGCGCGTGTCTTCGTGCACGATCATCACGCGACTGCAGTGCCGTGCCAGCGCAAGAATGGCGTCACGATCGAGCGGCACCAGGCTGCGCAGGTCGAGAACGGCAGCCTCGATTTTGTCCTTGGCGAGTTTTTCCGCCACTCGCATCGCCACGTGCACATACGCGCCGTAAGAGATGATCGCGAGATCCTCGCCCGCGCGGCGCAGCGCAGCTTTTCCGATCGGAACCGGTTGCGGCCGCTCGTCGGCGATCGCCTGCTTGATGCGCGGATCGCGATAGAGCGCGATGTGCTCGTAGTACAAAACGGGATCGGGATCCGCGACCGCCGATGCCATCAACGCCCGCGCGTCATGCGGAGTGGATGGGACGACAATCTTCAACCCCGGCGTTCGATAAAACCAGGCCTCTGTATTTTGGGAGTGATACGGACCGGCGTGGCGCAAGCCGCCCCACGGCATGCGCAACACCATCGGCACCGACGCGCCCCAGCGGTAGTGGATCTTGGCGGCGTTGTTGACGAGCTGGTTGAATCCGGTGGCAACGAAATCGTTGAACTGCATTTCGCCGATCGGCCGCAATCCTCCCAGCGCCGCGCCGACGCACACGCCGATGGTCGCCCCTTCCGACAGAATCGAGTTGAGGATGCGATCGCCGAATTCGTTGAGCAGCGGCCTGAGAAGCAGGAACGCGTTGCCATACTTGCCGCCGACATCCTCGCCGTAGACGAACGTGCGCGGATCGCTGCGCAGCGCATCGCCCACGCCGAGCATCACCGCTTCGAGGAACGTTTTGCCTTTGGGATCGAATGGCGGCGCGAGTTCAATGGAGGACAGCGGCCCTCCGCTGTCCCGGACAGCCGGGGCGGCTGTCCTCCACTCTGCGAACACTCCTTCGCGAGCCAACGATGCCTCCGGCCACGGCGCGTCGATGACCGCGCGCGCTTCGCGCTCGACCAGCTCTTCCGCGTCCCGTTTCCAGCGCTCGATATCGACGCCGAGTTTGGCGGCATACGTCGTAATTGGATCGCGGGAGCACCAGAACTCGTACATCGCCCGGTCGGCATAGCCACCCTCCGCCAGTGGCGGATAGGACCACGACGCTTGCGGATCCTTGCCGAGGTACAGCATGTCGTCGTGATGGGCATGCCCGCACATCCGCATGGCGACGAGCTCGATGAGCGCCGGCCCGAGCCCGCTGCGTGCGCGCTCGGCAGCCCACGCAAAAGCGGCCGCGATCGCTTCGGGATCTGTTCCATCGATTGTGACTGCCGGGATGCCGTAGCCGATCGCTTTGTCGGCGAATACCCGCACCGCCGACTGTTCCGGCACCGGGGTTGCCAGCGCGGTCTGATTGTTCTGCACGCAGAAAATCGCCGGCAGCTTGCGCGCGGCGCAGGCGTTGATGGCCTCGTGCCATTCGCCGAGGGACGTGCCGCCTTCGCCGATGAACGAGACGGCGACGCGGTCTGACTTGCGCAGCGCGAACGCCATCGCAATGCCGGCGATGGTCAGCGACGGACTTCCGAGCGGCGCCATCGGCGGGAGGATTCCATGCTCGAAGTCGCCGATGTGCAGGTCTTTTCCGTTCATCGGCGGACCGGCTTTTCCCATCTGGGCGTTGAGCACCATGCGGATGGTTTCGGGTGCGTTGTGCATCGCGAGCACGGCGCCGAGGTCGCGGATCATGGGGGCGATGACGTCGCCGCCCGGGCCCCGGCGCAGCCGGATGCATGCGGCGTAGATCGCTTCCTGACCGAGCGAGCGAAATCCTTTTCCCTGAAACGATGTGTTGCCCCACCGCACTTCGCCGGCGGTGAAGAATTGTTTGAGCCGATTGTCGACCGCACGGGTCAGGATCATCCCGCGCAACATCTCCCGCTTCTCGTCTGCGGTCAGCGACTCCGCGATTTCCTCGCGACGGAAAAATCCCCGGCATGCTTCGACCACTTCGCTAACAGCCTGCTGCAGCCGCTCGCTCGCCGAAACACCCGGCGTGGTTTCCGGAATCGTGATCCCGGTCATGAGGGCATCGCGCAGTGTCTGCTCGAAGTCGGATCGGCGATCGAAGGCCGCCAGCGCCGGCTTCAGCGCGTAGGGGTGGCGCTCGGCGATGAAGGCCGCGAATCGCTCCCGAACGCCGCTGCGGCGCGTCGTCTCTGTGATCGTCACGCAGCGATTTTACCTGTGGCCGGATGCCGCCCGAAAATGTCATTCCGAGCGTAGCGAGGAAACGGTGTGGAGGGGCGGTACGACGATCGCGCCACCCGATCCCACACCGATCCCTCGCTCACGCTCGGGATGACAAAACGGGTCGCCACATCACTCGTGCGCCGAGAGGATCAGTGAGGCGTTCGTCCCCCCGAACCCGAACGAGTTCGATAGGACATGCTGCACCTTCGCCGGTCGCGCTTTGTTCGGCACGTAGTCGAGGTCGCACGCCGGATCGGGAGTCTGGTAGTTGATCGTCGGCGGGAGAATGCCATGCTTCATGACCAGCGCGCAGATGGCCCCCTCCAGCCCGCCCGCCGCCCCCAGAAGATGTCCGGTCATCGACTTTGTGGAGCTGACCGCCAGCTTGTAGGCGTGGTCGCCGAACACTGCTTTGATCGCCAGGGTTTCAATGCGATCGCCGATCGGCGTCGAGGTGCCATGCGCGTTGATGTACTGAATGTCGGCCGGCTGCAGCGCAGCGTCCTTGAGCGCGCGCTGCATCACCCGTGTCATGCCCCCGCCATCCTCGGATGGCGACGTGATGTGATACGCGTCGCTCGACATGCCGTAGCCGGTCAACTCGGCGTAAATTTTCGCGCCGCGGGCCACAGCTCGTTGGCGCTCTTCGATGAGCAGAACGCCCGAGCCTTCGCCCATCACGAAGCCGTCGCGATCAAGGTCCCATGGCCGAGATGCGCGCTCCGGGTCGTCGTTGCGCGTGGAGAGCGCGCGCATGGCGGAAAAACCGCCGACCGCCAGCGGAGTGATGACCGCTTCGCTCCCGCCGGCAAACATCAGATCCGCTTCGTCGCGCTGAATGATCTTGTACGCGTCGCCGATGGCGTGCGCGCCGGTGGCGCATGCCGTGGCGGGGGCGGAGCTGGGACCACGGCAATTGAATCGTATGGAGATATGCCCCGAGGCCAGGTTGACGATCAGGCCGGGAATGAAAAATGGTGAAATGCGGCTCGGGCCGCGCTCGAGCATCTTCTGGTGCATCTCCTCGATCAGCGGCAGACCGCCGATGCCCGATCCGATGATCACGCCGAAGCGGTCGGGATCTTCTTTTTTCGTGTCAATGCCGGAGTCGTCGACGGCCATCTGCGCGGCCGCGATGGCGTAGTGGATGAACGTATCGGACTTCTTGACCTCTTTTTTCTCGATCCAGTCTTCCGGATTGAAGCCGCGGACCTCGCCCGCGATCTGGCAGGCGAAGGCGGAGGGATCGAACTTGGTGATCCTGCCGATGCCGGAGTGCCCCTCCAGCAGGCCCTGCCACGTCGGCTCGTTTCCGATTCCGAGGGGCGAGATCATTCCGATGCCGGTGATGACGACGCGGCGCTTAGTCATGTTTGCTCAGGAAAAGGCACGGCGAATCGCGTGCCTGAACGACCGTTATGAGGCTTTCGCGCGCTTTTCGATGTAATCGACCGCGTCTTTGACTTTCCGGATTTTTTCGGCCTCGTCATCGGAGATCTCAACGCCGAACTCTTCCTCAAAGGCCATGATCAGCTCGACCTGATCGAGCGAATCGGCTCCCAGATCCTCCACGAACGAAGCGTCAGCGGTCACTTCGTCCGCGTCGACTCCGAGTTGCTCGACGATGATTGACTTGACCCTTTCCTCAACCGACATCGGTCTTACCTCCATCCAGTCTGCGGGCTACCCGAGTGCACGAGGCGTTTTAGCACAAATGACCGCGAACGGGCGAACCCGTCGGCCGTCATCCTGAGCCGCGAAGACGGCGAAGGATCTCAATGGCGCGACTCGAGATCCTTCGCTGCGCTCAGGATGACGTAGCATTCCCTGGTGAAGAAGATCTTCTCCTACGAAGAGGCTGCCGCCCTGCTCCCGGAAGTACAGCGCCTCACCAACGGCGCGGTCGGCGAAGTGGACGTGCTGGCCAACGACGCTCCGCGCGATGAGGCCCAGCAGATCATCGGGCGCTGGGCAGAATCCATCATGCAGCTCGGAGCGGAAGTGAAGGGCATCTGGCTGGTCGACTTCGACAACGGCAGCGGCTACTACTGCTGGCAGTATCCGGAAGAATCATTGCAGTATTTTCATGGCTACGACGACGGTTTCCGGGGCCGCGTGAAATTGCAATGATCAAAGCCATCGCCTTCGACCTCTGGGAAACGCTGATCACCAACACGCCCGAGATCAGCGTCGCGCATCGGCGCCTGCGGCTGGAGAGGATGCAGGCGCTGCTCCGCTCCTCCGATGCGGAGATCGAATACGCCTATCGCGCGTCGTGGGATCGCTGCCAGGAGCTCTATTGGTCGCGCGACAAGGATGTTCCCTGCCGCACGCAAGTCCAACATTTTCTGGAAGCGCTTGGATCGGAGCCGTTCGAAGAGCCGGCCATGCACGCGCTCGAGCAGGCCTACGCGATGGTGGCCGTCGACATCCTGCCGGAGCTCGTTCCGGGAGCGGCGGAGCTGATCCCCGATCTCAAACGACGCGGCTACCTCCTGGGTCTCGTCAGCAACACCGGACGTACTCCGGGATACGCTCTGCGCAAGATCCTCGATCGTCTCGGCTTTCTCCGATTGTTCGACGCCACGGTTTTCTCGAACGAGCACGGCGAGTGCAAGCCGCAACCCTCCATCTTTGAAGCGCTCCGCCAATCCCTCGGCGTCGAGTTCGATGAGATGCTGTTCGTCGGCGACAACCTGTACGCCGACGTCTACGGCGCGCAGAAATGCGGCATGACCGCGGTGCACTTCGTGCCGACACAGCGCGGAACCGCTGTGGCGCCGCCGGTGGATCACGGTCACGTCATCGAGCCTGCGGGGACGATCCATGACCTGCGTGACCTTGTTCCTCTGCTCGAGTGCGAAATCGTAGAAACGCGCAGAAGCTGACAGGACGCTCGCCGTGTGCCTGGTAGACGGTCACGTTACCTCCCACGCCGCCGAGGAGATCGCGGCTGCGGAAGACGTCTTTGGTATATCCGACCGTGAGCGCTTTCACGGATCGAACGAATTCGAGCCGTCCTGAAAAATAATTTGATACATTAAATTTTACGTTTGTCTCCGCGACGATGCCGGTCGCGTCGTGGTCCGACTTGTGATTCCAGCCGAAGATCAGGCTGCTCGACCAGTCGCCCTTCGCGTGCGACACCGACGCCGTCGTGCGCTGAATGTTCCCCGGCTCGGCTGCTTCCGGATGCTGCAGATGGCCGGTAGAGACCTGCGCGGTCCAGTTCGGATTCGGATCCCAAGTGCCGCGAATCGACCACGAGTCGAGCGATCCCTTGTCGATGTCCCAGCGATTGTTGTTATCCGGCTCGCGTCCGTGAAATCCGCTGACCGCCAGGCCGAAGTCGTCGCGCTTCGCGCCGATGGTCAGCACGCTGTAGGCGATGTGCGTGGAATCCTGGAGATGATGCGATAGCGTCGCCTGCGGAATCTCAGCCGCGGAGGCGCGATGTGGAAAGGCCACCGGGCCGAGGGCTGGATCGCCGACCGGAGCGGCGTAGATGTAGCCGACGGTCTGTTTGGCGAGGTTGACGGCGAACTGCGCGGCCAACTCCATGAAGAAATCGTGCGGATGTTGGCGATCGGTCAGGCCTTCACCTTCCTGAAACGGCTCGGGATATCCGTGCTTTCCCACCGTGAGCGGCTCGAGGCTGAGCATCGAGCGCAGCATCAGATGTCCTCCGGCCAGCGGACGCTCGGCAGAACCCATGAACCAATTCGTCGAAAACAAATCATCGCTTCCGCGGCCGGTCTGGACGGTTTGTGTGACGAAGCCGGCGCCGTGATACATGAGCATCCATTTATCGATCATGGTCATCGACATGTGCATCGGCGCTGACGCCGGGTCGTGACTGGTGCCCGACCCCTCTTGCATCAGGAAGTCGCCCGCAAGATCGGGCATCTGCATCTTCGCCGGCATCTCCGGTTTCTTCGGCATCGGCATGGGCATGGGCATCTGCTCGTGCTGGGCAAATATCGGCTTGCAGACGAGCGCGACGAGAACGAGAAGCTTTTTCAATGGACTGTCCTCCTTTCAACGTGAACGAGCACGAAAGAAAGGGGACTAGACGAGCATCAGCGACAGCAAAAGAAGAAGGCCGACGTCGTCATCACAGCGAAGCGCACCGTGGGCGATGCGATCTCGAAGCCGAGGCGATGGGCGAGGAACGATTGCGTCTACTGTCGCGGAAATGGGAGTGGTGATCCGCGCGGCCACGATCAGAGGCGCCGGCGCTTTCCCGGGAACGACTTTCGCCGGTGCAGCCTCGCGATGCGACTCTCCGGTCCACAACTTCACGATTCCGCCGCACATCGGCAGATAGCGGTGAACGATGCGATGGAACGGCAGGACGCAGCAGCCGAAAAGCAGGACGCTGAGTAGCGCAGCCGGGATCACGGCGCTCGTGCAAACGAGGCCGGCGATCCAGATCCGTCGCTTTATCAGAGGCATCGAATCAACCCGGATATCAAATCAAGAGCCAGCCGCTGTCAACTCCGCCTGGCTGCGAAAAATCTGGCCAGCAGTGCCCACGAAGCCAATGATTGAAAAGCTGAAGTACCAGACGGTCAGGAGAGCACTTCTGATGAGAACGATCGGGCCCATTGGATTCGTTGACCACCACCGGCCATAGAAGCGCATGCTCTCCTGGTTCGCGCCGTTCCATGCGAACGCGATCGCAATGATCGCATGCGGCCATAAGCAAAGAAGCCAGCTTGCGAGAAGCAAACACCACGATCGCCGGCTTGGATTCTGCCAGGCTAGGAGTACGGCTCCGCTGAAAAGAAGCCCGAAGGCCATCCATGTGAAGCCGAACGAGACCGCCCAGGCCTGCAGATGACCTCCGAATGGGTACAGCTTGTTTGCGATGTAGGGGCCTGCCGATGGATTCCAGAAGCGCGTGGCGAAGCCAAGGCCGCTGCAAGCGAGTGGCACACCCGACCAGCCGAGGAGGCGCCAGGAGACCGGCGCGGGAGCGAGGCGATGAAGAATACCGAATGCTGCTCCGAAGTAAATCGCAGTAGCAGCGCAAACCGCCAGCAACATCCATAGCATCTTCTCTAATGATCGCACGCGCCGGTCGATGTCCTCGTGTGGACCACTCGGTACGCGACGATTTCATGAGGCTTCTTGAGCGTTGACCCGCTCGATGTGTCCTCGGCCCCATACGCGTACGCTTTCGACGAGGGGCAAAAGCGAACGGCCGTATTCACTCAGCGAGTATTCAACCGGCGCTGGAACGGCGCCTCGAGGCTGGCGATGCACGATTTCGTCGTTGACCAGTTCGCGCAACTGCTGGGTGAGAACTTTCTGGGAAATGCCGGGCATGAGTTTTCGCAACGCCGCGAAATGCTTCGGCGACTCCGCCAGCCAATACACGATGATCAGCTTCCACTTGCCTCCGATCGCGGCCATAGCCGCGGTTAACGGACATCCGCTGACCGGGTTCGGCCGTCGTCGGCGGCCACCGTTACCTGAAGGTTCCTTCTGGCGGACATGCATCGGAGTGATTACCTTCCGCATGTGGGGAGGTTCGCGATGATCGTAGAAGTTCGAACTTACAAGATCAAGCCGGGGCGCCGTGACGAATTCATCAAGTTTTTTGAGACGCGGTCCATCCCGGCCCTGCGCTCCCACGGAATGAAGGTCCTCGGCCCGCTGCTGGATCTAGAGAACGAGGACGTCTTCGTGTTTCTGCGCGCGTTCCCTACGCTCGAGGCGCGAGACGAAATGAAAACTGCCTTTTACGAAGGGGACTTGTGGAAGAAGGAGCTCGAAT
>Ga0070706_100002812_pt1 | contig 17410 bp, 15 predicted proteins | sample KBSK5501metaG_FD_65476 | JGI IMG/M metagenome (GOLD analysis project Ga0070706, IMG submission 65476) | Corn, switchgrass and miscanthus rhizosphere microbial communities from Kellogg Biological Station, Michigan, USA - KBS K5-50-1 metaG | ecosystem: Host-associated > Plants > Roots >... | reverse complement strand
CAACGACTCGGTGAAGCAAGTGCCGGGATTCGAATCCGACGCGACCGCCAGGGGAACCCCGGCTTCGATCAGCGCCCGTGCCGGCGCGCGGCGCGACCGCATCCACCAGGCGGTCCCAGGCAGGACCACCGCGACGGTGCCGGCGGCCGCCAGCGCTCGGATCTCCTCGTCCTCGATGAAGAGGAGGTGATCCGCGGAGGAGGCCTTCAGTTCCGCGGCCAGCCGCGCTCCGCCGGACCGCGCAAGCTCATCCGCGTGCACGCGCAGCCCCAGCCCCGCCCGCCGAGCGGCTTCCAGGATCGTTCGGGACTCCTCGACCGTGAAGACCCCTTCCTCGCAGAAGACGTCGCAGAAGCGGGCCAACCCTTCGCGGGCGGCGCGTGGCACGATCCGCTCCGCGATGATCCGGACCCACTCCGCCCGATCGTCTCGAAACTCCGGTGGAACTTCGTGAGCGGCGAGCAGCGTGGGCACGAGCCGCGGGAGGCCGTCCGTCCGAAGCGAACGAAGGAGCTCGAGCGCCCGAATCTCCTCGTTCTCCGTCAGGCCGTAGCCCGACTTGGCCTCCGCCGTCGTGGTTCCGTGCGACAGCATGGTTGCGAGGCGGCGGGTCACCGTCTCGCGGAGCTCCGCGTCCCCGGCGGCGCGCGTCGCCCGAACCGTCGCCTCGATGCCGCCGCCTTCGCGGGCGATGGTCGTGTAGCTCTCGCCGGCCAGCCTGCGCCCGATCTCGGCGCCGCGGTCGCCGACCCACACCGGATGCGTGTGCGCGTCGACCAGTCCGGGAATCACGCTTCTGCCGGCCGCGTCGAGGCTCTCGGAGGCGGGGCGTCCTTCGTATTGCCGGGCGTACTCGGCCTCGGGTCCAGCGAAGACGATTCGGCCGTTCTCGGCGCGGATAGCCGCGTTCCGAATGCGGAGGATTTCGCCCTGCTCCCTCCCACGCCGGGCAGCGCGGCCGAGCGGTGTCGCGAGGCAGGCGATGTTGCGGATCTCTAATGAATTGAGAATTGAGGATTGAGAATTGAGAGTACGCGATCCGGCTGGCGGCTCAACTCTCAACTCTCAACTCTCAATTCTCAATTTCATCCGCTCGTCTCTTCCTTGCTCGCCTTGCGCGTCATGTATGACAGCGGCCTCTCCCTGTCGTCCTCGTCGCGGTCGAAATCCAGGACCTGCTGGAAGAGCTCGATCATCTTCTGCAGTTGAAGGCGGAAGTTCGCGCGGTGGATCTTCAGCTCGTGGATCGCTTTCTCGATTTCCGCCGAGCGCTGGAGCGCGTTGTGGGTCAGCTTCTCCGACGAGTCTTGAGCCTCGCGGACGATGAGCTCCGCCTCGTGGCGCGCGGCCGCGCGGATGTCCTCCGACGCCTGCTGGGCCGAGAGCAGCGTCTGCTTCAGGATGCGCTCCCGCTCGCGGTGCTCCTCGTTTTCCTGCTCGAGAGAGCGCTGCCGCGATTCGAGCTCGGCGTTCTGTCGCGCAAACGATTCCATGTCCTCCGCGACGTCCGCGAGGAAGGTCTGGACCTCGATGGGGTCGAGGCCCCTCCACTTTCGCGAGAACTCCCGCTTCTGGACATCGAGCGGCGTGATTCGTAGGCGCATGGGGACCTCCTGATCAGAACGTGGCCGGAATCAGAAACAGCCTCGAGAGAAACACTTTGAGGAAAAGAATCAGCAGGAGAAAGAGAAGGGGCGAGAGATCGATGCCCCCGGTCCTGCCCGGGGGCAGGATCCGTCGGAACGGGCGCAGCATCGGGTCGGTCGTGCGGTACAGAAACTGAACGATCGGATTGCGCGGGTCCGGGTTCACCCACGAGATCACCGCGGCGATGATCACGAGCCACTGGATGACGGAGAGAATCGCGAAGACGACCTGAAGGACCGCCGCGCCGAACGCGCCGCCGACACTCACGCGGCCGTCCGCGACCCGAACAGGGCGGTCCCGATCCGCACCTCGGTCGAGCCCTCCTCGACGGCGACCCAGTAATCATGGCTCATTCCCATCGAGAGCTCGGGCAAAGGCTGTGAGAACTCGGCTTCGAGGTGATTGCGGATCTCGGCGAGCCGGCGAAAATGTGGCCGCGACGCCTCGGCGTCGTCGTCGTAGGGAGGGACGGCCATCAGGCCGCGCACGGTCAAGTGAGGGCAGGCGAGCGCCGCTTCGAACAGTCGCGCCGCGTCTTCGGGAAGCGCCCCCGATTTGGATTCCTCCTTGCCGACGTTGATCTCGAGCAGCACCGGCAGCGTGCGTCCCTGCTCCGCGAGAAGCCGCTCCAGCCGGACCGCAAGTCGCTCCCGATCCAGACTTTCCACGGCTGAGAAGTATTGTAGCGCCGTCTTCGCCTTGTTCGTCTGAAGAGGCCCGATTAGGCGCCAGACGAGCGCCGGAAACTGCTCCCTCAAGACGGCGATTTTCTGCGCGCCTTCCGCGACGCGGTTCTCGCCGAAGAGCATCAGCCCGGCTCGCGCCGCATCGGCGACGGTCTCGGCCGGGTGGCCCTTGCTCACCGCCATCAGCGCGACGCCCGCGGGGTTTCGCTCGCGACGGCGTGCCGCCCAGGCGATCTTCTCGAGGACGGCCGCGCGCCGAGTGGCGATCTGCCCGACCGCGTCCGCGCTCATCGGGGCAGTGGCAGCGCGTCCCCCGCGACCCGGCGCTCGCTGACGTCGGCACCGAGATTCGCCAGACGGTCCGCCAGCTTGTTCTGCTCGCGGGGCACGTGCACGATCGAGAAGCGGCGGAAGCCCTTTGCTCTCCGGAGCGCCTCAGCGAAGAGCGGACGCAGGTGAGGAGCCTTCACGCGATAGACGCCCAGCATCTGCTGAACGAGGAGGAGACTGTCGGAGGCGATCGAGACATCGGTCGCGCCGAGCTCCTCCGCTCGGGCGAGGGCGAGCAGAAGCGCGCGGTATTCCGCGACGTTGTTCGTCGTGCGCCCGAGCGCCTCGAAGAGCTCCTCGGCCGGGCGGTCTCCCTCCGCAGCGACGAACACCCCGGCGCCCGCCGGACCCGGGTTCCCCCGCGCGGCTCCGTCGATGAAGGCGTGGAACTTCATCAGCTGTCAGCTCTCAGCTATCAGCTCTCAGCGTGACGCCGCGGCCCCTTCCTGCTGAAAGCTGACAGCTGAAAGCTGAAAGCTCGTTCACGAGCTCGCCGGCTCGTAGTACAGAATCCTCTTGCAGCTGTCGCAGTAGACGATCTCGCGTCCTGACTTGAGCGACTGCATGGCCGCGGGGCGCACCTTCACGTGACACGCGGAGCAGGAGCCGCCGACGACGCGTACGACGGCAAGCCCCGCCTTCTTCTGGATCAACCGGTGGAATTCGGCCCGATCGCGCGGAGCGATCCCGGCCTCGAGCTCGCGGATCTCTTCCTGCGCCGCTGCGAGCTCGTCGTTGATGGCACGCTGCTCCGCGCGCCAGTCTTTCAGCCTCTCTTCGTGTTGCTCGGTCTCTGTGGGCAGACTCTTCTCCCGGCCTTCCAGTTCGGCCCGCGCCTTCTCGATCTCGTCCTCGAGCTCGAGGAACCGATCCTCCGTCGTGCGGATCTGCCGCTCGACGCCGTCGATCTCGTTGAGAGCCGCGCTGTACTCGCGGCTGGACTGAACGCTTCGCAGCTGCGTCTGGTATTTCTTGAGGCGGTCCTTCTGTTCCGAGAGCTCGCCTTCCGCGCGCCGGCGCTCGACTTCGGCTTCCGCGAGGCGCGTCTTCAGTGCGACGACGGCCTTGATCTTCTCGTGATATTCCCTGTCGACTTCGATGAGGTCCGACGGCACCGTGTCCCGCTTCTTTTCGCGCTCCTGCACGAACCGGAGCCGGGTCTGCAGGCGATAGAGCTGCCCGAGCAAGTCGTTCACCCGATCGTTCCTCCGGGCACAAAAAAAGGTGTTCCCCTCTTGGAACACCCTTCTGTCGAGCTCGGTTGTTGGTCGCTTCGGTCTCGAATCAATCGTCTCAAATCTCCTGCTCCCGTCCGGTGGGTCCACCCGGATTCGAACCGGGGTCTGACCGGTTATGAGCCGGTGGCTCTGGACCGCTGAGCTATGGACCCCTTTGAATATAAACAAAGGTGCCCGTTTGTCCAAGCGCCTCGCGGCCACGTCATCCCGAGCGCAGCGAGGGATCCCAGACTTGACGGAGCTCGTGCTGATGAAGTCCGGGATCCCTCGTCGCTTCGCTCCTCGGGATGACCGGCTGGAATCCTCAGCGGATGGTCTCCAGGAACGGCTTGAGCTTCTTCGCTCGCGAGGGGTGCCGCAGCTTGCGCAGCGCCTTCGACTCGATCTGGCGGATCCGCTCCCGAGTCACATTGAAGGACCGCCCGACCTCCTCGAGCGTGTGCTCGGATCCGTCGCCGACGCCGAAGCGCATCTTCAGGACCTGTTCCTCGCGGGGCGTGAGCGACTTCAGCACGCGGCGCGTCTGCTCCTGGAGGTTCGAGACGAGCACCGCGTCGATCGGGGAGAGCACCTGACGGTCCTCGATGAAGTCTCCCAGATGCGAGTCTTCCTCTTCGCCGATCGGCGTCTCGAGGGAGATCGGCTCTTGCGCGATCTTCATGATCTTCCGGACCTTCGAGACCGGCATGTCCATGCGCTTGGCGATTTCCTCGGCGTTGGGCTCTCGGCCGAGCTCCTGGACGAGCGACCGAGACGTGCGCGTCAGCTTGTTGATGGTCTCGATCATGTGCACGGGGATGCGGATCGTCCGCGCCTGGTCGGCGATCGCGCGCGTGATCGCCTGCCGGATCCACCACGTGGCGTACGTCGAGAACTTGTAACCGCGGCGGTGCTCGAACTTCTCGACCGCCTTCATCAAGCCGATGTTTCCTTCCTGGATCAGGTCCAGGAACTGGAGGCCTCGGTTCGTGTACTTCTTCGCGATCGAAACCACGAGGCGCAGGTTCGCCACGATCAGCTCGTGCTTGGCCTGGTCGGCCTCCTCCTCCCCCTCGCGCACCATCCGGAGCGTCTTCTTGACGTCTTCGTGGGAGACGCCGAACTTCTGCTCCAGCTCGCGCAGCTGCTTGCGATACTTGCCGATGCGCCGCCGGTAGAAGTCGAGGCGGGTCGGATTCTTCTCCTTCTTGAGCGTGTTGGTGTCCTGGCGGATCGTGACCTCGGGAACGGACATCTGGCGGTCGATGTCCTTGAGGATTCCGATCGCGCGGTTGAGCACCGCCGGCGTGAAGTCCGCGGCCCGGATGAGCCGGGCCATCTCGGCGATCTTTCGGTCGATGGAGGCCTCGATCCGCGCGAGAGCCTTCGTCCCCTTCTTGATCGTGCGCGCCTTGAACTTCATGCGCTTGATGTCTTTGTCGAGCGCACCGATCTTCTTGAAGCTCGCGAGGATGTTCTCGATGCGGCGGGTCGCGCGATCGTCGAGACTCTCGTCCTCTTCCTCTTCATCCTCGTCGGAGATGTTGACCAGCTCGTTGACGATGCGCGAGTCTCGGCCGGCGCTCTCGAGCAGCTTGAGGATCTCCTCGAGCACGACGGGATTGTTGGCCAGCGCCTGGTAGATCTTGGCCTCGCCTTGCTCGATGCGTTTCGCGATCCGGACCTCGCCCTCGCGATCGAGAAGCTTGACGGTCCCCATTTCGCGCAGGTACATGCGGACGGGGTCGTTGGTCTTCTCGACTGCCTCGCGGGCTTCCTCGGCGGAATCGGCTTCCATCGCCGCGCGCCGCCGCGCCGCACGATCCGGATCCGTTACGATCTCGATGCCCAGCTCGAAGAGGCGCTCGTAGACGCTTTCCAAGTCCTTGGGGGCGGCGGTCGCCTCGTCCGAGAGAACGGTGTGGATCTCTTCATAGAGCAGGTAGCCCTTCTCCCGCCCGCCCTTCAGGAGCAGCTGGACTTCCGGGTACTTTTCCTCGATCACCAATGTCTTCATCCTTTCCAACGCGGCAGGCGCCCCAGCTCCGCCTTTCGCCGCAGGACCTCCTGCTTTCGACGCATGAGCGCGTCTATCCCCTGATCGCCCGCGGCCTCCGCCCGGTCGATGGCCTTTTGAATATCCGCGCTTTCTCGCTCCAAGTACTTCTTTTCGAGGTCCTTGAGGAGCTGCTCGACGCCTTTCTCGGTCGGCTCGGGAGACTCCTCCAGCGCGACTCCGGAGAGAAACGTTCGCTCTTCCTCCGTAAGGTCTGCGATTTGGTCTTGAAAATCAACAGCTTCCGTCGCCACGGAAGTCCTCCGCAGAGCCGCCACGATCCGCCTGACCCTTGGATCGGTGAGGAATTCGTCCCTCAAGTCCTTGAAAATCAGAGAGTTGAACTCCCCGGACCCCGCCAAGACACGAAGCAGGTGCCGCTCGACCATGGGCACCGCCGTAGTCGATAACGTGGCGGCATTCCCCGGCGTTCCCACGGCCGAAGAACGCGAACTCGCTTCACCTGGATTCGCGGCGCGGGCGCCCCAAAGCACCTCCAGCGGGACCGCGATCTCGCGGGAGAGTTTTCGATATTCCTCGTAGCGGAGAAGCCGGTCGGGGACGGCATCCAGAGTCTCCAGGATCTTGCCGATGCGTTCGCGCTTCTCGGCGGAGCCCAGGCCCGGCTCGCTCGGACGAACGTCCTCGAGCAGCCAGGTCAAGAAATCGGGCGCCTCGTCGATCCGGCGCGCGAGCGCCTCCGCACCGTCCCGGCGCAGCAAATCGTCGGGATCCTCCGATTCCGGAAGGCGGGCGACGCGCGCGTCGAAGCCGTGCGAGAGCAGATGGGAGAGCGCGCCGCGCGTCGCGGTCCTCCCCGCGGCGTCGCCGTCGTAGCAGACGACCGCTCGATTCGTGAGCCTGCGGAGTCGCTCGGTCTGCTCGGAAGTCAAGGCCGTCCCCATCGAGGCGACCGTCTCGAGGATCCCGGCGCGCACCAGCGCGAGGTGGTCGAAGTACCCCTCGACGAGCACGATCCGGTCGTGCTTGCGGATCGATTCGCGCGCCTCGAAGAGGCCATAGAGCAAGCGCTTCTTCGAGAAGATCGGCGACTCGGGCGAATTGAGGTACTTCGGCTCTCCCTCCGGTGACAGCGCGCGTCCGCCGAAACCGACGGGCCTGCCCCGCTCGTCTCGCACGACGAACACGAGCCGGTCTCGAAAGCGGTCGTATGCGCCCTTTCCCTCGGCGCGAGGCTGGAGAAGGCCGGCTTCGATCAGCAGGTCCTCGGGAAAGGCTCCGCCGAGGGCCCGCGACAGGGAGTCCCACGCGTCCGGGGCATGGCCCAGGCCCAGAGTCTTCCAGAGCTCCGGCGGCACGCTTCGACCGGCGAGGTACTCCGCGGCGGCGTTCCCGGCCCGCGAGAGGCGCTCCGCGTAGAAGCGCTGCGCGGCGGCGACGGCCTCGAAGAGTCTGTCGCGGCGATCCTGGCGGGGTCCGCGGCGCTCCCTGCGGGGCACGGAGACGCCGAAGCGCGCTGCGAGGGCTTCCACCGCCTCGGGGAAGTCGAGCCGGTCGATCTGCCGGACGAAGTGGATCACGTCGCCGCCGACACCGCATCCGAAGCAGTGGTAGAGGCCCTTGTCGCGATCGACCGTGAAAGAGGGCGTGCGCTCGTTGTGAAAAGGGCAGAGACCCTTCCAGGAGCGTCCCGCCTTCTTCAAGCGAGTGTGGTCGCCGACGACCTCGACGATGTCAGCGGCGCTTCGTAGCTCCGCGAGAACCGAGTCCGTGATGTCTAAGTCGGAACTCATGGTCTCAGGTCTCAGGTCTCAAGTCTCAAGTCCGGGCCCAGACCCAACCTGAGAACCTGAGACTTGAGACTTGAGACCCTTCTTATCTCAGTTCCAGAATCGTCGCCCCGTTTCCTCCTTCACTCCTGCCTCCGGCCCTCGACGCCGCGACGGAGGGATGGGCGCGGAAGCGTTCGCGCAGGCCCTGGCGCAAGCGTCCGGTCCCGTGGCCGTGGATCACCCGCAGATGCGTGGCGCCCGCGAGCAGCGCCTGGTCGAGCGCCTTCTCGACGGTCTCGGTCGCCTCATCGAGGCGTTGACCGATCACGTTGACTTCGGGGATGTCCCCGGCCAGGTCTCGGTAGACGGTCGACGGTAACCGGGACGCGAAGTTGGCGGCGGCTCCCCCTTCCCGCCTCCGCCTGAGGCCTTCCGTCTTTATCGGCTCGAGCTCGCTCCGGCGCACCCTCAACCGCTTCCCCCGGATCTCGAGCTCGGCCCAGGCCTCGTCCAAGGCAACGATCGTCCCCTCCGCGCCGAGGCCGCGCACGCGAGCCGCCCGTCCCGGCGAGAGCTCGGAAGATCTCTCCCGCTGCGCTTCTTTCGCCGCGGCCACGGCTTCTTCCGCCTCCGCGGCTCGCTCCGCCTGATCCAAAACGCGGGCGGCCGAGAGCTGCGCGAGGCGCGCGTTTTCCCGAGCCTCCGCGAGCTCTCGCTCGACGCGGCGCGAGAGCTCCCGTCGCGCGCGTTCGAACCCCGCCATTCCCTCCTCGAGCATTCGTGCGCGCTCGGCCGAGACCGACCGGCGCTCGGCCTCCAGGATCTCGCGCTCCCGCGCAACCCGATCGCGCTCGCGCGCCAGCTCCTCCTCGGATCGCCGGATGCGATCGAGGGCCCGCTCGGCATCGGCCTCGGCCTTCTCCCTCCGTTCCCAGTTCTCTCCGAGGATCGAGCGGGCACGCTCCAAAACGGCGCTCGGGAGGCCGCCCTCGCGCGCGACGGAGAGAGCGTGGCTACGCCCCGAGAGGCCGGGGTGGAGCCGGTAGTTCGGGCGCCCGGTCGCCTCGTCGAATTCCATGGCGGCACAGATCGAATCTTTCCGCGAGGCCGCGAAGCTCTTGATCGAGGAGAGGTGAGTCGACACGATCGCCCGGCCGCCGCGCGCGATGTATTCTTCTAGGAAGGCGATGGCGATCGCGCTTCCCTCCTCGGGGTCGGTCGCGCCACCGATCTCGTCGATCAGCGCGAGGGCACCGGGGCGGCAGTCCTCCAGGATCTTCGAGAGGGTCTCCATCGACGAGGAGAAGGTGGAGCGGTCGGAGAGGATCGCCTGCGCGTCGCCGATCTCGGTGCGGATGGAGCGAAAGACGGGAAGCCGCGTTCCGGGCTCGGCCGGGATCGGAACGCCGCACTGGGCGAGCATCGAAAGGAGCCCCGCGGTCTTCAGGACGACCGTCTTGCCGCCGGCATTCGGTCCCGAGACGACGAGCAGGCGACGGGTCGCCGGCAGGTCCAGATCCAGGGGAACCGCGTCCCGGCCCTCCCGCGTCTCGCCCAGAACGTCGCGGCGCAGCCGGGCGAATCGGGCATCGAGCAGGGGGTGGCGGGCCCCGACGAGCACCCAGCCGCCGTCGTCGGAAAGCTCCGGCGCCCGGGCGTCTCCGAGCTCCGCGAACGCCGCCACGGCCTCGAGCGCGTCGAGCGCGCCGAGCTCCCGGACGGCCGCACGGAGAGGCTCCTTCTGCGCGAGAACCTCGCGGCCGAACTCCGCCAGGATGCGGTCGGCCTCTCGCCGCTCCTCGGCCCCGAGAAGCGCGAGATCGTTGTTCGCCTCGATGACCTCGATCGGCTCGACGAAGATCGTCTGGCCCGAGCCGGATCGGTCGTGCACGATCCCCGGGACACGGCCCCGCGCGGACGCGAGGACCGGAAGACAGTACCGGTCGTTGCGCAGAACCACCACGGCATCACCGAGCGCGTCGGATCGCGCTTCGAGCAGCTTCTCGAGGGTGCGCGAGACCTGAGCGCGCCGGCGGCGCAGGGTCGAACGGACCGACGCGAGCTTCGGCGACGCGTCGTCCTTGAGCGCCCCGTCCGGACCGAAGAGGCGGTCGGCTCGAGCGAGCAGAGCCTCGAAAACCGGGAGCGCCAACCGGCGCGCCGCCAGGTGGGGCGAGTCCGCCCGCGAGAGGCTTCGCCGCACGGCCTCAGTGGCTCTGACCGCGCGAAGGATCGGAGCGAAGTCTTGGGTCGATCCGGATCCTCCCGCATCGGCAAGCCTGTCGAGCCAGGGAGCGAGATCTTCGACGCCGGCCAGAGGGAGCCGGCCGTGGCGGATTCCGAACGCGGCGATCTCGCCGGCTTCGGCCAGCCGGCGAGCCACTTCCGGCTCGTCGGTCGAAGGCGTCAGAAATGAAACCGCCGCCCGTCCGGGCGGCGTTCGTGCCAGAGACGCAATGAGTCGGAGGACGACGTCGAGCTCGAGCGATTGCCGGTCGCCGCCGTCCCCACGACTCGAATCTAGACCATTGCGCGCTTCTCTTCGGAAAGCTTGCGCAGCATCTTCTTTCGAGCCTGGATCATCTTCCGCTTGCGCTTGGCGCTCGGCTTTTCGTAGTGCTGCCGCTTCTTCAGCTCCGAGAGGATTCCCGATTTCTCGCACTTGCGTTTGAAACGCCGCATGGCGTTCTCGAACGATTCGTCTTCCTTGACGTGGACCAACGGCACGGACACTCACCCCCTTACGGCGCTCGCTCCAGAAACATGCCATCTTAGAGAGGCCTCCAAAGTGTGTCAACCGGATGAACGATAAGTATTTTAAACAGAGAGACTAACGTCGCTTTTGCGACAGGGGCCGACGCTCCCGGGCGGGGACCGCGGAACGGCCTTTCTACTCTTGTGCCGAGAGCTTTACCTGCGCCGCCTCTGCCTCGATAATGCGGGCAGTGTCCGATTCCGGGGCCGAAGACCGCCGGCGGCTGCTCGAAACCGAAATCGAGCGCCGACTCGCCGAACGATTCGCCGCGCTGCGCGACGAGTTTGACCGCCTGCGCCTGGAGACCGATCGCCGCTGGTTCGGTTTCCTCGAGAAGTTCGACCAGGATCTGAAGGGGGTCGTTCCGAAGGAGTTGGTAGCGGGGGAGGCGGGGGAGAAAGCGGTCTCCGCCCCCGGCGGCGTATCGGTCGAGACCGCACGGGCCCTCGATCAGGCGGCCACTCAGGTGGATGTCCTTCACCGGTTTCTGGAGGAATGCCGCCGACACTGCTCGCGGGCGGCGTTGCTCGTCGCCCGAGGTGGAGCGGTCGGCGCATGGAAGGCGGTCGGCTTCTCCGCGCACGGCGGCGACGACGAAGCGGTTCGGCATTCCTCCCTGCCCCTTTCCGAGAACGGCGTGCTGTCGCGCGTCATGGCGGGCTCCGCAATCCGCCTGTCTCCCTCCAACGAGATCTCCCCGCGATTGCGCGCGACCGGTATCGCGGATGCGGTCCTGATTCCGATGGTCGTGCGCGAGAAGGTATCGGGCGCCCTCTACGCCGACGCCGTGGTCGGCGAGGAGCGGAGGTTCGATCCCGACTCGCTCGGCTTGCTCACCTTTCTGGCGGGACTCATCGTCGATCGGCTCGCCTCACGAAAGCTGAAACCGGCGCCGGCGCTCCGGCCTCCCGAGGGCGCGAAGACAGCGGAGCCGGCGAGCATGTGGATGAACGAAGGCGTCGGCGCCGCCGAGCCGGCTCCGGCGGGCGTCGCTGGTTCTTACCAGGCGGAGCCGGCAGCCGCCGTTCCATCGGAAGAGGAGCAGCGGATCGAGGTCGATCCCTCGTTCCGGCTCTCGGGGAGCGCCGCGTCCGCGCCGGCGGCAGCGCCGCCCGTCCCCCACGAGGCATCCTCGGCCCGAAGGCTCGGCGGCCCGTTGGCCGAATCCTCCGGTGACGAGCGTCGCGACGAGGCTCGCCGGTTCGCGCGCCTTCTGGTCTCGGAGATCAAGCTCTACAACGAGCGGGCGGTCCTGGAAGGACGCGAAAACGGGAATCTGTACGCGCGCCTGCGCGAGGACATCGACCGCAGCCGGCAGATGTACAACGAGCGAATTCCCGAGGACGTCCGCGCCGCGACGAACTTCTTCCAGGAAGAGCTCGTGAGCATCCTTGCCGATGGCCGGCCGGAGGTCCTCGGGCTCTGACGAAGACGGGTTTCTCCGTCGCCTTCACGCTCTCACTTTCCCTCCTCTGCTCCGCGCGCGGCGACGCGCCGGTCTTCGATCGCCCGTCGGACGCCGACGCCGAGTTCGCGCGGGCGGCGGACCTGCTGGAGGCGGGCCACCGCTCCGAGGCCGAGCAGGCGCTCGAGGTTCTTCGCCGACGGATGAACCAGCCGGCGTGGAACGCTCGAATCGGTCTTCTGCTGTCGGCCGACGACTCGAGGCGAGGCCGTCCGACCGAGGCGGCGGCACGGCTCGGCGAGGCCTCGGCGGTGCCGATCGGTCTCGAGGCGTACCGCCTTCTGCGGCGTGCGCAGGCGTTGGAGGCCGCGCAGCGGTTGGAGGAAGCCTTGGAGTCGGCGCGTCGGGCGGTCGAGGAGCCGGGTCCCTTCGCTTTCCGGACGCGGGCCGCGGAGCTGCATGCTCGCTTGCTGGAGCGGCGCGGGCGTGTGCGCGAGGCCCTCGAAGCCCTGGCCCGCGCGGCGGAATCCGCCGTCGCGAACGACGACATCGCGATCCTCTCCATCGCGCGAATCCGGCTGGGGCTCGCCGCGCGGGACGCCGGCACCGTCCGCGCGGCCTCGCGCGACCTCATTCTCAAGGCTCCGACGGCGGACGCCGCGAGGACCACTCCCGACTTCGCCCGCCGAGCCGCGGCCGCCGCCGAAAAGAGCCTCGCTCCGGCGGAGCGCGGCCGACGCGGCCGTGCCCTGGTCGCCGCCGGCGACGCGCGTCGAGGCGTCCCTCTTCTAACGGAAGATCGTCCTGCGGCGTGGCCGCCCGACGAGCGAGCCCGCAATCTCCTCGCTCTGGCGCGGGGGCTGCTGGCCCTGAAGAAGGAGAAGGCGGCGGAATCGGCCGCCGCGCTCGTCCCGGACGATGGGACGCCGGCGGTCTTCGAAGCGCGGCTACTCCGCTGCGACCTGGTCGCGGGGCGCCTGCGCTCGAAGAAAGGCGCCGGCTCGACGGGCGACGCGGCCATGGAATCCGTGCGCCGGGCCCTGGAAGGGTTGACGGCGCCGGACGTGCCCGACTCGGTGCGCCGCGCAGCCCGCGAGCGGCTGCTGCGCGATGCCGCGGAACGTGATCGATTCGACGACGCGCTCGGCCACGCTCGCGAGCTCGCCCGAGAGGAGTCCGGCTCCGGGATCGGCGGTTTCGAGCCGCTGTGGCTGCTCTGCTGGCGGGAGTACCTGGCGGGCGATTTCGCCGGCGCGCGAGAGCGCTTCGAGGCGCTGTCCACGCTCTACACGGACGTGCCCCGGTCGCGGCGCCTCGCATACTGGCGCGCCCGATGTCTCGCCGTCGAAGGACACACGGAGGAGGCTCGGAGAGTCTTCGAGGATCTGGCGATGGCGACGCCACCGGATCTCTACGCGCGCTTCGCGCAGGCGCACGCGAAGGCGTCCGGCAAGCGGCGCGAGCAGCCGCCGCTGAAGGATCCGTCGACGGAAACGGCGGCGTTTCGTCGAGTCGACGAGCTGCTCCGCCTCCGGATGTTCGAGGAAGCCGCGGCAGAGGCGAGGGGCCTCCCTCCCTCGCGCGGCCGCGACCTGAGGATGGCCGAGGCCGATTTCGCGCTGGGCCGCTTCGTCTCGGCCGCCGGGGAGATCAAGCGCGCGCTGCCGCAGATCGGGACGGCGGAGGAGGGCCGCGTGCCCGAGGAATGGCGGCGGCTCTACTACCCGCTGGAGGAGGGAAACATTCTCGCCGCGCAAGCGCGAGAGTCCGGCGTGGACGCTTGGGTCTTGCGCGGGCTGGTGCGACAAGAGAGCGGCTTCGACGCGCACGCCCGGTCTCGGGCCGGAGCGCTCGGGTTGACGCAGCTCATGCCCGCCACGGCGAGAGGCCTCGCGCGTTCGGTCCTGCGCGCGCGGTATCGACGCGCGTTCCTCTACGACCCCGGCGTCAACGCGCGATTGGGAGCGGCCTATCTGAAACGCCTGATCGACGGCTTTCACGGCTCGACGATTCTGGGACTCGCGGCGTACAACGGGGGCCCATCCCGCGTCGCTCGCGTGATGCGCGATAACCCGCGGCTCGCGGAAGATGAGCTGTTCGAGACGATCCCGGTGTTCGAGACAAGGGACTACGTGAGGAGGGTCATCCTCTATGCGGCCTCGTACAAGGAGCTGTATCCATAATTTCTCTCACCACGACCCTCCCGGCACCACCAGGATCGAAATTCCGCAGTTTCGAACGACCTGGCGCGTCGTCTGATCCGCTCGCAGCGAGGCGCGCGAGCCGGGCGGCGGTGCGCCGACGACCACGAGGTCCTGCGGCGACTCCCGCAGCTCCGCCAGGATGCCGGCGACCGCGCTCTCCGCCTCGCGAACCGAGAATCGGCTCGGGACCTCGAGCTCCCGGAGCGTGGCAACCCCGCGTTCGAGGTGGGCTCGCACGAAGGGAAGGGTCGTTCGGCCGGCGACGGCCACGTGCAGTAGGGTCACCGTGGCTCCGAGGCGCCGCGCGAGCCATCCGCCAGCCCGAATGTCGGCCTTACCCGGCTCTCCGACCGCCGTACAGATCAAGATTCGCTCCGGCCGTCTCGGCCGTCCTCTGGCCAGAAGCAGGGGCGTTTCCACCCGGCCGAGAAGCTGCTCGGCGAGCGCCGGTCCGCGCCGGCGGCCGGGACCGGGTTGCAACTCCCCGGCGCCCACCAGCACGAAGTCGTACGGTGCTTCCCGCTGCTCCAGCACGATCTGATCGGCGGGGTCTCCTCGCCGAGCGCGAACCGTCGCATCGTTCAGACCGGCCTCGGCGGCTCGATTCGCCAGAGCGGCGCGCAGCTCGTCCTGCGCGCGCGAGTCGGCCGCAACGCCCAGAACCGTCACGATCCCGTTCAACGCCTCGACCAGCGGGCGCGCGAGTTCCAGCGCGGGAGCGACGCCGGAGCCCTCGTCGCAGACCAGCAGTCGCGGGGTTGGCTGCCGCAGGATGTGCCAGCCCTCGAGGACGACCCACGGCCGGCCGGGCGGCGGGCCGCCGTGCACGGGGACGGACACGTCGAGCAGGAGATTCTCTTCGCCGAAAGGAAGGGGAGGCACGAGCTGACGGACGCCGCGCAACGGCGGCAGGCGCACGCGCACTCGCCGGGTGGACCCGGAGAAGCTCTGCTCGATCGCCTCGCCGCGGCCGATCACCAGCGCGTCTCCGGCGGGCTCCTCCGCGGCGAGCTTGATCTGCTCGGGCCGGATCACCACGCGCACGCGGTCTCCTTCGTCGTGCGGCACGTCGGTCGGGATCGGCAGCGTCAACGGGCCGAGCTCGACCCGATGCTCCCGACAGCGCCCGACCAGAACCGTTCCGGCGCCGAGGAAGGTCGCCACGTAGAGCGACTTCGGGCGCGCGTAGAGCCGCTCGGGAGCGTCGATCTCGAGCAGGCGTCCGCGGTCCATAACGCCGATGCGCTGCCCCAGCTCGAACGCCTCCTCCTGGTCGTGGGTCACGAGAATCGTCGTGATGCCGAGGGTCCGCTGGATCTCCTTGAGACTCTGCCGCAGCTGGCCGCGGATCTTGACGTCCAATGCGCCGAAGGGCTCGTCGAGGAGCAACACGCTCGGCTTGTAGGCGAGGGCGCGGGCGAGCGCGACCCGCTGCCGCTGGCCCCCGGAGAGCTGGCTCTCGTAGCGCCCGCCGAGACCGCCGAGTCCGACGAGATCCAGCAGCTCCTCGCGCGTCTTCTGACGCTCGGCCTGCGAGATCCGCCGGATGCGAAGCCCAAACTCGATGTTCTCGCTGACGGTCATGTGACGGAAGATCGAGTAGTTCTGGAAGACGAACCCGACGTCGCGCTGCTGAGGCGGCAGGAGCGTGACGTCCCGGCCGTCGAGCCGGATCGTGCCCTCGTCCGGCGGCAGGAGTCCGCTGATCATGCGAAGAATCGTGCTCTTGCCGCTGCCGGACGCGCCGAGGAGCACGAAGAGCTCGCCCGTGTGGACGTCGAGCGAGATCTGATCCACGACGGACGCCGCGCCGCCGTAGCGCTTCGAGACGTTCTCGAGGGTGATCGCCATGCTCAGCCGGTGCGTTTTCCCGTATACCGCAGAAGGAAGAAGAAGATCAGAACCGAGAGATCCCGGAGCCCGTGACTTCGCCGAGGATGGGGCGAGGATATCGCCGTAGACTGATCCCGTGGCCGCCGCCTCCGAATTTCACGTGCGGACCTCCCGCAAGATCGAGCGGCGAGACGTGACGAAAGAGGTCGAGCACGCCGCCCGTTCGCTCGGGGCGAAGAACGGCGCGATCCTGGTGTCGGTGCCGCACACGACCGCGGCAGTCACGATCGGAGAGGCCTGGGACCCCGACGTGACCGGCGATCTCGAGCGGGCGCTCGACGCCTGGGTTCCGGGCGTGCGGTTCGACCATTCGGAAGGCAACTCGCCTGCGCATTTTCTTTCTGAGGCGATAGGGAATGCACGGCTCGTGCCTCTGGAGAACGGAAAGCTCGCGCTGGGGCGCTGGCAGGGGATCTTCTTCATCGAGCTGGATGGTCCGCGCGAGCGGTCGGTCGAGGTTCGCGTGCTCGCTGCCCCGAAGTAGCTCAGGCGCTCCCGGCCTCGCGCAGAGCCGCGGCAACGGATTCCCCCATCTCCTCCTCCAGGCGGGGAAGCTCCTTCTCTTCTCGCGTCGTGTGTCGGTCCCATCGCCGCGCGAGATTCGGGGCGAGCCGCCGCGCACCCCCGACGTCCTGACTCTCCTCCAATATCCGGCGGATCATCGCCGACAGCTCACGGACCTGCACGTGCTCGAGCCGCAGCTCGCGCGAGACTCTCGTGCCGTCGGACTCCTCTTCCGTGGGGAGAAGCTTGCGCCCCTCGGGTTCCGGCAAGACGTACCGCTCCTCGAATGCCGTGTGCCGCCTGAGGCTCTCGTCGAAGCCGACGATTGCCTCGAGCGCGCCCGAGGCGTGGTCGCCATGCGCCGCCGCGAGGAACCGGCCGAAGAGCTCGTCGAGGCGGCGGTGCTCCCGGATGAGCAAGGAGGCGAGCGGCGTCTCCCGCATGGGGCGGCATTCTGCCATGCCAGAATCCAGGCACGATGCGCGCGCGCGGACGTCTCGCTGCCGCGGGGGGGCTCGCCCTTGCGTTCGCCTTCGCCGCGGGCTGCGGAGGCGGAGGAGATCCGGTGCGCGCGGTGCTCGATCGGATGGCCAGGGCCGCCCACGATCGCGACGCGCGTGCGCTGACGGAGGAGCTGAACTCCGATTTCCAGGCAGCGGACGGCTCGGGACGCGCCGAGGCGGAGGCTCTGATCCGCCGATACTTCGCCGCGTACGAAATCCTCGACGTGGCGCTTCGGGACGTGCAAATCGAACACTCCGAAGGAGCCGCGCGCGCCCGATTCGTCGCGAAGCTCTCCGGCCAGCCCCGCAAGATCGGCGGACTGGAGGGCCTCTTCCCCTCTTCCGCTTCCTATCGATTCGACGTCCGTCTGACGCGGCAGGGCGCGCGGTGGAAGGTGGCCTGGGCGTCCTGGAATCCGGAGGATGGTTCCTGACGTAGTTCTTAACGAATCTTCAACCGGGAATGTCCGCGTAGGC
>Ga0070706_100002811_pt1 | contig 17410 bp, 12 predicted proteins | sample KBSK5501metaG_FD_65476 | JGI IMG/M metagenome (GOLD analysis project Ga0070706, IMG submission 65476) | Corn, switchgrass and miscanthus rhizosphere microbial communities from Kellogg Biological Station, Michigan, USA - KBS K5-50-1 metaG | ecosystem: Host-associated > Plants > Roots >... | reverse complement strand
CGAAGCTCTGCCGGGCGTCGGAGCGGCCACGGCGAAGAAGATCATCGCCGGACGCCCCTACGCGTCGGTCGACGATCTCGAGAAAGCCGGCGTCTCTCGATCGACGATCACGAAGATCTCGCCGCTCGTGACCGTCGGCGGCCGTCGCGCGGCAAGCGCAAAAGCCGAGGAAAAGACGGCGACCGAAGCAACCGCATCGCCGAAGAAGTCCAGGGCGTCCTCCGGGCAAACGCAGCCAGCCGCGACCCCGCACTCCGCCGGCTCGCCGGCAAGAGCGACCCCCGCGAAGGCCCCTCCGTCCGGACCGCTCGATCTGAACACGGCGTCCCGAGAGGAGCTCGAGGCGCTGCCGACCGTCGGAGTCGCCACCGCCAAGAAGATCGTGGCGGGGCGGCCGTACTCCTCGGTCGGGGATCTGGCGAGGGCGGGCGTTTCCAGGCGCACGATCGAAAAGATTTCCCCGCTCGTCACCGTGTCCGGAGCCTCGAAGCCCGCATCCGCTTCCGAGCCCGCGGCGCGCTCGGCCTCGGCGCCGCCGACGCGCTCGGCTCCCCCACCGGCGACTCAGACCGCGGGGCGGAAGAGCCCGTCGAGCACGACCGAGCCGGCGGAGGGCGGCGAGGCGGCGGTTCGGGTTGCACCGGAGAAGGGGATGGTGTGGGTGAACACGGCCACCCGCGTCTATCACTACGAAGGTGACCGCTGGTACGGAAAGACGAAGCAGGGCAAGTTCATGAACGAGCAGGACGCGATCAAGGCCGGGTACCGCGCCGCAAAGACCCGCGCGAAAAAAGAATAAGCCGCGCTGAGCCAGCTCGCAAGCTGGCCCTCCGATTGCGTATCCTCCGCCTCGTGACTCGAAGAGTCTTCCTGCTCTCGCCCGCCAGCTGCTCGGGCGAGCGCGCGCGGCTGCTCTTGCGCGAGCAGGCGCGTTTCGATCTCGCGCTCCGGCTTCGCGAGACCCGAGGCGCGCCGCTCGGCGAAGTCTTCTCCTTCCTCTCCGGCCTCTACTTCCGGGGCAAGCTCGAGTACGCACGGCGCTTCTCGCAACCCTCCGGGGGAGTCCTCGTCATCACACCGTGCGCGGGGCTCCGGCCCGTCGACGAGCGCGTCCGGAGGACAACGCTGTTGCGGTTCGCCGAGGTCGCCATCGACGCCGCGAACGCGCGCTACCGCGCTCCGTTCGAGCGGGACGCGCGGCGCCTGTCTCTCGACGCGGGAGAGAGCTCCGAGATCGTGCTGCTGGGGAGCATCGCGACGGGGAAGTACGTGGACATGCTGCTGAAGGTCTTCGGAACGAGGCTGCTCTTCCCCGGGGACTTCGTCGGCCGCGGCGACATGAGCCGGGGCGGGCTCCTCCTGCGCGCCGCGCGCGAGGGCAGGGAACTCTCGTACGTCCCGGTCGGCGGCGCGGTGCGGCACGGCAAGCGTCCTCCGAAGCTGCCGCGTCTTCTGCGCGCGCAGCCGGAGCAGGCGTGAGCGCTCCGGCGAGCCGGGATCACCACCCCTCCCGGCGCACGCCGCCGCGCCCGTCCCGCTCGCCGGCGGCCCCGGGCCGCATCCGGATCCCGCGCGAAGCGGACGACGTGACACTGACATTCGGCGCGCGCGCCGTGCGGTTGTCCAACGTGAACAAGGTCTTCTGGGCGGACGAGGCCCTGACCAAGGGAGACCTTCTCCAGTACTACGCGGACGTGTCGGGGGTCCTGCTCCCCCACCTGAAGGACCGCGCGATGGTCATGAAGCGCTATCCGCATGGGGCCGGCGGCGAGTTCTTCTTCATGAAGCGCGCGCCCACGCCGCGGCCCGATTGGATCGAGACGTGCGCCATCGAGCACGCCTCCGGCAACGTCATCGACTTCCCCATGATTCAGGATCTCCCGTCCCTGCTCTGGGTGGTCAACCTCGGCTGCATCGATCTGAACCAGTGGTACGCGCGGTGCGACGACGTCGACCGGCCGGATTATCTCCACTTCGATCTGGATCCCGTTCCGGGGGCGGCCTTCGAAAACGTGCTGGAGACCGCCTGCCGGGTGCGCGAGGCGCTCGACGCACTCCGGATGCCGAATCTTCCGAAGACGACCGGCTCGAAGGGCGTGCACGTCTACGTGCCGATCCGCCGCGGGCCGACGCAGAAGCAGGTCTGGAGCTTCGCCAAGGAGTTCGCGCGCCAGATGGAGATCCGGCACCCCAGGCTCGTGACCGCGGAGTACCGGGTCGCCAAGCGGCCGGCCGGGCGAGTGCTCGTCGACTACAACCAGAACGCCTGGGGGCGCACGCTCGCCTCCGTGTACTCCGTCCGGCCGAAGCCTTCGGCGCCCGTTTCGACGCCGGTGACGTGGAAGGAGATCGAGAGCGGACCCCGCATCGAGGACTTTCGGATGGACAACGTGCCGGCGAGGATCCGCCGGTTGGGCGACCTGTGGAAGCCGCTGGTCGAGAGCCGCGGCCGTTTTCGCCTCGAGACGTTCCTCTGAGTCGGGCATGACGCTGCCGGTCGAGACGAGCCTCGCCCCGATGCTGGCTCTTCTCGTCGGGGAGATTCCCGAAGGCGAGCAATGGGTCTACGAGCCGAAATGGGACGGGTTCCGTTGTCTCGCCTTTCGCGACGCGGAGAGCGTGGATCTTCGGTCCAAAGCGGGTCAGCCGCTCGCCCGCTATTTTCCGGAGCTCGTCGCGGCCGTCGGAGCGCTCGAGCCGCGCCGGTTCGTGCTCGATGGGGAAATCGTGGTGCCGGTCGGTCGAGCGCTGTCGTTCGACGACCTGCTGCAGCGGATCCATCCCGCGGAAAGCCGCATTCGCAAGCTCGCGCAGGAGACGCCCGCGCTCTACGTGGTCTTCGACCTGCTCGTGGACGAGAGTGGACGCTCGATCGTCGACCGGCCGCACTCCGAGCGGCGCCGCCTCCTCGAACGGTTCGCGGCCGCGCACTTCCGCGAGAAGGGGACGCTCCGGCTTTCACCCGTCACGGATCGGCCGGACGAAGCGCAACGATGGCTGCGCGCATCCGGGGGCGCTGTCGATGGCGTCATCGCCAAGCGCCGGGACCTCGACTACCGCTCCGGCGAGCGGACCGGAATGCAGAAGATCAAGTTTCTTCGCACCGCGGACTGCGTGGTCGGAGGCTTTCGCTATGCCTCGAAGTCGCGGGTGATCGGTTCGCTCCTGCTCGGGCTCTACGACGACGAAGGCCGACTGGACCACGTCGGCTTCTGCTCGAGCCTGAAGGCGGAACAACGCCGGGAGCTGACGCCGAAGCTCGAGAGCCTCATACGCCCTCCCGGGTTCACCGGAAACGCTCCCGGAGGCCCGAGCCGCTGGTCCAGCGAGCGGAGCGGCCAGTGGGAGCCTCTGGATCCGACGCTAGTCGTCGAGGTCCGGTACGACCATTTCTCGCAGGGGCGTTTCCGGCACGGCACGCGGTTTCTTCGCTGGCGGCCGGACAAGGCGCCTCGGCAGTGTACCCGCGCGCAGGTCGAGCAGGAGAGCCGCGCCTCTCCCCTGGTGCTGCTGGGATAAGCGTTCCAGGTTTCAGGTTCCAGGTTTCAGGTTTCAGGCCGGAGGAGGATGCCCGAGCCGGTCTCGGAACTCGAAACACTCGGGCGGCCCGGTACCTAACGCTGTGGAGCGGGCGGAGTCGTGGTACGAGTCGAGCCGCCCGAAGCGGGAGTCTGCGACATTCTGTGGTGCCGCCGAACCCAGACCTCGCAGCTCCTCCGACTCTTGAACTTCGGATTGGAGTAGGTCTTCCAGCCTTCGTTCGCGCAGTCGGACGCCATCTTCGGGTTGTTGGACGCACCCATCCCGCTCGAGCCGTAGTCCGTCGAGGGCGTGGACGACATCGTCGAGCCGTAGCCGCTGGACGGCGTCTTCCGCATCGCCCCGCCGGGCGTCAACGCGGAGGATGGAATCGAGGAGGTCGGAGACACGTCCGATCCCAGCGGATGCGGCGTCGGAGAGGGATTCATCTGAGATCCTCTCGTCTCGGCATCGACCGGCGTCGGCTGAGCGGACAGCGTCGAGGCGAAGATCAGAGCCACCGCCACCGAGAGCACGCTCCAAGACGACCTGCTCATACCGGATCCTCCCTTGCCGAAATGGAAAGCACGTCCTGAGGACTTGCAAGGAAGATACCCGCGCGGTCCTGGCGACCGCCTAGAAGAGCGCAGAGCGCAGCCGCCTGCGAGTCGTACCGATTTCCGGGCATGGATCCTGCTTTACCGAGGCCGGGAGGTGCAGATCATGTTGCTCGCCATCGGACTCATCTTGCTCGTGGCCTGGGCATTGGGGCTGTTCGCTTTTCACGTCACGGGTGGATTGATTCATCTGCTGGTGGTGCTCGCGATCGTCTCATTCATAGTCCATCTCTTCACGGGCACGCGCAGGGTCGTCTGAACGGACCGACTCTGTTTTCGACGGCCACGGATCGGTCGGAGGCGGATGGGCCCGGGAGGCGCGCTCCTCGAAGATGACGGTCGTCGACCGGCTTCAAAAAACGGGAATTCGACGCCTCGGTTCTCCGTCCTCCGGCTTCCGTTACCGTTCCCCCTCCGGAGAAATCCTCCGCCGGAGTGAGCTCCAACGGATCAAGGCACTCGTCATTCCGCCCGCTTGGACGGACGTCCTCATCAGTTCGTCACCGCGAGCATCGGTCCAGGCGATCGGGCGCGATCGAGCGGGTCGCTGGCAGTATCGCTACTCCGCGAGACAGGAGCGCATCCGTGAGGAGCGGAAGCGGGAGCGTCTCAGGGCGTTGCTCCGCGCCCTCCCGGATCTTCGCTCTCGCGTCTCGCGAGACCTGCGCCGGCCGGGCCTCGAACGCGAGCGGGTTCTCGCCGGCGTGGTGCGAATCCTGCTTCGCGCGTTCATGCGCCCGGGCAGCCAAGTCTACGCGCGCGACAACGGGACCTATGGGATAGCGACGCTCCGCCCCAAGCATGTCCAGCTCTCGAACGGCCATCTGACGTTCCGTTACCCCGGAAAGGGGCGAAAGCCTCAGGTTCGGCGCATCGACGACTCGGACGTGGGGCGTCTGGTTCGGTCGCTCCTTCGCCACCCCGGTCGCGAATTGTTCCGCTATCGGCGCCAGGACGGTCAGTGGGTCGACGTCCGGCGACGGCACATCAACGACTATCTGAGGGAGATCACGGGAGACGTCTTCACCGCCAAGGACTTTCGGACCTGGGCCGGGACGCTCTTGGGCGCGTGTGCGCTGGCTCGCGCGGGGTATCCGGCGCCCGTCTCGGCTCGCGCGCTGCGCTCCCGCATCGGTGCGGCCATGCGGGAAACCGCCGCACTCCTGGGGAACACGCCAGCCGTCTGTCGAGCGTCGTACGTCTGCCCGGATGTCATCGAAGCGTTCGAGCGCGGAAGGCTGATCTCCGAACCGCTGGCGGCGGACGAGCTGGGGCGGGCCCCGGCTCGGAAGCTCTCGAGGCTCGAGCGGCGGCTCGCCGCGTTGCTCCGAAATCGAACCGCGCCAGCTTCCCCTTCATAAGCCGGCGGCCGAAATGTCACCTCCCGACTGCCGCGGGAGTCGAGCTCGCAGTGCCGCCCGTCGTCTCATTGCTCGGGCCTTTGCGGCATCCCGCCGCGCCCGCGGCCAGAGCCATCGCCGCGGCGAACGCCGGCGCCAATCCGACCCGCCGCCCCGACGTGGACACGCCGCAGCGGGCTTGCAAACCGCCGGCCCGGCGAATCGCCGGCGCTCGCGATGCGGCCATGGCAGGTTCCTTGCTCGGGACGTGGAGAAAAGGAGGGTCGACGTGAAAGCCACGACGCTGCTCAAGAAGGATCACGGAGCTGTCAAGAAGCTTTTTCGGGAATACCAGCAGACCGGAGAGCGCGCGTTCAAGACGAGGCTCCGGCTGTTCGAGAGGATGAAGAAGGAGCTCGACGTCCACGCGAAGATCGAAGAAGAGATTTTCTATCCGGCGGTCAAGGCGGCGCGCACGGGGCCGGCCGTGGAGCTCGTCGACGAGGCGCTGGAGGAGCACGCCCGGGTCAAGGAGCTCCTGGCGGAGATCTCGGCGCTGCGGCCGGAGGACGAGCAGTTCGACGCGAAGGTCTCCGAGGTGATCGAAGACGTGAAGCACCACGCCCAGGAGGAAGAAGACGAGATGTTCCCGGAGGCGGAGAAAAACCTCTCGTCCGAAGAGCTGGAGCGGCTGGGCGGAGAGCTCGAGGAGCGAAAGAGCGCGTTGAGTCGGCCGAGGGGGCGTCGAAGCCCGTCGCTCCGCGCGCGCGCCTGATCTCGCGCGGCGCCTCGGCCCCCCCGGGGGGCGCGTCCGGGCGAGCCGTGAGACGTCTCGCCTCGACGTTGTTCCTGCTGGCGGCGGCGGCCCGCGCCACCGATTCGGCGGAGGGCCTCGTCGTCGACCGAGCCGGGCGTCCCGTGGCCGGCGCGGTCGTCACGCTCGTTCGTTCGGGATCGACGGGCTCGGTCACGACCGATGCGAGCGGACGCTTCTCGTTCCCGGCGGAGGGCCTCGGGGCGGGAGCCCTGACGGTCGAGGCGGACGGCTACGCGCGCGAGACCGTGACGCTCGGCACCGAAGGCTTCGGGAGCCGGGCCCTGCGGATCGTGCTCTCGAGGCCATCTCACGCCGAAGCGTTGACGGTGACCGCGACGCGTATGCCGACGCGGCTCTCCGAGACCGCGGCGAGCGTAGTGGAGCTCTCGAGCGAGGAGCTCGCCGCCACCGCGGCGCTCCCCCTGGACGCGGCCCTGCGGCAGGTCCCCGGCTTCACGCTCTTTCGCCGCTCCGACAGCCGCGTCGCCAATCCGACCACGCAGGGCGTGTCCCTGCGCGGCGTCGGCGGAAGCGGCGCGTCGCGAGCCGTCGTGCTGGACGACGGCGTCGCGCTGAACGATCCCTTCGGGGGATGGGTCCACTGGGGACGCATCGTGCGCGCGTCCGTCGAGCGTGTCGAGGTCCTTCGCGGCGGCTCGTCCGATCTCTACGGGGGATCCGCCTTGACGGGCGCGATCCAGCTGATCCGACGCGACCCCGCCGATTCGGCGCTCTCGTTCGAGTCATCCTACGGGTCCGAACACACCGCCGACGGCGCCGTGTTCCTCGCCGGTCGGGCGGGCTCGTGGGGCGCCCGCGTCGCTGTGGAATCCTTTCGCACGGACGGGTATGACCTGGTCCCGGCCGATCTTCGCGGCCCGACCGACGAGCCGGCGAGCTCTCGACACACCTCGGCGGACGTGACGCTCGAGCGTGAGAAGTCCGCGGAGCCGCATCTGTTCATCCGCGGGACCGTGTTCGACGAGTCGCGCGGCAACGGAACGCGCCTTCAGGTCAACGACACGCGCCTCTGGCAGGTGACCGCCGGCGCCGACGGAGCCTTCGAGCCGGGCGCCTATTCGGTTCGGGCGTACGGATTCCAGGAGAGCTACCACCAGACCTTCTCGGCCGTCTCGCCGGATCGCGCGACGGAGACGCTCACACGGCGCCAGGCCGTCCCCTCCTGGGCGGCGGGATCGACGGGCGAATGGACGGCGAGCCTCGGCGCTCACCGCGTCGTCGCGGGCGGCGAGGCTCGGGCGGTCACGGGAGAGAGCGACGAGGTCGTCTTCGCCGGTTCGGGTCCCTCGGTCTCCGATGCGGGGGGGCGGCAGGTCACGGGAGCCCTCTTCGTCGAGGACCTGTTTCAGCCGGCGGCCCGGCTGTCGATCGCGGCCGGCGCCCGCGTCGACGGCTGGCGCAACTTCGATGCCTTTCGCCGGACGGGCCCGGCGACTCAGCCGAGCACGCCGCAATCGCTCGCGAGCCGCACGGAGACGGCGTGGAGCCCGCGCGTGGCCTTTCTCTTCCAGGCCACGCCGGCTGTCGCTTTGACCGCGTCGGGATTCCGATCCTTCCGAGCTCCCACGTTGAACGAGCTGTACCGGAGCTTCCGGCTCGGCAACACGGTGACGCTCGCGAACGAGTCGCTTCGCGCGGAACGCCTGACCGGCGGGGAGATCGGCGCATTGATCTCCTTGTTCGCCGGCCGCCTCGGAGGACGGGGGACGCTCTTCTGGGAGGAGATCGAAGGAACGATCAGCAACCTGACACTCTCCTCGAACCAGACCCTCGTGACCCGGCAGCGCAGGAACCTGGGCCGGACGCGCTCGCGCGGGGCGGAGATGGACCTGGAGGCGCGGCTCTCGGACGCGCTCGCCGTCTCGGCCGGCTATCTCTACGCCGACTCGACGGTCCTGCGCTTCGAAGCAAACCCCTTGCTCGAGGGACTCCGCATCCCGCAGGTTCCCAGGCATCAGGCGAGCGTTCAGGTTCGCTACGAGCTGCGCGGCGTGGCGCGCGCGGCGGTCCAGGGGCGGTACGTGGGATCGCAGTTCGAAGACGACGCCAACGCGTTCTCCCTCGGCGGCTTCGCGACGATCGATGCCTTGATCGGCGCCAACCTCACTCGCGCGGCCGAAGTCTTCGTCGCGGGCGAGAACCTGACCGGCAAACGCTATGTCGTCGCCCGGACGCCGCTGCCGAATCTCGGGCCGCCGAGGACGGTGAGGGGGGGAGTGAGAGTGAGAGTGGGCGATTGATGTCTCCGGCTGGAGCGAGCTCTTAGAAGCCGGTCACTATAATCGCCGCACTTCGGGGGTGGCGATTTGGCGAGAGCTGCGCGTTGCGTCTCACTGCGGGTTTGCCTCTGGCTCCTGGCATCGGCGGCGGTGAGCGCCCAGCCTTTCGATCCGGCGCTGCTCGCCGGGATGCGCTGGCGGCTGGTCGGTCCGTTCCGAGGGGGCCGGGCGCTCACCGTGACGGGCGTGCCCGGCGAGCCGGATCGCTTCTACTTCGGCGCGGTCGGAGGGGGCGTCTGGCGAACCGACAACGCCGGACGAACCTGGGACCCCATTTTCGATTCCCAGCCCGTCGCGTCGATCGGCGCCATCGCGGTCGCGCCCACGAACCCGCGGGTCATCTATGCGGGCTCCGGCGAGGCGGACATGCGCTCGGACATCTCTTACGGCAACGGCGTTTACAAGTCGGAAGACGGGGGCGGCAGCTGGAAGCGCGCCGGCCTGGATGACACGCGCCAGATCGGCCGGATCCTCGTCGACCCGAAAGACCCCAACCGCGTGTTCGTCGCCGCGCTCGGTCACGCCTACGGTCCGAACCGCGAACGCGGCGTCTTTCGCTCGGAGGACGGCGGCCGGAGCTGGCGATCGGTCTTGTTCAGGGACGCCGACACCGGCGCGATCGACCTGGCGTTCGACCCGACGGATCCGAAGAAGATGTTCGCCGCGCTCTGGCAGACGCGGCGCCCTCCATGGAACGTGTATGCCCCCTCGAACGGGCCGGGCAGCGGGCTCTACCGCTCCGAGGACGGCGGCGAAACGTGGCGGCCGGTCACGGGAAACGGCTTCCCCGCCGAGAGACTGGGGCGGATCGGAATCGCCTTCGCGCCGAGCGATCCGCGGCGCGTCTACGCGATCGTGGACGCGAAAGAGGGAGGCCTCTACGCCTCCTCCGACGGCGGCGCGAGCTGGCGGCGCGTGAGCTCCGATCGCAGGATCTGGGAGCGCGGGTGGTATTTCGGCGGCGTGACCGTCGATCCGAAGGATCCCGGAATCGTCTACGTCTGCAACACGACGATGTATCGCTCGACCGACGCGGGAGCGACCTTCGTGCCTTTCAAGGGAGCTCCCGGCGGGGACGACTACCACGAGCTCTGGATCGATCCGCGGGAACCGCGCCGGATGGCCGTGGCGAGCGATCAGGGCACGGTCGTCAGCCTCGACGGCGGGAAAACGTGGAGCTCCTGGTACAACCAGCCGACCGCGCAGTTCTACCACGTCGCGACCGACGACCGGTTCTCGTACTGGATCTACGGCGCCCAGCAGGACAGCGGCGCGGCCGCCGCCCGCTCTCGCACCGACTACGAGACGCTGACCGCTCGCGACTGGATGCCGATCGCCGCGGGCGGAGAGAATGGCTACATCGTTCCCGACCCCACCGATCCGGAGACGCTCTTTGGCGGCTCGGTGGGCCGCTTCGATCTGCGCACGCTCCAGGAGCAGGACGTGGACCCCACGCTGGCGTATCCGGGCGAATACCGGTCCGAGTGGACGCTGCCTCTGTCCATGTCGCCACGCGATTCGAGCGCGATCTACTTCGGCAACCAGTTCGTCTTCAAGACGACCGACGCGGGAAGGCATTGGGACAAGATCAGCCCCGACCTCACGCGCGAGTCGCCCGGAGTGCCGGCAACGCTGGACGCGCAGACCGCGCAGGACAGCGCCGTCCGCGGCCCGCGCCGCGGGGTCGTGTACGCCATAGCCCCGTCGTCTCTGGCGGATGGGCTCATCTGGTGCGGCACAGACGACGGCAAGATCTGGATCACGCGGGACGACGGCGGGCACTGGACCGACGTCACGCCGCCCGCTCTGACGCCCTGGTCCAAGGTCGGGATTCTCGAGCCCTCGCACTTCGATGCGGCGACGGCGTTTGCCGCGATCGACCGGCACCGGCTCGACGACCTCTCGCCCCACATCTACCGCACGCGGGATTCCGGAAAGACCTGGACGCGCGTCGCGGGCGGGATTCCGCCGGGCAGCTACGTCAACGTCGTGCGGGAGGATCCGATGCGCCGCGGCCTCCTCTACGCCGGAACCGAGACCGGCGTCTTCGTTTCCTTCGACGAAGGCGACCTCTGGCAGAGGCTCTCGGCGAACCTGCCCAACTGCTCGGTGCGCGACATCTCGGTCCGGCGCGGCGATCTCGTGATCGCCACGCACGGCCGCGCCTTCTGGGTGCTCGACGATCTCTCGCCGCTGCGCCAGCTCGACGCCCGCATCGCCGCTTCGGCGGCGTGGCTGTTCGCGCCGCGAGAGGCGGTCCGGCTCCGTCCGGCCGCCTTCCAGGGCACCCCCGAGCCGAAGGACGAGCCGGCGGCCGATAACCCGCCCCGCGGCGCGATCCTGGACTACTGGCTCAAGTCCGACGCGGCCACGGCGGTCGTGATCGAGATCCGCGACGAGCGCGGCGAGCTCGTGCGGCGGTTCGCGAGCGACGAGCGGGCCGAGGCTCCCGATCTGCAGACGATCGGGGTCACGCCGGACTGGATCCGGATCGCCCCGTCTCCGTCCGCCGCGGCCGGAGCGCATCGGTTCGTCTGGGATCTGCGGCACGCCGCTCCCCGCGAGATCCCTCGCTCGCGCCGCTCCTTCGGTCCCTCGGGGCTCTGGGCGCCGCCGGGTCGCTACATGGTCCGCCTCACCGCCGGCGCCGCGACCCTGACGCGGCCTCTCATCGTGACGCGCGATCCGCGCGTCTCCGCCTCCGACGCCGAGCTCGTGGAGCAATTCGAGCTGGCACGCCGCATCGAGGCCGAGCGCGTGCGTCTCGCGGTGGCGATGCGGCAGTCGGAGGCTCTCCGAAAACAGATTGCCGAGCTTCGAGAGAAGCTCCGCGGCGATTCGGCCGAAGCAGTGGAGCGGCTGGTCCGCGCGATCGACCGGGCGGCGGGGCCCTCCGTCGGATCCGTCCCGGAAGAGCTCTTCGACGAAAGCGAGACGCCGACGACGAGCCTCCGCCGCGTCGCCGCGTCGATGGGGCGTCTTCAGGGCTCGGTCGAGAGCGCCGACGCCGGCCCGACTCCCGACGCACGAGCCGGCTTCGATCGGCGCCGCGAACTGGCCGAGCAGGGGCTCGAGCGCTGGCGCGAGCTCGTCGCCACGGAGCTGCCGCGCGTCAACGCGACTCTGGCGGCCGCCGGTTTTTCCGCCCTCCGTCCCGAGTGACTCAACCCGTGATCCGACGGGCGGCACGGCGGCCGCTGGCGAGCGCGCCCGGCACAGTGCCGGTCTCGTCGCTCTCGGTGGCTTCGCCGGCGAAGAGGAGGGTTCCACGGATCGGCCGTCCCAGCAGATCGGGCGCGGAGGCGCCGCCGACCGCCTGGTAGGTGTACGCCCCGCGCGAGTACGCGTCGGCGCTCCAGTCATGCGCGTGCCAGGCGATGAGACGCCGGCGTACGCGCCGCGACTCCATCCGAAGGATTCCGGCGAGCGTCTCGAGCGCGCAGGTGAGGAGCGCCGCTCGGGGAAGCGCCGCCAGCTCGAGCGCGCGCCGGCCTCCCGCCCAGCCCGTCAACATCGGGACCTGCGCGGGTGACGCGGCCCACCACGTCGGAACCGCGGCGTCGAAGTCGTGGAGGAACCCGATCTCGCGGATCCCGTCGCCGCCGCTGATGCGAAGCCGTTCGAGGAGCGACTCCTCGTTCCAGAAGGCGTCCTCGAAGCGGAAGACCATTCGGGTCACGTGGCCCATCTCGATCCGGCGCAGAGCCCGCCGTAGCTCGGGCGGATCCGGATCGAACGCGATGCCTCCGCGCTCTCCCGGTTGCGCCTTCAGCACGCCGACCGGGACGGCGACGATCGCGCGCCCGCCGCGCAGGCGCTCCCCCGATTCCGTCTCGATATCGACGTCGCCGCGGCACCACCGAAGACGCCGGACCGGCGTCGAGAGGCGGAGCCGGCACCGTTTCGGGTCGAGCCGCGAAGCGAGCCACCGCACGATCCCGTCGTAGCCCGTCAGGAGGCGGAACTGAGCGCGCTCCCGGGGTTCGCGCGGCGGCTCGCCGGCGGTGGAGAGGGCCTTCTCGCTCGCGCGGTCGAGCTCGGCGGCGTCGTATCCCTCGACGATCCCCGCCAGGAGCCGTTTGTCCGCCGCCGCCATCCGCGGATGGGACCTCAGAAACTGCGCGACCGATCGGTCACGCCCCTCGGCACGCATCCGCCGGGTGATCGCGTCGAAACGTTTCCAGAGGTCGGGGAGCCGCCGCAGGCCGGAGGCCGTCGCCTCGAGGTGATTGCTCGGCAGCCGCTCGATCAGGAGCCCGGCATCCTTCGCGATCGCGGAGAGCTCCTCGCTCTCTCCATGAATGAACTCGGCTCCGAGCTCGATCGGAAGCGGCCACCCGCGCGGGCGCAGCGTCCACACGCGGCCTCCGATTCGGGGCCGCGCCTCGAGGACCGTCACGGAGGCGCCGGCGCGGCAGAGCGCTTCGGCCGCTCCGAGCCCGGCGACCCCGGCGCCGATGATGAGGACGTCGGAATGCTTCATCGACCTCGCAACGCCGTTTCAGGTTTCAAGTTTCAGGTTCAGGACGGATCGGGTTCGTCGGCAGGGACCGATCAAGAGCGTCGTAGAATCCGCGGCGACGCCGGAACGATATCGCCGGATTCCCAGGCTTCGGGTTCGGTTTCCCCTGAAACTTGAAACCTGAAACCTGAAACCCGGAAAGGGAGAGCTCGGACCGTGGAAAAATCCGTCGTCCTCGTCGCGAGCGGGGACTCCCGGCTCGCCGCGAACCAGCGTTGCTGGCCGGCCCAGGAGGAGCTGGAGTCCGCGGTGACGCGGTGCTTCGGCGAGCTCGGTTCTCGCGTGGTACGCGGACATTCGGTCGACCCCGTCAAGCGCCACGGATTCATCGATGGGCAGGCCCGAGGGATCGAGACCTTTCGTCACATCGATCGCGACGCGCCGCTCGTCGTGGCCGAAGCCGTCTGGGAGTACACCAGCCACGTCCTGCCGGGCCTGACACGGCATCGCGGCCCGATCCTGACCCTGGCGAACTGGAGCGGCCAGTGGCCGGGGTTGGTCGGAATGCTGAATCTGAATGCGTCCCTGACGAAGGCGGGAATCCGCTACAGCTCGATCTGGAGCGAGGACTTTCGGGACGAATTCGCGCGCCGCGGTCTGCGGCAGTGGATCGCAGAGGGCCGGATCGAGCATGACCGCAGCCACGCGCGACCCATCGACGACCGAGCCCTTCCTCACATCTTCGACACCGACCGCGAGCGCGGATTCGAGCTCGGCGAGCGGCTGCGGGACGAGCAGGCCTTGATCGGCGTCTTCGACGAAGGCTGCATGGGGATGTACAACGCGATCATCCCGGACCACCTGCTCCATCGGCTGGGAGTGTTCAAGGAGCGTCTCTCCCAGTCGGCTCTGTATGCGGCGATGCTGCGCGTGCCCGACGAAACCGCGCGGCGCCACTGGAGGTGGCTCGAGGATCGAGGAATGCGGTTCGCGCTCGGAGACGACGACGAGACCGAGCTGACCGAGGCGCAGGTCCTCGAGGGGCTCAAGATGTACGACGCGGCCGTCCGGATGGCCGCGGAGTTCGGTTGCGCCGCCATCGGGATCCAGTACCAACAAGGGCTGAAGGACGTCTGCGTCGCGTCCGATCTGGCCGAGGGTCTGCTGAACAACCCAGACCGGCCTCCGGTCCGCGAGTCCGGCGGCGCGATTCTCTTCGAGGGATCGGCCGTTCCCCACTTCAACGAGGTCGACGAGTGCGCCGGATTGGACGCGCTGCTGACCAACCGGGTCTGGCGCGGTCTGGGCATCGACCCGTCGACCACGCTCCACGACGTCCGCTGGGGCGCTGCGGCGCAGGAGCGCGGCGTCGACGAGTTCGTCTGGGTCTTCGAGATCTCCGGCGCCGCGCCCGCCAGCCACTTCATCGGCGGCTATGCGGGCGCGGTGGGCGAGCGGCAGCCGCCGATGTACTTTCCGAGGGGGGGATCGACGCTCAAGGGCGTGAGCAAGCCCGGCGAGATCGTGTGGAGCCGCGTCTACATCGACGGCGACGCCCTCCACATGGACGTCGGCCGCGGCGGCGTGGTGCGCCTGTCGGATGAAGAGACGCGGCGGCGCTGGGACGCGACGACGCCGCAATGGCCGATCATGCACGCGGTGCTCTACGGGATCACGCGCGACCAGATGATGGCCAAGCACATGGCCAACCACATTCAGGTCGCCTACGCGCCCGACGCGGCGACGGCCACCCGAGCGCTCGTGCGGAAGGCCTCTATGGCGCGCGCCCTCGGCCTGGCCGTGAACCTCTGCGGCGATCCGGCGGACTCCCTCGACGCGCATCAGGCCCCCGCATTCCGCGCGTGAGTGAGCCGCCTGAGGAGCCCTGCGCGCTCGGTCTGGATTTCGGGACCGCCTCGGTTCGCGCACTCGTGGTCGACACGAAGACCGGTCGCGAGCGCGGATCGGCGGTCGCCGAGTACCGCCACGGCGTGATCGAGACGGCGTTGCCGGGTTCCTTCGTGTCGCTGCCGAGCGACTGGGCCCTGCAGCATCCCTCCGACTACCTCGAGGCGCTCGGGCGAGCCGTCCCCGCGGCTCTCGATGCCGCCCGCGTCGAAGCGGGCTCGGTCATCGGCGTGGGCATCGACTTCACGGCGTGCACGATCCTGCCCGTCGACGAGTCTTGCCGCCCGCTCTGCCTCGCCTCGGAGTTTTCCGCACGGCCGCACGCCTGGGTCAAGCTGTGGAAGCACCACGCCTCTCAGCCTCAGGCCGATCGGATCAACGCCGTCGCCGCCGAGCGCGGAGAAGCCTTTCTCACGGACTATGGCGGCAAGACCTCCTCCGAGTGGCTGTGCGCCAAGGCGCTGCAGGTCCTCGAAGACGATCCGGAGGTCTACGCCGCGACCCGCTCGTTCGTGGAGGCCGGCGACTGGATCGTGCAGGAGCTGACGGGCGTTTCCGTGCGCAACTCCTGCGGCGCGGGCTACAAGGGCTTCTGGAGCGCGGAGCGCGGATTCCCGTCGCCGGAGTTCTTCGCGGCCGTGCACCCCGGCCTGCGCGATCTCGGCGAGAAGCTGGGCGGCGAGGTGACGGCGCCGGGACGCGCCGTCGGCGGCCTGAGGAAAGAGACGGCGCATCGTCTGGGGCTGGCGCCGGGGACGCCGGTCGCCTCCGCGATCATCGATGCCCACGCCGCCGTTTTCGGATCGACGGTGGTCGAGCCGGGACGCATGGTGATGGTCCTCGGCACCTCGACCTGCCACATGCTCCTCGCCGACAGGCACGCGCCGGTGGAGGGCATTGCGGGCGTCGTCCGAGACGGAATCGTCGAGGGCTTCTACGGCTACGAGGCCGGGCAGCCGGCGGTCGGCGATCTGTTCGGATGGTTCGCGAGGCTTCTCGCCGGCGGCGGCGAGCGAGACCCAGCGGAGCGGTTCGCGTGGCTGGAGCAGGACGCGGCGGGGGCGCCCCCCGGAGCGCGCGGCCTGATCGCTCTCGACTGGTGGAACGGGAATCGTTCCGTTCTCGTCGACGCCGACCTCTCCGGCTTGATCGTGGGCCTGACGCTCTCGACGACGGCGCCCGAGATCTATCGCTGCCTCATCGAGGCGACCGCGTTCGGGACGCGACGGATCCTCGACGCCTTCGAGCGGCGAGAGATTCCGGTGACGGAGCTGATCGCCGTCGGGGGGCTCGCCGAACGCAGTCCGCTCCTGCTGCAGATCTATGCCGACGTGACGGGGCGGCCGATCGCGCGCGCCTCGTCCGCCAGCGCGTCGGCGCTCGGAGCCGCGATGTTGGGGGCCGTCGCCGCCGGCCCGGAGCACGGAGGCCACCCTTCACTGGGAGCGGCGGCGGGCGCCATGGCCCGGCTTCGAGACGACCGAGTGGAGCCTGATCCCGTCGCCGCGGAATGCTACGACGCGCTCTACGCCGACTGGCTTTCCTTGCACGATCATTTCGGCCGAGGCGGCAGCGACGTGATGCGACGCCTCCGACGGGCGCGAGGATGACCGATATGCCGCTGATCGAGGCGCGCGGGATCTCCATGGAGTTCCCCGGGGTTCGCGCGCTCGACGGCGTCGACTTCGACGTCCGTCCCGGAGAGGTGCACGCGCTGATCGGAGAGAACGGCGCCGGAAAGTCCACTCTGGTCCGAATCCTCGCGGGCGAGCTCGCCGGCTACGTCGGAGAGCTGCGCCTCGACGGAATCCTCCGCCGGCTTGCGACGCCGGGTGAGGCGATCGAGGCGGGAATCGCCGTGATTCCCCAGGAGCTCCAGCTCGTTTCGACGCTGACGGCGGCCGAGAACATCTTCCTCGGCCGGGAAGAGAGGACGCCCCTGGGCCTGATCGATTTCGGAGCGCTCGAACGACGGGCGGAGCGCGAGCTGTCCGCTCTGGGCGTCACGCACGTGTCACCGGACGAGACGCTGGAGCATCTGGAGGCGGCTCGCCGCCAGCTCGTCGCGATCGCGCGAGCCCTGTCGCTCCGCGCACGGCTCATCATCATGGACGAGCCGACCGCCTCGCTGGGCGCGGCCGAGGCGCAGCGCCTGGAGGAGCTGGTGGCGAGGCTCTCTTCGCGGGGCGTCGGCGTCGTCTACATCTCCCACAAGCTGGACGAGGTGCGCCGGCTCGCCCACCGAGTCACCGTCCTGCGGGACGGGCGGCAAATCGTCACGCGCGACGCCGCCGGCCTCGAGGAGGCGGAGATGGTCCGGCTGATGGTCGGCCGGCGCATCGAGCGCGTTCCACTCGAGCCGCCCGCGCCGGACGCCCCAGTCCTGCTCGACGTCGACGGGCTCTCGGTCGCCGATCCGGAGCGACCGGGGGGCTTTCGCGTACGCG
>Ga0070706_100002809_pt1 | contig 17413 bp, 16 predicted proteins | sample KBSK5501metaG_FD_65476 | JGI IMG/M metagenome (GOLD analysis project Ga0070706, IMG submission 65476) | Corn, switchgrass and miscanthus rhizosphere microbial communities from Kellogg Biological Station, Michigan, USA - KBS K5-50-1 metaG | ecosystem: Host-associated > Plants > Roots >... | reverse complement strand
CGGGGACTCGACCAGGCGCCCAACTATGTCTCGCCCACGCTGACCTATCAACTGGGCCACGACTCCAGTTTCAAGACCGACCAGCAGGTCAGCCTCCTGACGTTGGAGGGGCGCGTGATCGTGCCCTATTCCGGCTACCACCGGCACGTGGCGCTCATCCAGCACGGCGCGCATCTCGGCGCGGCCAAGCTGTGGTATGACCAGCCGCACAAGCAGCTCTATTTGCTGGTGAGCCTGGAGGTGGAGGTGGCTGACCCCACCCCGGAGACGCATCAGCGCATCGTGGGCGTGGATGTAGGCCAGCGCTACCTGGCGGTGGTGACGGACATGCAGCATACGACAGCCTTCTTTCCCGGCAAAGAGGCCCGGGCCAAGGCGGACCACTATGCTCGACTGCGGAAGCGCTTGCAGCGCAAAGGCACTCGCGCGGCGACGCGACGCCTGATCGTGATCGCGGGGCGAGAGAGACGGTTGAAGCAGGAGCGCAACCATTTCATCAGTCGGCGCATCGTGGACGCCTATCCACACAGCCTCATCGGCCTGGAGGAGCTGACCCACATCCGCGAGCGGAGGAAGCGCAAGCATGGGAAGAAGGCCACCCTCAAGCAGCGCCGCGCCAACCGGCATGCCTCCCAGTGGGCCTTCGCGGAGCTGCAGGGGTATGTCGCCTACAAAGCGCTGCTTGCGGGCGGCAGGGCGGTGAAGGTGGACGCTTACCACACGAGCCAGGCCTGCCCGCGCTGTGGGCACACCTCGGAGGACAACCGCCCGGAGAAGGGGCTGCTGTTCGTCTGTCAGGTGTGCCAGCTCATACTGCATGCCGATTTGATTGGCGCGCGCAACATTGCGCTGAGAACGCTGCTTGCCCGGCAGGACTGGGTGAGCACGGGCGTGTTGTCGGAACGCCCTGAGGTGTCGGACGGTGAAGCCAAAGCGGCGCAGCGGCGACGCTACGCCGAGGTGCGGTGGAGTCCAGACACAAGCCTCCGTGCTTTCGCCGGGGGTATCTGACATAACAGTATCCGCGACAGATGAAACGGGTAGGCAGAGGATACGGCGATGACGACGGCGGAACAGCGCGCGACGCTCGACGAGTGTGTGCGCGGCGAGATGGCGCGTTGGACGGTTCCTGGCGTGGCGGTGGGGATCCTGCGCGAGGGCCAGCGCGAGCTACATGGCTACGGCCTCACCAGCATCGAGACAGAGCAGACGGTGCGGCCAGAGACGCTCTTTCAGATCGGCTCCATCTCGAAGGTCTACACGACCACGCTCATTATGCGCCTGGTGGATGAGGGCAAGCTCGCGCTGGACGAGCCAATTGTCACGTACCTCCCCGAACTGACGCTCGCCGACGGGCAGGCGCGCGAGACGATCACGCTGCGCCATCTACTCAGCCACACCAGTGGCCTCTTCGGCGACTACTTCGACGACTTTGGCCTGGGCGACGACGCCCTCACCTGCGCGATCGCCACCTTCGACACATTGCGCCAGCAATTCGCGCCCGGCGCGCTCTGGACCTACTGCAACACTGGCTTCGGCCTGGCCGGCGCGATCATCGAGCGCGTGACGGGCCAACCTTTCGAGACGGCGATGCATGAGCGCCTCTTCAAGCCACTGGGCCTCGAACGCTCCTATTACTTCGCGCACGAGGCGATTGTCTATCCGCACGCCGTCGGCCACAACCAGCTTCATCCCGGCGCCGACGAGCACGAGGTGGCGCGGCTCTACCCACTGCCACGCTGGGTCAACGCGGCTGGCGGCATCATCGCCAACGTCAACGACCTGCTGACCTTCGCGGAGTTCCACCTGCGCGACGGCCTCGCCCACGACGGGACACGCCTGCTCAGCGCCGAATCCGCCCAGGCGATGCGCCAGGAACAAACGCGCGCCGCCAACTTCGCCGAAGCCTACGGGCTGGGCTGGGCGCTGCGCACAGCGGGCGGCGAGCAGATTGTGGAGCACGGCGGCTCGACCAACGGCTTCCAGGCGAAGTTGGCGCTGGTTCCATCGCGGAACTTCGCCATCGCCATCCTCACCAACAGCAGCCGCGGCTCCGTCCTCAACGAGCATGTGCGCGCCTGGGCGCTCGATCACTATCTCGGCCTGCGTGAGGAACGTCCCACGCCACAACGCCTCTCCGACGAGGAACTAAGCCGGTTCGCCGGGCGCTACGAATTACCCAAAGAGGGCATCATCACGCTTACGATCCGCGATGGCGGGCTGATCCGCGCGATGACGCTGACCGATCCGCTGGAGGGCAAGACCGAACACTTCCCGGAGGACCGGCTGGAGGCCATCGGCGAGCGCGAGTTTGTCGTCGTCTCCGAGGGCGATACCCAGGCCGCGCGCGTGGACTTCATCGCCGGTGAGGTTGGCGCGCCACGCTACGTTCGTATGGGCGGGCGGCTCGCGGACTACAAAGGCCCAGCATGAGCGACGAGACCTGGCGACGCCTGCCCTTCTCGGACGCGCCGATGGGCCGCCAACTCGCGCTGGGCGAGGCGTTGCTGGAGGAGTGCGCGGCGAGTGGGGCGCCTGCCTTGCGCTGGTATGTTCCCACGGAGCCGGCGCTCGTTCTCGGCAACGGGCAGAAGCCACGTATCGTCGACGTCGCGGCCTGCCACGCGGCGGGCGCGCGCATCTATCGGCGTACCTCTGGCGGGACGGCGGTGCTCGTCAACGCCGAGCTACTGAGCCTGGACGTCATCCTGCCCGCCGGGCACGCGCTCTGGACAAGCGACATCGTCACTGCCTATCACTGGGTCGGCGCGTGGTGGCAAGACGCGCTACATGCGCTCGGCGCGAAGAAAGCGCGGGCGATCTCGACCGAGGAGGTACGGGCGATTCCGCCGCTAGCTCCGGATGATCCGCTGCGGCTGGCCTGCTATGGGACGCTCTCGCCCTGGGAGGTGGTCGTCGGGCGGCGCAAGCTCGTGGGACTCTGCCAGGTGCGGCGGCGACCCGGCGCACTCTACCAGATTGGCGTCTATCGTCGCTTCGATCCCAAGGCGCTAGGGCAATTGCTCGACCTGAACAATACCAGCCGCAAGACGCTGGCGACGCGGCTGCACAACGCCACGCTGGGGCTGGATCAGGCGACGGGGCGTGAGGTCGCGCACAACGAGGTCATGCGCGCCGTCGAGGCGGCGCTGGTCAGTCGCCACGGCGCGCGGCTGGAGGAGCGCGACTACACCGAGCGGGAACTGGCCAGCGCGGATCGCATCCAGCGCGAACGCTTCCTCCCCTTCGAGTAAACCAGCGCTACCCTGTCGCCTGTGAGGGCGTGGCGCGCCGCTGCCACCACCAGCCCGTGAGCCGCCCGCCAAGCTGACCAGACTGCGAAGCAGAGATAAAGAGAAAGAAAGCGCCAGCCCATAAGAACATTCCAATTGTCGAATAGAGCAGGATGAAGGGATTAATCAACTCGTACGTCTGTGGATAAAGCGTGCCAAGGGTCGTAATTGGGGTGTAAAAATCATGAAAAGCGGCCAAGGAATCCAATACAGGGCAGCAATGATGCGCGTGCGGGAATAGCGGTCCACCTCTACCGCGATGGCTTCCTGACTCACCCATTGGCGTGGCCTCATGCGACGGATGCTCTACGCGCATTTGTTAGCGAACACAAAGGCGATCGCCATGAAAGCGGGCCCGGCGTATGGTAGCCATGGGAGGGCGCCAAGCAGCGGCTCCGCTGTCTGCCGTACAGGGAAACGTGCGGCGCAGTAGATGGAACAGCCTAGCCAGGCAAGAATTGGCGTGAACGTTACAGCCACGATAGTTGGTGAGACCAGGTCAGTCAGCCGTCGTGCAGGCGGCTCCGTCCGACGGTTGTCACGGGGAGTTAGTCCGACACCGAGCAACGCGCCAATGCTCGTCCCAACGATATTTCCACTTAACAGCAGCCCACCGATGATTCCTATGTCTACAGACGTCAATCCGATGTAGTCGGAACTCACATTCAGCAGTTCCGCGATGCGCTGGTAGATCAGTGAGACCAGCGCAAACTGCGCCAGTCCAGCAAGGAAAACCCTGCGCCTGCGCCGATGAATATCCAGGGTAGCGCCCGGTGAAACGACTTGCCTACATCACGCCGCACAGCCAGTGTTTGGCCAGGCGCCAGCCCTACCGTTGCGTATGAGGCTGGAAAGGCCGCGAGCGCTGAATCTTTCGGCTGATAGTCACGCCGCCGGACATAGAACAGGCGCGCCGCTCCCGAGAACATAATCAGCGCGCCCAGAGCGATGAAGAGCGATGAAGAGCGCCGTAAACCATCGTGCCTGTGCCTCATACCACATGAGCGGCCTTCCCCATCAGAATCAGACAGCGAGGCGCTCAGCGGACAGGGAAGTACTGCGCGAGGCTACCGATGGCGGCGTAGGTCAACGCGGCGCAGGCGGCGATAGTCACCAGCAGCGAGAGCAGCGCGAAGGTGATGAGGCGCCAGGCGAAGTGCTCTGGCGGGCGCGTCAGCATCGTCGTGCGGTAGTTCGCGGCGTAGCGGACCGCTGTCCACATGCGGAAGAGCAGCCAGAGGGCTCCACCGCCAACGAAGTACCAGAACCACGATGGCAGTTTAGAGGTGTCGAGCGTCTGCGTGTTCACGATGTCGTTGTAGCCCTGCTGCAACGAGCCAAACGCCGCGCTGAAGCCGATGTAGGTGATGAGCGTGGTTAGCAGGAACCAGATGATCCCGACGACGCCATGCCCCGTATAGATAGCCCCGGCGCCAGGCACGACAAGCTCCAGAAACGCCGCGAAGAAACCCGACTTCGGCTTGATCTCGATGGGTTCAGCCCCGCGCACATGCACAGTCTGCGGACGCGCTTCCGCCACCTGCTGGTCGGCGGCCCCATACGCTCCGGCCGCGCTCGTCGCCGGCGCCACAGGAGCGAGCGACTCGGCCACGGATGGCGTCTCCTGTGGCGCACCGGGCGCAGCCGCCATCGGAGCAGACGGCGCGAGCGAGCCTTCTACCACTCGCTGGCTTGCGCCATCCACGCCAGCCGGGGCCGGCAACGCCGCCTGGGGCGCGCCAGCCGGCAACGCGCCAGTCTCGGCCAGAAAGCGGTTATGATAATGCGCTACGGCGCGATCGCCTGCCACCTTCAGAAAGCCATAATCAATCGAGCCGCCGATGAGCGCGCCGAAGCCCGGAATGAGGCGTCCGACCCACTTGGCGGCCTGCTCCTGAGTCAGCTGGATACTGAGCCGCATCAGGATCCTCGGCAGCACTTCCGGCAGCAGGTGTACCAGCCCCTGACGTGAGAGATACTGCCCAACGCCACGGAGCGTATCGACACCAGCGGCGATGGCCAGTACGTCGGCCAGTTCGGCCTGTTCGTGCAGGTCGGTGGTGTTGTAGCCATACGCCTGTGCGACACTCGCCGCCATGCGCACCGCATAGATCGCCGTCAACTGCACGTCGGCCCCCGCCGCGACGATCGCCCAGGCGCCGCCAGGCAATCCCGTCACTGCGCCAGTCAGCGCCGCGCGGCGCCGGTAATCGCGCGCGAGCGAGCGGGCGACAGCGTCCTTCTGCGCCAGCGCGGCCGAGCGGATATCCTCGACGCGCTGGATATGGGGATCGCGCTTCTGGTGCCGAAGCAAGACGCGCGGATCGGGTCGAGACGCCCAGTTGATCGCGGCCTTGATACGATCGGAGGTCTTGCCCTTCTGATTGAGCAGATTCTGGATGTCCGGTGGAAGCGCCTGGATCGCCACCTGGGAGAGCGCGCCCGTAACGCTATTCGGAGCTGTCATGCCCACCTGCTCTTTCCTGCTATCTTCAGCAGTGCGCTGTTCGCTCGCGCCGCACTCGGCGGCTCGCCTCCGCGCCCGCTGCCCCCGATGATTTCCTGGCGCCCCAGATGAAGCCTGATAATGTGTGAGTACGCGCCGATTATATGCTACCTCGTCAATCAGCACAAGGCCCGCTTGTGAGCGCTCGACCCGACGACGCGCCATCTGCGAGCGCGCACGGGGGAATACACAACCCTGAGGCCGACCGGCGCGTTTGATATAGTGAGATTAGTGAGGCGGGCGCCGGAGGGCGTCCAGCATGTGGGCGGAGCATTCTCAGATGCAGCGAGCGCAGGCGGAGGAGCAGGCGATGGAGACGGTGACGTGCCTGCGCTGCGGCGCGATCTATGAGGCTGGCGCGGTCGTCTGCTTCAAGTGCGGCGCGCCGATTGGCGAGATCAGCACGCCCACCCAGCCGATCGCGCGGCGGAAGGCGCTGCCTCCGCCACCAGACCCCCCTCCGGCGATTGAAGAGAAACGCCCGGCGCGCGCGAAGAAACAGCCGCGCCCCAGAGCGCCAAAACCAGCCATCGCGCCACAAGAGGCGCGCGCACGCCGCCGTCGGCTGCTCAGAGGCGCGCTCTTCGCGGCGCTCGCGCTGGTGATTCTCGGCGTGGGCGGCTGGGGGCTGCGCGCGCTGCTGGCCGGACCTCCCGTGCCACGCCAGGTAGTCTATCAGGATCCAGCGCACCGCTTCCGGCTGATCCGGCCTGGCCTCTGGTCCGCCACGCCCGCGTCCGACGGCGTGCTGCTCGCGGATAGCAGCGGCGCCAGCAGTCTGCGTGTCACTGCCCGCGCGCTGCAGCGCGACGAGAGCGCCCGAACAGCCGCAGACGCCCTCGCCGCCGCGCGCGGACTGGAGCCAGCGACCTCGGCCACCTTTGCCAATGCGACCTGGGAGCAACGAGTGGGCCAGCTGACCGGACGCGATGGCGCAGTGAGACAGGTCACGGTAGAGGTGACGACCCACGGCGGCTATATGTATATCATCGAGCTAGAGAGTCCGCTTGCGACCTACGCCAGCGTTGACACGCTCGTCTTCCAGCCGGCGCTCGCCTCGTTCCAGTTCACCTAACGGTTCTGCCTGCTCGCCAGCTGCGCGCCGCTGGGTCGGATGGGATAGAATAGCGCCAGCAATCGCCGACGCCGCCTGCCGCAATGCGATGGTGTCAGGCTTTGTAACAAGAAGGGAACCATGTATGGATGACTCAACCGTATACGATGCGACTCGGAGTGCGACGCCGCCCGCTGGTCGCACTGACGGCTCCAGCAACGGGAGCGCATTGGCGACGGGCTGCCTGATACTGACACTGATCTTCATACCGCTGGTCGGGCACATCATCCTGACGGTCATGATCCTGGACGATGATCTGACACTCGCCGAGAAGCTGCTCTGGCTCGTCGTCGTCTGGTTTATCTGGTTCCTCGGCCCGTTCCTCTACCTGCTCTTCGGCCAGCGGAGAAACCGATTGCTCGGCGCACGCTAGCGCGTCTGCGCAGGTACTGGCGCGCCCGTCGCCAGAGCGCGCCTGACCTCGCTTTTGGCGTCGCGCGCGAGCGAGACCGCCAGGGTAAACGCGATGAAGGCGAACCACGCTCCCGCCCCAAAGGGCAGCCGCAGCGCGAGCGTGGCGAGCGCCGCCCCGGTGAGTGGGCCGAAAAACAGCGCCAGCTGGAAGGGCAGCAGCGAGAAATTGAGGATGGTAGCGCGCCGTTCTATGGGTGTGATCGTCGCAAGTAGGGCCAGCACGGTCGCGCCGATCCCGCCCTGAAAGAATCCCGCGCCTATGAACGCCACCTGGAATGCCACCAGGGTGGGCGCGAACGCCTCGACCCCAAGCGCCAGCGCAATCGCGCCGACGCAGATCGGCAGGACGCTCCAGCGGCCCACGACGTCGCCAAGCCGCCCCCAGACCGGCGTCATGATCGCGCTCGCCACGCCGGCCGCGGTCAGCGTCACGCCGATCACTGTTGGCAGGATCACCGGGGCGCCTGCCTGTTGGAGATGCAGTTGCCAGATCAGGATCGGGACAAAGGGAATAGCCAGGCCAGAGGCGAGCGCGGCGAGGAAGTAGAGCGTGAACAGGCGTCGCGTGACCGGCGACCCACCGATCGCGCGCAGCGCTTCGCGCAGCAGCCGTCCCACACGCTGGGTCTGCGCGACCCTCGTATCGAGGCGGGCGTTTCTCTCCCCGATTCCGCGAGTTCGGCGAGATTCAGCGAACTCGCGAAAACTCGCCGAAAATTGGTTTACTTTATGTCAAGCTCGACGTATACTTGTTGTAGGAGTAGAAAATATCTACTCTAGATGCAGTAAGAGGAAGAAAATGACTACCAAGACGCAGACCCCGACCCCCGTAACGCAGACCCCGGACCTGAAAACCCTTCAGGAGCAGAAGCGCATCCTAGACGCCCAGATCAAAGCCGCGAGAGACGCCCAACCGAAGCTCTCCCGGCTGGAGGCCCTCATCGAGCGCCAGACCGCGACCCCCCGAACCGCCAACAAACTCGCCGCGCGCGTCCAGGCGCGAGTCAAAGCCGGCCAGCCGCTGGCGACCGCGATGGACGAGGTATTCGCGACGTATCGCGCGGCGGTGGAGCAGCTCCTCGCCCACGCGGCGACCGAGATCGAGGCGGAGTCATGAAGCGCACGGACCTCGCGACCCTGGACGAGAATATCGCCGACATGACGCGTACCGCCGTTCGGATAGCGGAGAGGGACGGCTGGAACAGTCCGCTGTACCTCGCGATCTCGCGGGATATTGCCCGGTGGCGAGCGAAGCGGGCGCGAGTCGCGGCGCGACGGCGCGCGGCGTAGCACGAGGCGAGGCGGCTTCCGGGTCGCCTCGTCTTTGTTGTATGTTGAAGGAAGGGAAGGGGATACCGAATGGACACCGATACGAGCAAAGTCTGTATCGTCTATTGCCGCGTCAGCAGTGAAAAGCAGGCCAAGGAAGACAAGGGAAGCCTGGATGACCAAGCAGCGAACGGACTACGGAAGGCGAGCGAACTAAAGCTACAAGTGCTCCGGGTTCAAAAGGATGACGCCCGCGCCGGGAAGTTTGGGGTGTTGATTGTTGACCGCATGAATCGCTTCAGCCGCACGGAAGATATGGGCGAATATATGCAGGTGATGACCGCGCTCCGCGATGCAGGCATCAAGCTCGTGTTCGCACAAAAGGACTACGGCGAGGGGCCAACGGGTCAGCTGATGCAGTTCTTAGATGCGTGGCAGAGCGCGGGTGAACAGGCCAACCGGCGCAAGCAAGCCCAAGTTGGCAAGCGCACGAGCGTCCTCAAACATCACCACACCCTTCCGGGCAGTTGGCCGCTATACGGCTATCGCTGGTTAGACGACAAGAAGACACAAGCCGACTTTGACGTGGACGCAGAAGGCAATCCCACCGAGTCTCAGCGAACCGTGCGACGTATCTGGCACCACTTCCTCTACGCTGAACACCCTACGCTGTCGGGTACCGCGAAGATGCTCAACCGGGAAGGCGTGAGGACGCCGCGCGAGTATGCCGGGGTGAAGGCTCCGAGCAATAGCGTCCAGGGTAGCCCACGGTGGACAGCGGATAGCATACGCTATATGCTCCATAATCCCGTCTATTGGGGCGGCAAAGACGGCAAGGTTCCGGCATACCGCTATTCCAAATTCGAGGATGAAACCGAAGTACCCGCATTTGCGCCCGCCTACGTCACGCCGGAGCAGGCGGCGCGAGTGCACGCGCGGCTGAAGACCAACCAACAGTACGCCGCACGCAATCGCAAACGCGAGTGGGGTACGCTTCTCCACGGCGGTCTCGTACGGTGCGCGGAATGCGATTGGGCGCTTACACCCCACGAGTACAAAAAGCCGCGCGCCGACGGCAGCCTCCTGACGCTCTACCGCTGCCAACAGGGCAGTCAGTTTGGGAAAGGCGCGTGCAAGGGCGTCGCCATTTCAGCGGAGGTGTTGGACTTTGCCGTAGAGGCGACGCTGGATCAGGAGCTAAACAAAGGCGACTTCCTCACCAGGTTCTTCGCCGCGTGGGAGGCGGACGCCGAAGTGGCGATGGGGACCGTACGGGAGATCGAGGCGACGATCAAAGATACCAGTCAGCAGATAGAAAATCAGGTGAAACGGCTGGCAACACTCGCGCCGGGGGATGTGCTAGCTGCCCCAGTGGAAGCCAACGTCCGTATGCTGCAGGAGACCTTACCTGGGCTGGACCAACGTCGCGACAATGCCCTCGCGGCCATCACCAAGGCGCGCGGGAACGACACCCTCCGCCAAGAACTGTCCGAGTGGTTCTGGGCATGGCTAGAAGGATTCCACATGCTTCCGCGCGGGCGCCAGCGCGAGTTCCTGTTTGCCATCGGAGCAAAGGTCACCCTCTATCGTGAGGGAGAGCGGACGCCGCGCGCCAAGCTGACTATCGCGCTCCCTACCGCGCCGCTCAGTCTACCAGTCGCCCCAGAGTCAACTCTGCGCCGTGACGAGGGAACGGGGGGATGGGCGCTGGATGTGGATATGGAGGAAGGCGAGGCGAGAGTGGCGCTGGCGCGCGAGTACCGCGATCTTATTGTTGACGGAGGGGCACCCCCCGCGTATACTTCCCTTGAGGACGACATCGCCGAGTACGAAGAGCTGCTCTTGCAGCGAGGACAAAGCAAAGCAGCCGCGAGGCTTCGCGCCACTCAGATTGCGCGTAGTCGGCCCAGACACCCCAGAACGGCAAAAGCGGCAGTCCGATGACGAACCCCACCGCCGAGAGCGCGCCGGTCCACGTCGCAATCTGTTCCGCCGGGACGCCCAGGGTATCGAGGTAGATCGGCGTGAAAGCGTTGAGGTGACCGAACGCTTGCGACTCGACGATTCCGGCGAGAATGAAGAGGACGAGCAGCACGCGCCAGTCGTTACGATGGCGGGCAGGGGTCTCAATGACGTCTCCCACTCCTGCCGCCGAACCGCTGGCGCTTGCCATCGCGCTCCTCCATGTGATCTGCTCAGGCCAACAAGTCGACGACCACAAGCCAAATAAGGCGATGGTCGTCCACACGGTGTAGCGTAACGCTTCAGCTTCTTGCATCCAGCGCGCAGGCCGCTGCGGGGTGGCGCCCACTCCAACAACGAAGCTCGCCGCGTCTGAGAACGAAACAGGCACGCGACGGATCGCGGCGCGACGGATCGCGGCGCGACGGATCGCGGCGCGACGGATCGCGGCGCGACGGATCGCGGCGCGACGGATAATTGTGGCATGTGGAGAACCCGCGCAGGCGGGTGTTGTGGCGGCACGCCCATAGGCGCGTTCACTCGCCTGCGTTCCGGGAGTCGTAGCTTCGTCAGGATTGCAGCGGCTCCTGCCCCTTGATGTACCAGTCCTCGTTGATGCGGCTGTCCCCGCCGTAGCCGACGTAGAGATTCACGCCGTCAGGCGAGACCTTGTTCAGCTTGCACGGCGCGATCGTCTCGCCCTGGTAAGGCGCCAGACCCGTCACGCAGTTGAACTGCCCGCGCGCCATATTCGCCGGGATCGGGAAGCCGCTGACCTTCGGCCACTTATAGTTGTCGATGGCCCACTGCATCACATCGCTGAAGACATAACCAGCGCCCGCGATACCGATGATATTCTTCGCCATGTCGGAGTTGTCGGTGTTGCCCATCCAAACACCCATCGCCAGGTAGGGCGAGTAACCCATCGTCACGATATCCGACGGCCCTATTTTGCCCTGTGAGGTGCCGGTCTTCGCCGCGACCGGATAGTTGGGGAACGAGAGCGGGTTGTTGTAGTTGAAGACGGGCACACGGGCGGCGTCATCCGTCAGCACCGAGGTCAGCATGTAGGCAGCCTGGGGGCTGACCACCTGCTCGCCCTTGGGGTTCGCCGGCGCCTGGTAGAGCGGCGTGCCATCCGCCGTCTCGATGCGCAGGATCGACCGATACGGATGTCGCACGCCGCCATCGGCGATCGTGGCGTAGAAGCTGGCCAACTCGATCATCGGCATCTCGAGCGAGCCGAGCGCGGTGGCAGGGCCGAAGCGGCCCTTCGTCCAGGAAGTGATGCCTACCCGATCGGCCATCGACTCCAGGGTGTCGCCCTGGCGCGAGGTGCTACCACTGATGAAGTTCATCGCCTCAGTGGCTGGGACATTCAATGAACTGCCGAGGGCGAAGCGAAGGGGGATGTTGCCAGAGAAACTGGTATCCTCGAAGTTGTGTGGGACGTAGAGGCCGTCGCAGGCGGGAGCGAAATCGTCGTGAGTTTGCTGCCCATCGCTTGTCAGCGGAGTCTGCTGGTCGAAGCAAATTGGCTGGTCCTGCATCACGGTGGCGGGATTCCAGCCCATCTGGAAGGCGGTGGTATAGATCACGCCCTTGACCGAGGATCCCAGCGAGCGCTTCACCCGTGTCTTCTCGCTGCCCGTCGCGCCAGTCATGTCAATGTAGCCGGCGATCTGCTTATCAGGGTTGCCGTAGTCGACCGAGCCGACGAAGCCGATGATGTCGCCGTTATGCGGGTCAATCGCCACCATCGCGCCGTTGTGCGCGTTGGCCGTCTGCGCGAGCGATGGCACGTTTTTACAGACACTGCAATAGTGTGACCACCTGATGTCGTGCGGCTGCTGGATGTAGTACTTGAGCTGCTTCTCGGCGTACTCAGTAATGCTGTAGTCCAGCGTTGTGTAGATGCGCAGGCCCGCGCGCTCCGGGTTCTCGACGCCGTAGTCGCGGATGAGCTGGTCGAAGATATAATCGACGAAGAGTGGCGCGCGCTTGCCATAGTCCTGCCCGTTGCCGGTCGAGTTGACCGGGCCCGCCTGGTGATAGACCTGCTGGTTGGTCAGGATGTCGTGCAATTGCGTCTTGGCGTCGGCGTAGTCCTTATCGGAGATGTCCTTGTACTGGTGGAGTTTGTCCAGCACGAGCAGTCCACGGCGGTAATCCAGCCACTCGTGCCCCATGGTCTGCCACTTAAACTTCGGATTCGGGTCGCAGACCGCATCGTGCGGGTTTCCCAGGCAGGGATTATCCCACTTCGACTCATCACACGGCGCCGAATCGCACGAGAATTTGATGGGCAAAAAACGGCTCGGCGAGTTGGGCAGCGCCACCAACAGCGCAGTCTGCGCCCAGGTGAGCTTCTGGCTCGCCGACACGCCCGCCGAAGTATCCGGCTGCAGGCCGAAGAAGTTTTGCGCCGCCGCCTCGATGCCCTGATTCTGATCGCCATAGTCAATGCTGTTCAGGTACATCTCGAGGATCTGTTTCTTCTCGTAGTTCGCGGTGACGCCGTAGGCCAGGAACATCTCGTTCAGCTTGCGCTGATAGTTCTGTGTACTGTCCTTCAGCACGAGGCGCTTGACAAGCTGCTGGGTGATCGTCGAGCCGCCCTGCCCGGTCGCGTCGCCGCTGCTGGTGTTGGAGACCGCCGCGCGCAATAAACTGTAGAAATCGACGCCGATGTTGCTATAGAAGCTGGGGTCCTCGGTGTCGATGGTCGCGCTCTGGACTTTCTTGCTGATCTGCTCCAATGGCAAATAGATATTGACACCATCGTTGCCACGAGCTGTGTAGAGCAGCAAGCCGTTGCGGTCAAAGATCTTAGTGCTTGCGTTGAATTTGAGGTTATAGATGTCCTGGATCTCGGCGCGGTGCTTGTCGTAGACGCTGAGGCCATACGCGCCGCCGGCGCCCCCCACACCGACTGTGACGAACAGCAGGGCGACGAGCGCGGCGATTCCCGCCGCGTAGCCGATGGGATTGGCGCGCACACGCCCCAGACGCCACTTGCGCGCCAGCATGCGCGCGCGACTGCGACGATACGGCTGAGCATTCTCGGCGAACTGCGACGCTACATCTGGCGGCAACTCGACACGCCGGCTCGGTCCAGTCAACTGTGGCGGCTCATAGCGCCCGGCGTCGCGCACGGCGCGTCCCACCGAGGCGCCCAGGGATTGCAGGCTGCGCGACATGCTGCGCGAGAGGTCCCGCGCCAGCGCACCCATCGAGCGGCGGCTACTATCGCTGCGTGGCTGGCCGCCCCTGGACCCACCGGACTTCGCGGCGTACATGCTGCCGACGGTGCTCTTGGGATTGGGGCTATTCGACCGGGGATTGCTCGGTCGCCGTCCGGCGCTCTCAGGGTCGGAGAGGGGAGGGCGAATCAGCCCACCGGGGCGTGTCCCATTGGGATTGGATGAGGAGCCAGATCGTCCATTGCCCGATCTGCCATTCCGTGACGCCCGCCGGTCTGATCCTTCACGTTCTCCGGAATCGCGTCCATTCCCGCTCATCAGTAACCCTCCACCTCTCCGGCAAACCACACGGCGTTCTCTGGCGGCCAGCGTCTATAGTAATACCGGCGGCGTCGCTTGGCAATTCGTGTGAGAAAGAAGTGCCGTATGGGCGCGATACTGCGTCAAGTTGACGTCGCCACTGGTGAGTGGATGAGAAGGAGTGAGCGATGACCAGTTCCAACGAAGACACCGACAAAGATAGCGCTGGACAGGAAAGCGCCACGGAGATCACCGATCCACGAGGGACGCCCGCCTTCTTCGAATATTGGAACCAGATGGATTTCGTGACGTGGATGGGCGCGCGGGTCGTCGAGAGCGCGGATGGTTACGCTAAGGTGTACTTCAAACCAGGAAAGCACCATCGTGGCGCGGGCGCCGGTGGGCGTGCCGTCACCGGCGCGGTGCAGGCGTACATCTTCGACATCGTCACCGGCGCGGCGGTCGCCTCGCTGGCACACGGGACACGTCCGCAGGTGACCGTCACGCTGGATGTCACCTTCGAGCGCCCCGCCTACGACGCGCCGCTGACTTTCGAGGCGCATGTGCTCAGCGGCGGCAGGCAGATCTTCTTTGTGGATGCCGTCTGTCTCGACACGAACGGCGCCGTCACCTCGCGCGCCCGCGCCATCTACCGCCGCTTCGACCGCCGCATCACGCCTGAGGAGGCGGAAGAGTTCCTCGCGCGGCAGAGCGTCACGAGTGAGTGATACCGATGTGGCACGAGTTGGGCGCTGACAAGCAGAGTTGCGCCTGACGCATGCCACGAACTGGCTTGTCGAATCGCATGGAAATGCGGTCGAACTCAGGGCGCGACGATCCTAAATGTCGCCTAGCGAGCGCCAGAACCGGCGCAGCACAGTAACGGCAGCCTGGGGATCCTGAGCCATCCAGCAGTGATCCAGGCCGTCAAGCCGATCGGTACGGGCGCCTAGCCACCGCGCCACATCAAGGGACATGGCCTCATCTTCGGCGTCGTTGGGCATTGCGGATCGGTACAGGTCCAGGATACAGCCGCTCACTGTCTCATCATGTGCCGCTCCCATCCTGTGGGCTTGCTCGGTTGGGACACCGTTGTGTATCAGCCGGGCGGTAAAACTATCTGGATCGTCAGGCGCGGCCTCACGAGCGGCGCGCATCCGCTGCTCGCCGACACCGGGTGTCTGCCATATCTGGGCCGCTGGATGCCAGCGAGACGCCGGGTGGAAGTTATTGGCCACGTCGACCGTCCAGCTACGCAGTGGCGCTGTGAACGCGGTAGCCACGCGCAGCGTCAGCAATGCGCCCCAGTCGTGCCCCACCAGGTCAATAGGCCCTTCGATGCGTTCGAGCGCACCGGCGAGCCAGTCGGCGTAGGCATCCTTTGTCGCCGAGAATCCTGCTGGTCGAGGTACGCCGAATCCCGGCAACACGAGCGCTACCGATTCCTCGGTGAGCAGCGCCCGCACTCCATCCCACACCGCGCTAGTCTCCGGGACTCCATGGACAAATACCACAGTCATATCATTCACTCCCGCGCAACATGTATGTCCGTAGGCGATGGCGCGTGACCAGGCTCACCGCGTTCCAACCAGCTTGCTGTTGCGGCAAACCGTTTATACGCGCGGCCACGCATAGTCGGCGGCGGCGTAGATCGCGGCGAGGGCGTCGGCCTGCTCGATGGCGTCCCCGGGCGGCAGGAACGGCGGCGTGCCAGCGCGGATCGCCGCGCCGAAGCGCTCGACCTCCAGCCGGTACTGGTCCACGCCCTCGAAGCGGCGCTCGACGGCTTCATCATCGCGCTCGATTCGTACCACTGTCTCGTTCTGCCCCGGCGTATAGGGATTGGCGATCAGGAGCCGACCACGGTCGCCCACCACCTCGGCGAAGGCATGGCGCGGCGCGACGAAGTCGCCGTCAATCAGGGCCAGTTGCCCCTGACCGAAGTCCAGCGCCGCGACGACGCTGCGCTCGACCTCGCTGCCCGCTGGCACAACCACACGCGCCGCCACAGAGACCGGCCCGCGTCCATAGACGGCGCGCGCAAAGTTCAGCGGATAACATCCGACGTCCAGCAGGGAGCCACCGCCCAGCGCCGCCTTCAGCCGGATATCGTCCGGGCGCGACGAGATATCGAAGCCGAAGCCGGAACGCACGAGCTGTACCCTACCGACACGCCCAGCGGCGACCTGCGCGAGCGCCCATTCGATCTGCGGATGATGCCGGTACATGAACGCTTCCATCAGGAGGACGCCAGCGCGCTCGCAGGCGTCGACCATCGCGCGTGTCTCCTCAGGCGACATCCCCAGCGTCTTCTCGCAGAGCACATGCTTGCCAGCGGCGGCGGCGCGCGTCACCCACTCGGCATGTAGCCCATTTGGCAGCGGGATGTAGACCGCCTCGACCTCGGGATCCTCCAGCAGCGCCTCATAGCCGCCGTACGCCCGCGCGCCTGGAAGCTCAGCGACAGTGGCCTCAGCCCGCGCCTGATCACGGCTGGCCAGGGCGACGACACGCGCATTCGACGCCGCCTGCATCGCCGGTAGGAGCGCGCGCATGCCGATGCGCGCCACGCCGAGGATGCCCCACCGTACAGACGCCGATGGGGTCTGTATAGGGTCGCTCATGATCGCCTCCTGTCGCATTCAATGGCTGTTGCATTCCTGTGGACTCGTCTAAGTACGCCTCGCGTATAATCTGGCGTAACTTCGCCCATTGTAAAGGAAATTGCTCATGCCGCGCATTCGTCCGCTGCGACCCGACGAGGTCTCGCCTGAGACACGCGCCACCTTCGACCGCCTCTACGCGCAACGCGGGGCCATCCCCAACATGTTCCGCACGATGGCGCTGCGGCCAGAGATCACGGCCACCGCCGAGGCGCACCTCAACGCCGTCTTCGCGACCGGCTCGGTTGATCCCCAGTTGAAGGAGATGCTGGCGGTGCGCGTCTCGCAGATCAACGACTGCATGTATTGAATGGCGTCGCATACCGCTTTGGCAAAGCGGCTGGGCGCCTCGGAGGAACTGCTGGACGCGATGTATCACATCGACGAGCATGAGGATATGTTTACCCCGGCGGAGCGCGCGGCGGTTACGCTGGCGGAGCGCATGACGACCGACGCGCATGGCGTGGACGAGGAGGTCTGGGCCGAATTGAAGGCGCATTTCGACGACGGGCAGATCGTGGAACTGGCGGCGGTCATTGGCCTCTTCAATTATTTCAACCGCTTCAACGACGCCTTGGGCATCGAGATCACTGCGCCTGGTTGGCCCTCCCAAACAGACGACCAACCAGCGACGACACAGGAGCCGACCCCATGAGCGAGCAAGCGGGAGCGCCTGACCGCGAGCGCAT
>Ga0070706_100002808_pt1 | contig 17414 bp, 15 predicted proteins | sample KBSK5501metaG_FD_65476 | JGI IMG/M metagenome (GOLD analysis project Ga0070706, IMG submission 65476) | Corn, switchgrass and miscanthus rhizosphere microbial communities from Kellogg Biological Station, Michigan, USA - KBS K5-50-1 metaG | ecosystem: Host-associated > Plants > Roots >... | reverse complement strand
GTAATGAGTATTGCGGACATTCGTGACCCAGTCGCGCATCGCCTCGTTGATCGCCTCTTTCAGCGTTGCCTGACCGACGCCCACCGGAACCACCTTGGCGCCCAGAAACTCCATCCGAGCCACGTTCAGGGCCTGTCGTTTCATGTCGACTTCGCCCATGTAAATTACGCACTCCAGCCCGGAGCGCGCTGCCACTGTCGCGGTTGCAACTCCGTGCTGACCCGCGCCGGTCTCGGCGATGATCCGCGTCTTTGCCATTCTTTTCGCTAACAACGCTTGTCCGACCGCATTGTTGATTTTGTGCGCTCCAGTGTGAAGGAGATCTTCGCGTTTCAGATAAATCCGGGGGCCACCGAGATCCCTTGTTAGTTGCTCGGCGAAATAGAGTGGAGTCGGACGCCCACAATACTCTTTCAAAAGGCGGTCCAGTTCTGACTGAAAGGCCGGGTCCTTCCGAGCTGCCTCATACGCTTCGGCCAACTCGTGGACCGCAGGCATCAACGTCTCGGGAACGAACACTCCCCCAAAGGATCCGAAATATCCATGGGCGTCAGGCAATTGATGAGACTGAACCGATGCGTGCGTCATAGATTTGCAAATCCACTAGAACCGCAGATTTCCCAGATTCCACAGATTTCTTTTTTGGGATCTTTATGCGTCGCGAGCGAGGCTGAGCGTGCTGTAGGGCGGCAGGCCCTGCCGCCAATATCTAAGACGCGTTGGGTATCGGCGTCAGGGGCCTGCCGCCCTACAGCCAACTACATCCGCTCTGGTACCTGAATCCCCAATAATTCGAGGCCCTTCTGCAGGACCCGATCGAACACATCGCACAAAAACAACCGGCTCTGACGGGTGACTCCTTGCGCCGTCAACACAGGACACGACTCGTAGAACACATGAAATTGTGACGCCAGTTCATAGAGGTAATTGGCGAGAACGTTCGGCTTGAACCCATCCAGGATTGAAGGAACCGCCTCTCCGAATTGCAGTATCTTTTTTGCTACCGCTACCTCGGAGGGCTCCCGAAGCTCGATAGATCCCGGCAAAACAAAAGGCTCATTCAGCTTCCGGAATATCGCTCGGCTTCGTACGTACGCATTTTGCAGATAGGGCGCTGTGTTTCCATGAAGCGACAATAGTTTGTCCCAAGAAAAGACGTAGTCAGTCAACCGATGCTGGGATAACTCAGCATACTTGATCGCTCCCAAGCCGACGATCTGTCCAATGGCGGATCGTTCCGCTGCGCTGAGTTCCGGATTTTTTTCGGCCACCAAGGCCGTTGCTCGGGTCACCGCTTCTTCCAGAAGTTCTTTCAGCGGTACAGATTCCCCAGTCCGCGTTCGCATCAACTTTCGGTTTTCACCAAGGATGCTGCCGAAAGGGATATGTTGCAGATCAATGGTAATCCCCAGTTTGCGAGCCAAGCTGAACAGCTGCGCAAAATGCAATTGTTGCGGCGTTCCCACAACGTTCCAGATCCCGTCCGGGTGCCACTTCTGAATCCTGTACTCAAGTGTCGCGACGTCTGTCGTGGCGTATCCAAAACCACCGTCTGACTTACGCACCATGAAGGGCGTTTCGCTTACATCTGGGTCGAACACGACAAGTGCGCCTTCGCTTTCCTGGGCGATCCCGCGCTTCAACAGTTCTTCTACAACGCCTGCAAGCTGAGGATTGTAAAAGCTTTCACCAAGCTGCTCATCGAAATGGATGCCAAGCCGGTTATAGATCTTGGCAAATTCTTGCTTCGAGAAGTCCACGCACTTTCCCCAGATCTGCAGATTCTCCGGGTCTCCTTGCTGGAGCTTGACTAGCTCAGATCGGCAGATTTCTAGAACTGCTGGATCGCGCTTCGACAGGTCGTCAGCAGCTCGATAGATACGAACCAGTTCATCGATGGGGTCGGACTCGAGTGCCGATTTGTCCAGAAGGTTCTTCCATCCATAGATAACTTTTCCAAACTGGGTTCCCCAGTCCCCAAGATGATTATCAGTAATGACTTCGTGCCCCAAAAAACGCGCCACCCGGGCAAGCGTATCGCCCAGGATTGTCGAACGGATATGCCCGACATGCATCGGCTTAGCGATGTTCGGGGAGCTGAACTCAATGATCAGCCTTTTTGGTGAAGCCACCATGTCGACCCCGAGCCGAGCGTCACTCGCGCACAACAGTAGCCGCTGGCAGACAAAATTAGTCCCTAACCTGAAGTTGATGAATCCTGGACCCGCGATCTCGGCAGCCGGCCCGATGTCCTCGAGATTTAACTTTTCGACGATTTGGCTGGCAATCGCTCGCGGGTTTTGTTTGAGCTTTTTGCCCAGCACCATCGCGATATTGGTCTGATAGTCGCCATGGCGCTCCTCAGCGGTAGGTGTTACCTGGATAGGCTCGTCTGCCCGGATCCCGGCCTTTTGTAGAGCGTCCTGCAGCCGCTCTTCTAAGATCTGCGCAACCGTCGCCATGCCTCTAACTGGCCTGGGGGTGCGGAGCTTTGTTATCGAAAATCGACAAAATCTCCTCGGAAGACTCTGCACGGCCGAGACGCTCGCGTACGGTCTTGTCGTTGAGGAACTTCGCGATGGCTGCCAATGTGCGCAGATGCACCTGGAACTGATCCTTGGGAACAATAAATAGGACGATGAATCGGACCGGCGAATTATCGAGAGAATCAAACTCGATCCCGGTCGAGGACCGGCCGAACGCAGCAACAACTTGGGTCACGCAATTCGAAGAAGCATGTGGAATCGCAATGCCGAATCCGATTCCCGTGCTCATGGTCTCTTCCCGCTGTCTCAGAGCCGCTAGCACTGAATCTCTGTCGCCGCTCTGGATATGCCCTTTTTGTACCAGCAGATCTATCAACTCCACGATGGCTGTCCACCGTTCGGTGGCCTTCATTTCGGGAATAATCTGGTCTACTGATAGCAGGGAGCCCAATGTCATAGCTCTGGGTCAAGAATTTGCCACCTTAGCAAGCAGTGGCCCGTTGACAAGCTACTTTCATTTTCAGGTGCGTGTCACCGTGGTTTCAATTTATACTCAAAGACACGTTGCGTACCGAAGCCTATTCAACAGGAGTTTATTGCATGAAGATTTTAATGGCAACCAGTGAGTTCGATCCGCTCGTTTCTACCGGAGACCTTGGAGAACAGGTGGCGAAGCTGACGGCTGAGCTAAGAAAACTGGGGCACGACGTCAGTGTCGTGTTGCCCTTCTACCGCTCGATCAGAGTCGCGGAACCGAAATCAACCGGTGTCGAATTTCAAGTTTCGCTCGGCGCAAAAAAAGTGTCGGCCGAAATCTTCGAGAGCACGGCGCCGACCCAGATCTTTCTCGTTCGCAAAGACGAATACTTCGATCGCTCTGGAGTCTATTCGGGCAATGGAAAGCCGTACGAAGACAATTCAGAGCGATTTATTTTTTTCGCGCGCGCCGCTGCCGAGCTTGCCAGCCGCTTATCGCCTGCAGTCGACGTGGTTCATTGCCACGACTGGCCTGCCGCGTTAGTGCCCGTTTTCGTCCGGGACCAACAACTCCCTTTCCGGACTGTACTGACGATTCATAACTTGGAACATCAAGGTTCGTTCTGGAGTTTTGATTTCGCGCTGACCGGGCTGCCGGGAAGTTATTTCAGTCCGCGAGGTGTTGAGTTTTATGGACGCCTCAACTTTTTGAAGGGAGGCATTCTCGCAGCGGACGCGGTGACGCTTCCCGGTGAAGTCGGTTTATTTGAGGCGTTTGCCCCGCAGCATGGCTTTGGGCTGGATGTCGTGCTGCGAGAGAATCAGAGCCATCTATTTGGTGTTCCGCATGGAGTCGACTATTCGCAAACCAATCCGCCATTGCCCGCTCAGAAAGGCAGGAGAGGTAACGGCAAAGCGGCAGCCCGACAAAATCTCCTGAGTGAACTCGGCCTTGATAGCGCCGTAAAAGGTCCGGTAATCGCGTTGCCGGTCGATCCCTCCGATGCCGCCGCCTTCAACCAGGTTGCTTCTATTCTCGATCTTATCCTAACTTCGGACGCATGCCTGATCGTGACAGGTGAAACCATGCGGCTGCCGGAGATACTGGTCGCCGAAAGAAAATATCCGACCCGATTCGCATACCGCCCGAACCCAGACCAGGAACTTTTACAACGAGTGCTGGCTGGGGCTGATTTCGCTATCTTTCCCGGTTCGCTGGGATATCGAGGTGTGACACTTCAGACGGCGCTTCGCTATGGAACACTACCAGTGGTTCGAGCCGATGGCGGCATTCATCAATTGGTTACCGATTATGATCCATTTACCGATACCGGCTGCGGATTCATCTATCAGCGCAACTCTAGCCGAGGCCTTTGGGATGCGGTAAGGCGAGCCGGCCAGCTCTATCGGAGGCGGGATGCCTGGAACGCTCTCGTAAGCAGGGCGAAGGCTGTGGATTTTTCCTGGGTCGAATCGGCAAAAGCATTCGCCGCATTGTACGCGACTCTATTGAGGCACCGCGAAGCTGCGTAGGCAGCGGCGTTTCGCGTTTCGCGCGACGGGCGATATGCGAGGCCTCGCGAAATGCGAAACGCCAAACGCGAAACGCCAATGCTCCCCGAGCTCATCACGGAAATTCCTGGACCTGCTTCTCGCGAGTTGGCTTCCCAGCTGGCCCGATACGAGAACCGGAATGTCACTTACCTGGATTCCGGCTTTCCGATTTTTTGGGAGCGCGCCGATGGTGTCAACGTCTGGGATGTAGACGGCAATCGATTTCTCGACTTAACCGCCGGGTTTGCCGTAGCGGCTCATGGGCACACACACCCGCGCATCAATGCTGCACTATCTGAGCAATCGGCCAAGCTGATGCACGCGATGGGAGACGTTCATCCGACCCGGAGCAAGGCCCGGCTCTGCGCAAAACTCAGCGAAATCACTTTTGAACGCTGGCAGCTCGGTCCGGCAAAAACTACGTTGTGCAATTCCGGATCTGAAGCAGTCGAAGTAGCAATCAAGACTTCATTACTGCATAGCGGTAAATCTGGGGTGATCGCCTTTTCCGGTGCCTACCATGGTCTCGGTTACGGCGCCCTTGAAGTGATCGGTATACCGTGGTTTCGCGAGCCGTTTCAGCAACAGCTGCGAGATTTCACTACCTGGGTTCCTTATCCGTATTGTTATCGTTGCCCGTTCGGCCGAACAGAAGGATATCGTCTCGACGGCGCACGATTTCCCAATTGCGCGAGTTCGTGCCTAGAATCAATCGAAGAGCAAATCGTTGAAACGATCCGGCAACGCTTAGTCGGATGCATCATCGTTGAACCCTGTCTTGGACGCGGGGGAGAAGTTGTACCGCCGATCGATTTCTTGCGGATGCTACGCCAGATTTGTGACACGTATAAAATCCTGCTCGTGTTCGACGAGATCTATACCGGGTTCAACCGGACCGGTTCGTTATTCGCTTGTGATCAATTTGGCGTCTACCCGGATCTCATCTGCGTCGGTAAAGGGTTAACGACCGGTTTCCCGCTTTCGGCCTGCATAGGCCGAGCCGAGATAATGGACGCGTGGCCGCGATCCAGCGGCGAGGCCCTCCACACTTCGACATTTCTCGGGAATCCGATGGGATGCGCGATGGCACTCGCTTCGATAGAACTTCATCTGGATCCCAATGTGCCGAAGCGGGTGCAGAAGTTGGGCAGATATTTTCGCGAACGCCTGGCGGGAATAAAGTCAGATAAAATTGGTAACGTGCGAGGAATTGGACTGATGATCGGCGTCGAGCTTGTCCAGGACGGCGATGGCTCCGGACTCGCGGCAAAAGTCGTGCAACGCGGCTTAAAAGAAGGGCTGATCTTTCTTGGCGGCGGTCAAGCCGGCAGCGTGCTCTCGTTCACCCCGCCATTCACCCTTTCGACTGCAGAGATTGATTACGTCTGCGCCAAACTCTATGAGTGCTTGCGCTTCGGATCGGTCTCGTAGTCCAGTACAACCTGTTCACCGGTGTTTGGCTTAATCGTTTCTTCGATGAACTTGATATAGATCGGGTCTTCCTTAAACATCGCGAGCCGATCTTTTGAATCGAAATCCACCGCCACAAAAAAAGGCCATTCGTTCTTAGGATCGAGCCCGCGGCCACATCGCACATTCATCGCTACCGGAATCTTTAAAAGCTGCATGCGAGTCTGAATCAAAATCTCCTCGAACTCCTGAACAGTCACTTCCGGTTTAAGCTTATACAAAACAATGTGGTGAATCATTTGCGGCTCTTCTAATCTTCTGTCCTCGACTCTCCATTATGGATCGCAACCCCGCCAATGCGGCGAGAGGGACACTAAAAATTCGTCTAACAGTACGCAAGGAATATCGCTCATGTTAACCTGGCGTAAATTAGGTGGAGAGAAATGGCTTGATTCGTGGCAGGAACGATTGGCGTTTCTAGGACGGGAACGCCTGGTTGTCACCCAATTGGCCGGCTCCCACCGGATTCGACTAGAAATCTTTGATATTACGGCAAAGGAATCGCGACTCCTGATAAAGCAATTCGGAGGAGAAATACGCGATCTGAATCGCTCAACCGCCGATTGGGTAAGAAGCGTTGTTCTTAAAAAGCCGATCTCGATTCGGGGGCGTCTTTTCATTCAAAATGATGAACCGCAGCCAGATTCGGTTTTAGACCCTAACACGATTCATATTCCGGCCAGCCTTGCGTTCGGCACTGGTGATCATGCGACGACCGCTGGATGCCTTCGGCTACTAGTCGATATCGCACCGCAGAAAAGTTCATGGAGCTTTCTCGATGCCGGGACCGGGACAGGAATTTTATCGATTGCGGCCAAAAAATTGGGAGCGGACCGAGTCGTTGCGTTCGATTTCGATCCGGTCGCAATTCGTCTGGCGAAAGCCAATGCCCGAATGAATCGGGTAAAAGAAATCAGTTTTCAGGTTGCGGACGCTCTGAGATTTCGGTCTCCAGCTCGCTTCGATATCGTTGCGGCGAATCTTTATGCGGAGCTGTTTTGCACGGCGGCGCGCCCACTCTGGAGAGCACTCAAATCATCGGGTTCGCTGATTTTGTCGGGAATTTTGCGCGATCAGGAAAAAACGATTGAGGAGGTTGTTCACCGCCTCGGGGGCACGATTTGCTGTCGTCGACGCAGAGGAAAATGGATGACAATGGAGGTCAGGAAGGAGAGGAATTAGAATCACCCGAACAGCGATTCTTGGTTGAAAACCAGGACAACGCCATATAGTCGTGGAGATTCTCGTTATGCAACTTTCCGCTAGAGCCACCAGCCTGACCCCCTCTCTTTCCCTTTCCATCGACAGCAAAGCCAAAGCGATGAAGGCCGAAGGTATCGACATTTGCAGCTTCGGCGCAGGCGAGCCAGACTTCGACACTCCAGAACATATCAAAGCTGCCGCGATAGCCGCTCTGGAAACGGGCTTCACTAAATATACCCCGAGCTCCGGTATACCTGAGTTACGACAGGCAATTGCTGACAAGCTGTTGACCGAAAATCATCTCGATTACAAAGCCTCACAAATCATCGTCAGCGATGGAGCAAAACACTCTTGCTACAACGCAGTTTACGCAACTTGCCAGGACGGAGACGAAGTCATTATCCCCGCTCCCTACTGGCTCAGTTATCCCGAGATGGTCCGGCTTGCCGGTGCTGACCCGATCTTCGTGCAAACCAAAGAAGAAAATGGTTGGAAAATGACTGCCGAAGAGTTCGAAAACGCGATGACGCCTCGGACCAAGATGATCATCTTGAACAGCCCGTGTAACCCTACCGGCGCAGTCTATACAAGGGAAGAATTACAAGCGATCGCCAACGTAGCGGCCGAAGAAGAGATCTTAATCCTGTCGGACGAGATCTATGAGAAGCTGGTGTACGATGACGTCAAACACGTTAGCATCGCGTCCCTGGGAAAAGAGTTCTATGACCTTGCCATCACGGTGAACGGTTTCAGCAAGTCGTATGCAATGACTGGGTGGCGGCTCGGTTATCTAGGCGCACCGGAGCCTATCGCGAAAGCGATCGATTCCATCCAGAGCCATAGTACATCGAACCCGTGCTCTTTCGCGCAAAAGGGCGCATTGGCGGCAGTCAAAGGTGATCAACAGCCGGTCAACGATATGCGCGACGAATTCAATCTGCGTCGGGAGTACATGGTAGAGCGATTTGCCAAGATTCCGAACATCACCTTCGTGCGGCCTCAAGGTGCCTTTTACGTGCTGGTTAACGTAGGCAAGTTTGGCCTCACATCGCAGAATTTTGCAGATCGGCTTTTGAGCAAGGCCAATGTGGCCGTCGTCCCGGGAATCGCTTTTGGCGACGATCGCACCCTCCGGTTCAGCTATGCAACAAGCATGGATGTGATCAAGAAGGGGCTCGATCGGTTTGAAGAATTTTGTCGGACTTTGTAGCTTTAAGGAGTTCCGGGTTCCGAGTTCCGGGTCTCGGCTTTCGAAATCTGAGACGACGGGCGCCCGGAACTCGGAACCGTAACCGTCTCGGCATGTCCATCCTCCGAAAATATTTGGCTGTCTACGGTGTGATGTTACGCAACTCGCTTATCCGCGAGATGAGTTTCAAGCTGAACTTCGTTCTGTGGATGGTCGTTGAAGCGCTCTGGTTCGTTGGGCAGCTCGTCTTTATCGAGGTCATTTTCAGCCACGTGGAAAGGATCGGCGACTGGACCAAATGGCAGATGGTCCTGCTGGTTGGAACGCACCAGATCATCAGCCAGATTTTTCAGGCTTTTTTCCATGTAAACGTCACCAATATCCCGGAGTTGGTCCGAACCGGGAAACTGGATTTTGTACTGCTCCAGCCTGTCGACGGCCAATTTATGACATCGCTGCGGCGATTCGGGTTAGATAGCCTGGTCAACGCACTCGTGGGCGTAGGAATTGTAATTTATTCGCTCGTACAGCTGCACGTTACACCCGGCATCGGGCAGGTACTCCTCTATATTGTCACCGTCTGCCTCGGCGTGACGATCCATTACGCGATCATGTTCGCCCTGGCGTCTGTCAGCTTTTGGATTATCCGCGCGCAGGGCCTGATGTGGGGCTATTACAACATTATTAATCTGGCGCGCTACCCTGACGCCGTTTTCAAAGGCGTCATGAAATTTGTCTTCAGCTGGCTGATTCCAGTCATCGTGGTCACTAATGTTCCGACCCGTGTCCTGACGCAGGCTTCTGCGACACCTTGGCTCCTTATCGTCCACCTCCTCTGCGCATCCATTTTGATGCTGCTCTTTTCGCGATTTGTCTGGCGAATTGCATCGAGCCGTTACGCCAGCGCGAGCACCTAGGACCCAAATTTTGGCGATGCCGTCAGCCCAAAATCCCGACCGGAAAAGGGGGGCTGCCCCGATCTTAAACTAAGGGTACATGCTCAGTATCTTTCCCCTTGCGTGGCCGTCTAATTACCGGTATATGTTCGCCCTTCCTAAAACGGGAGTGGCTGGCAAAAAAAACATACGCGCCTTGTTCATCTTATGGCGAAATCTAAAATACAAAAGAAGGAAACGGACTCTGCGAACGGCCAGATCAACTCACGCCGCAGCCAGAAGACATCAGTAATCAGTTCGGATAGCAGCGGGAACGACGAGAATCTTTCGCCGTTTTTGCGTAAGCAGAAGAGCAAGCTACTCCAACTTCGCGACAGCCTTCTCGATTCAATGATGGGTGTATCCCGCGACACCCTACGGTCGCGAGCCGAAGGCAGCGAAGCTTCGGCTTTTGGTATGCATCAGGCTGATGCCGGTAGCGATGCGTATGATCGCGATTTTGCGCTGAGCCTTCTTTCCCAAGAGCAGGATGCCTTGTACGAGATCGAAGAGGCTTTGAAACGGGTCGATGCCGGAACCTATGGTATCTGTGAAATGTCCGGTAAACCGATCCCTCACGCTCGCTTGGAAGCAATCCCGTTTGCTCGATTTACCGTCGAATGCCAAACGCAAATTGAGAAACAGAAAAAAGCCCAACGCGTGCGTCAACCTGTCACCTCGCTCTTTGGCCTGACCGAGGATGAAGGGAGCGAAGGCGAAGAGGAAGAGGCAGCGCCAGAGTCGAAGGACTAACCAATTATGCCTAGAGACATTATCACTCTCGAGTGCACTGAGGCGAAAGCAGAAGGCAAACCTGCGTCGCGGTACGTTACGACACGGAATAAAAAGAGCCTGAATACACCAGGCCGCCTGGAAAAAAAGAAATACAATCCTTTTCTCCGCCGGCACACGTTACACCGGGAGACAAAATAGTTCATGGAACCGAAAACCGCTAAACGCAGATCGAATTTCCGTCGCGCAAACCGCATCATGCCGCGTCGTCGCATCGACATCGCGACGGAAGCGATCGACTACAAGAACCCCGATCTTCTGAAGAAGTTCGTTACCGAAAGCGGGAAAATACTCCCTCGCAGAGTCACCGGTATGCCGGCGCACATGCACCGGAAAATCACCCGCGAAATCAAACGCGCGCGTTCGGTCCTTTTAATGAAGTAAGCGCGGCGCATTCAGCGCCGCGGTTTTTCGTCCAGCGTCGACCATCTTCCGTCGACCGTTTCGGACGCCTACTTTTCCGGACGCGTCGGGGGGCTGCTGCGTCCACGAGACTGAGTTGAAGATCGGCCCTACCGACGACAGATGCAGCGCCCACGATTGGTGGGGTGCGCTCGCCACCTCTCGGCAGTTGCGTATACCCCTCGACCAAAACGGAAGACGGTCGACCGTTGACGGGTAACGGCGGCGCTGACAGCGCCGCCTAAGATTCGCCTTGCTACGCGCCCTTTTCCGGCTAAATTCCGCTTCCCTCCGAGTCCGTAAAGGCAGACCCCAAAAGTGCGGGCGCCCGGGCCCGGAATAAACATGGCAACCGTGGTTTGTTGGTTCGTAAACTCTTTATGACAGAAATGCAGGAGCTAATCGCGAAGTCCCTGCGCGATTTCAAAGAAGGCAGCATCGTTAAGGGCCGTATACTGGAGATTCGCCCGCGTGAGGTCTTAGTGGACATCGGTTACAAGTCCGAGGGCGTTATCCCGGTCTCAGAGTTCGACGATATGAGTGAAGTCGAAGTCGGTGACGAGGTCGAAGTCCTTCTTGAGAAGCTTGAAAACGAAGATGGGATGATTGTTCTCTCCAAGGAGAAAGCCGCTCACAAGCAAAACTGGGACAAAATCGTTAAAGTCTTTCAGGGAGACGGCCTGATTAAGGGAAAAGTGAAGGCTGTCGTAAAAGGCGGTTTGACTGTTAATATCGGTGTCGAAGCGTTTCTTCCCGGCTCCCAAATCGACATCGTGCCGCCGAAGGATCTTCAGCAGTTTGTCGGCAACACTTACGATTTCAAAATCGTCAAGATCAATGACGAGCGTAAGAACGTCGTTCTCAGCCGACGCGAAATCATCGAGCAGGAACGCGCTGAGAAACGCGCCAAATTCCTCGAATCCGTTCAGGTCGGTAATAGCGTCAAAGGTACGGTCAAGAATCTGACCGATTTCGGAGCCTTCATCGATCTCGATGGGATGGATGGGCTACTCCACATCACAGACATGACCTGGGGCCGGCTCACTCACCCGAGCGAACTCCTCAAGATTGGTCAGGAAATCGATGTTGTGGTTCTTGATATCAACCGGGAGAAAGAACGCGTTTCCCTCGGTCTCAAGCAGACGCAACGTAATCCTTGGGACAAGATCGAGGAACGCTTCCCCGTCGGCGCGACTGTTAAAGGCAAGGTCACGAACCTGGTGCCTTACGGAGCTTTTGTAGAGATCGAAGAGGGAGTCGAAGGACTCATTCACGTATCCGAGCTCTCTTGGACAAAACGGATCACGCGTCCGTCCGACGTTTTAGCGCAAGGCCAGGAAATTGAGGCGGTCGTGCTCGGCGTGAACAAGGAAGAGCAAAAGATCTCTTTGGGTGTTCGCCAGCTCGAACCAAATCCGTGGGATGCAATCGAGCAGAAGTACGTGATCGGCTCGAAGGTGAAAGGCAAGATCCGTAACATGACCGCCTACGGCGCCTTTGTTGAGCTTGAAGAAGGAATCGACGGCATGATCCATGTCTCAGACCTGAGCTGGACTCGCAAGATCAATCACCCGAGCGAAGTTCTGAAGAAGAACGATGAAGTTGAAGCGGTTGTTCTCGATATCGACAAGGTGAATCAACGTATCAGCCTTGGCATCAAACAACTCGATTCCGATCCGTGGAAGGAAATCGATCAGAAATACAAGATTGGCGACTTGGTCCATGGCAAAGTTACCAAACTCGCGAGCTTCGGTGCTTTCATACAGCTGCAAGACGACATCGATGGCCTGGTCCACATCTCACAGCTCAGTGAAGAGCATGTCGCGAAGGTTAAGGATGTTCTAAAGGTCGGACAAGAAGTCGAGGCCCGCGTGATCAAAGTCGATAAAGCGGAACGCCGGATCGGTCTTTCGATCAAGGCAGCGCATTACTCTGACGAAGAGCTGCGCCGCGAAACGGAAGCCTTTGACAGCTTGCGTCCGGGTGAGGACATGGTTGGCCTGGAGCAAGCGTTCCAAGCCGCCGAAGAAGAGTATCGCCCAGGCGAACGCAAGAAATAGTCAATCTCAACCGAAAAGAGGCGTCGCCAGCACTGGGACGCCTTTTTTCTTTGCAACCAAGATGGATCACACGATTGTGAATCGAAGCAATATGGAAAAACCGCAAATTGTCGCTTACCTGAAAACCTCCTGCGGATGGAGCAATGGTGTCCGGGCAGTGCTCAAGAAATATGACTTGCCCTATCAAGAAAAGGACATCATCCAAAATCCGGCCTTTCGCTGGGAGATGGAACAAAAGAGCGGACAACCGCTTTCCCCGTGCGTTGAAATCAACGGCAAAATGCTAGCCGATATCAGCGGCGAAGAAGTCGAGCAATACCTCATCGAGAATCATCTGGTTGAGGCGAGCAGCTCTGACGCCGGAGTACCGCTGAACGCTCCCTGCCCGCCAGAACAGCACGAGGCCGCGAACATCACGTTTCGGCCTTAACCCGAGCCTTCGGTTCGCGATTTTCCGTCGACCCTCTACGGTCCACCGTCTTCCGTTGGGTAGGGTTCGCGCTCCTGCGCGGCCTGAACCCAAGACGGGCCACGCTCCATGGTCTATGGGGTCTGGTTAGTTCGATACACTGGGTTCTGGTCGCGCGGAAGCGCGAACCCTACCTATTCCACGAACTCGAGCTCCACCAGCTCTGGAATTAGCTTCGCAGCGCTCGCCCGGCCGAGAAACTCTCGGATCGCGTTTCGTCCGACTGTTCCGTAGTCGCGCGTAAAATCGTTCACGTACATCCCGATAAACCGATCAGCTTTTTCGAGGTCCAACCCGCGCGCTAACGGCATCGAGTGCTCGACCCCCGCGCGCCGATGTTTGAGCCCGTAGTCGATGCTCTCCTTCAGAATATCGGCGACCTCCCGGCGGACCGTCTCTGGGATATCTTTGCGAATGACGTTCCCGCCGAGCGGTAGCGGCAGACTGGTCGTCGATTTCCACCAGGCGCCCAAATCGAGCACTAGACGAAATCCTTGGTCCGCATATGTGATCTGTCCCTCATGAATGATTAACCCGACATCCGCTTTCCCGGCTTTTACAAAACCAAAAATCTCATCGAACGGAACAGTAACCGTCTCAACCTCATCGGCCATTAGCCGGAGAGCAAGATAAGCGCTCGTCTTCTTGCCTGGGATGGCGATCTTCTTCCCTTTTAACCATTCGTCCACCCGATCCCGATCAACAGGTGGCTCCTCAAGCGTCACCAGCATCGGCCCATATCCGTCACCCATACTGGCTCCACACGGCAGGAGTGCGTATTTGTCGGTCAGATACGCGTAGGCGTGAATCGAGACTGCCGAGATATGCAGCTCGCCCCGAAGCGCTCGTTGATTGAGTGTTTCGATATCCTGAAGAATGTGTTCGAACCGGTGTCCGCGTGTATCAATCTTGTTCTGCGCCAGCGCATAGAACATGAATGCGTCGTCCGGGTCAGGCGAATGTCCGAGAAGAAAATCCATGAAGAGGAGTGTTAGTGTTAGTGTTGCTGTAAGAGCTTGTACAGGACACTAAGCATAAGACTGGGAACGGTAAACTGTAGACCGAAAACCGATAACGCGACGTTGAAGGCGTCGCGCTATTCCCACTGCTCGTGCGCTCTCTGTACCTCGTCTTGCATCACGCGCCAGCGCGAATGCTGTTTTGGCGAATAGAACAGGTACAGAATTCCTCCGACTACGCCAAATAACATGAAGTAGGCGCCACCCAGAAGCGAGATCAGTACGCCGAGCCCCATCGAAACATTGCACAGATCGTTCAACAGAATCTGCAGAAGCGATTCCCGGAATCCGATGCCGCCGGGTGTCACCGGGATGGAAATAATCGCCGTGACGATCGGCATGATCGACAACATGTCGAGCGCTGAAACCCCCGCGCCGAGGGCACGCCCGGTACAATAAAACGCTCCATAAAACGAGAACAGCACCGGGAACGAGAGCAAGAAGGCGTAAAGCAGAGATTTCTTGGATTTTGCAAACAAGGTGTACGCCTCTGAAGTCTCAACCAGCCGGTCGCGAAACGGGAAATGCTCCGGTAATCGGTGAAAAAGCTTGAATCCTCCAATCGCAAACGAGGCAGTCGTCACCACGACAAATCCGATCATAACGAGAATAAGGACCCACAAAAGAACTGCAGCTTGTGGCGTTCGCTGAAGCCAATTCCATCGAAACGTCGTCGTGAGGACAGCCATCACGATCAACGCAAGAAAACCAATCAACCTGTCCATCACGACGGTTAAAACCGCCTCTTTCTTCTTATCCGGGAATTCGCGCATCAGATAGTAAAGCCGCGCGAAATCGCCTCCGGTATATCCAGGCATGAACATGTTAAAAAAGAGACCTACAAAAAACAGCATGATTGCCCGGGGCCAACTCATCCACACCCCCTGCACGCGCATGAGGATCTGCCAACGCGTGATATTCGCCGCCTCCCCCGCCAGAGCTACCGGCAATCCGATTAACAACCACTTGAGGTGAGCGTGACCGATTCCGCTCATCATCTGTACCCGTTTTTCCGGGCTGTGAAAAACCCAGATCAAGATTGCGATCGTAAAGATAGCCTGGAGCGTCCGGATGATCGCTTTATTCATCTAGGGGGGAGTAGTATACGGCGGCGGCTCACAGCAGCTAAAGGGACCACAGGCCCTAGGAGGGCGTCAAGGTTTCCGGGGTTGGGCCCGGAACCCGAAACCCGGAACCCGGAACTGGAACCTTCCCCTTTCTCGGTGCACAATGACCGTTCCAATGACCATAATCGACCTGCGAACCAGTGATCCTGCCCGGTGGAAAGATCGACTGAACCGTCGGTATCGGCCATCCCCTGACCTAGTCGACCGGGTCGCTGCGATTGTCGCAGCCGTTCGTGACCATGGCGACGAAGCGGTGGTCGAGTTCGCGAAGCGGTTCGACAACGTCGATCTGCGCCCACGCGATTTACAGGTTACGGCTTCAGAAATCGATCAGGCGCAGAGACAGGTTGAGCCGGACCTGCTCGACGCCCTACTCAATTCACACGAAAATGTCACCGCTTTCGCCAAGCGTACCCTTCGCACTGGCTGGCTTGGCAAAAACTCGCAAGGGGCGGCTGTTGGCGAACGGTTCGATCCGTTGCAACGGGTCGGCATTTATGTGCCTGCCGGTACCGCTCCTCTCGTTTCGACTGCAATCATGACTGTCTCTCTGGCCAGCGCTGCCGGCGTTCCGGAAATTGTCGTAACGTCTCCTGTCGGGCCCGACAAGGCGGTACATCCCGGCCTTCTGACAGCGCTTCAATTGGCAGGCGCCACTTCGATTTACAAACTCGGGGGCGCTCAGGCGATTGCGGCGTTGGCGTTTGGCACCAACACTATTTCTTCGGTCTTGAAGATTTTTGGTCCAGGCAACGCGTATGTCACCGAAGCAAAACGCCAGGTGTTCGGATTCGTCGGAGTCGATTTGTTGCCTGGTCCCAGCGAAATCGTTGTGGTGGCCGATCGCACCGCCAATGCGGCATGGGTTGCTGCTGACCTGCTCGCGCAAGCCGAGCATGGAGCGAACAGCGTCATCTGTCTTGTTGCGCTCGAAGAAAAAGTCGCAACCGGCGTACAGAAGGAAATTAATCTACAGGTGCAATCTTTGGCACGACAATCATTCCTGCGAGAGACGCTCGAGAAACAGGCTCTAACTGTCATCGCCAAGGACAGAGCACAGGCCGCTGAAATCGTTAACGATTTCGCGCCCGAACACGTATCGATCGCGGTTGAAAATCCAGATGAACTCGCAAGCACCATCAAAACGGCAGGGGCGATTTTTCTCGGCCATTTGTCTCCAGTTGCCGCCGGCGATTTCCTAGCCGGCCCGAGTCATGAACTACCGACTGGCGGCGCAGCGAAATTCTTCAGCGGGTTAACGGCTGACCAATTTCAGCGACGGACAAGCATCGTTCGATACGACAAAGAAGCGCTCGAAAAATCTGTTCCAGCTCTCAACGCTTTCAGCAGGGCAGAACGTCTGGATGCGCACGGCCGTTCGGTTACGATTCGGCTGGAGTAGTGTCTGTATCAGTGCCAGTGCTAGCGAGAGCGCTAGCAGACAACCACTAGCACTAACACTCATTGTTACTGGCTCGCCGGAATATCCAATTTTTTCAACTCGCCAGCTGTCAGCTCTACTTCGGCTGAACCTTTGTCTTTTGTGCCTTCCCACGTGACCAGGTACTTCCCGGCCGGTAGATAAAAACGGGGTTTGGCGTCATAACTCACCGCGATTTTATCCCGCTCCCCTTCTTCATTCGCGGCGCCAAGTATGTGCCAGGCGATTTCTTTCGGTTGGGTACCTTCGGGTAGCGCGGCTACGGGATCAAGAACACCGGCTTTCAAGATCACCGTCTTAGTTGCAGTTTGTCCAGATTCCACGGCGACATCGACCCCAGCGCTCGCCTGGCCCCGTTTGCAGTTCACGCGATAGCTTCCGGCTGGCACTACAAAGCTGGGCTGCCCATCGTACGAACCCGCGATTCGATTGAATTCACCCTCCGAATCGACCGTTCCAATTTCCCACGCGACTTCCTTTTCCACCAAAGGACCGCCTTCTTTCATTACTGCCGAAGCCTTTACAGTCCCGCTTCCAAGGACAATCCTCTGATCCAGGACTTTGCCAGCTTCAATCTTGATAGGCACGGTCGCCTTCGCAGATCCATGCTCGATCTGAAGCTGATATTGGCCGGGTGGAATTGCGGCGTTCCAGACAGCGTCATAGGATCGCTCAACGACAGTTGGGCTGTCGCCAGGCGTAGTCAGGACCCAAGACACGTCTTTGTTAATCGGCTCTCCACCTTGAGTCTGATACGCCGACGCCTTCAGAGTCGCCGCATTCGCAGGGG
>Ga0070706_100002807_pt1 | contig 17423 bp, 16 predicted proteins | sample KBSK5501metaG_FD_65476 | JGI IMG/M metagenome (GOLD analysis project Ga0070706, IMG submission 65476) | Corn, switchgrass and miscanthus rhizosphere microbial communities from Kellogg Biological Station, Michigan, USA - KBS K5-50-1 metaG | ecosystem: Host-associated > Plants > Roots >... | reverse complement strand
CAGCCAAGCGCATCGTGCAAATCGAAAACACCTATGACCGGCTGAGCCACTCTGGCGCCGTCAACTATCATAACGGCCAGTTCCTGAGCGTGCGCTCGCTGCCCTACGAGTTGCCTGCGTCCTGGTCCATCGTCCCCTAACTGGGCGGCCTCACCCCTGCCCCAACGCGGCGCGCTGGAGGGCGAAAAGCTCCTTGAGCCCGCCCTCGGCGAGTGTTAGCAATTCGTCCAGCCGCTGGCGCGAGAACGGCTTACCCTCGGCGGTGGCCTGCGCCTCGATAAACTCACTTGCGTTGGTCATGACGACGTTGGCGTCCACCTCGGCGTGCGAATCCTCGGCGTAGTTGAGATCGAGCAGGGCCGTCCCATCCACGACGCCTACGCTGACAGCGGCGACGCCAATCTTCACGGGGTCAGCGCGCAGGTCGCCGCGCTCGATCAGGCGCATGGTCGCGCGCTTCAGCGCCACCCAGGCGCCGGTGATCGCCGCCGTGCGTGTCCCGCCATCGGCTTGCAGCACATCGCAATCGAGGATGATGGTGCGCTCGCCAAGCGCCTTCATGTCCAGCGAGGCGCGCAGAGACCGCCCGATGAGCCGTTGTATCTCGTGCGTGCGTCCGCCGATTTTGCCGACGACGGACTCGCGTGCGGAGCGGGTCGTCCCGGCGCGCGGAAGCATCGCGTACTCCGCCGTCACCCAGCCCTGCCCACGACCCGCCAGCCAGGGCGGGACCCGATCTTCAATCGTCGCCGCGCACAGGACACGTGTCTCGCCGAACTCGATGAGCGCCGAGCCTTCGGCGTGCCGCAGGTAGTCCAGCGTGATGCGCACGGGACGCAGGGCGCCGGCCTCTCTGCCATCGACGCGTGTCATATGAACTTCCTTCCTGAGCGCTCGACGCCTAGTATTGCCTGAGCAACTCGACCGCTCCAGACGGCAGTACGCGCCAGACCCAATCACGGGTGTACTTGCCGGTATCGGGTTGCATCCATACCAGGGAGAACTGCACCTGGTATCCTTCTTCCACATGACTCGCTGGAGCCACGGCGGTCGTTGCTGAGCCAGGATACGGACCTACCCAGGTTTTCCCACCATTCTGCGCAATCCAGAAATCCTGATCGAGGTGACCAGGCCGCAAGGGGAACAAGGTTGGTGAGATCGGCGGAATCGTTGAGGTCTTGGAAATGTAGAACTCGCGCAGGACATCGCGCGCGAGGACGATAGCCGCGCTGACGGTGAGCGCGGTCCTGGTGTGTTCTCCGTCCTGCGCCACAATGATAGCGCCGTGGTCGGCGGGCAGGTAGATCAGGTTTCGCGACACATCCACAGGAAGTGGCGCCGTAGCGCGCCATGGCGCGCTGAGCGGGAGACTCGCCAGCACATCTCCGCTCGCCGAGGCGGTGATGCGCTCACTCCCTGCCGTCAGCACATAGCGGTGCGCGAGGCTGGCGTTCTCGCCCAGGGCTAACGCATTCGTGAGGCTCGTGTCGCGTGTGAGCGGCGCGGGTTGGCTCACGCCAGCGCCGGAAATGGCGTCAAGCGCGATATGTGACGTCACTCCATCCGCGCCGAAGAAGAATAGCTCGCGCGACGCGGCGTCCGTCGGTCCAAGTCGGACGCCCGCGGGCAGCGTGTACTGCCCAGCTGGCTGGAGAGTTCGCGCGTCGAAGCTCGCCAGGGCAGACGCCTCAGCGGCCGTCGGACGCAATTGGAGATAGAGGCGGTTATGGGCGGCGTCGAGCACTGGCCCATCGACAAATGCGGCGGATGGCAGTGGTTGTGTGGCTTTGACCGCGCCGGTTTCTGCGTTGACTAGGATCAGACGCTGGCCGTCGGCCACCGCGAGGATACCGTGCGTGGCGTCGAGCGCAGCGCCACCAGACGGCCCGACACCGAAGCCGCGTGGCAGGTCAAAACCGCCTACACGCGACCCGCTTTGTGTCGAGAAGATCACCACGCTCCTGGGGGTGACCGCATAGGCTAGATGCGCCGACGAATCTACGAGCAGCGACCCGGCGCTGTCGGCGTCACGCGCGTCGCCCGTGAGCAGCGTGGTGGCGAGGGTGGCTCCGGACTGGCCATCGAGGATCATGAGCGCGCTGGGGAGAGCGGGCGTGGGGCATAGGCCGACTGGCGGGCAGGTTGTGTCGCTGGGGCGCGCCAGCGCGACCAGCTTCCCGGCCTTGCTATCGACCCCGAACAGGGCCGCTCCGGCCTGGGGCTGGACGATGGCCGTCACCCGCATCGGCGGGACACTCGGCGCCGCTCTGCCCAGTCCCGCCTGCTGCGCGCTCGTCGTCACGAGACGACCCACGAAAGTAGCGACGACCACCAGCGTGACAAGCGCCACTGTCGCCGCAGCCCACGGCCAGACTGGTCCGCTGTTATGCCCACTCGTTCCAATTGGAGGGCCGGCGGGTGGACGAGCGAGCATGACGGTGCGCCCCCTGAATGAGGAGTTGAACAGATGGCGGGTGTGTCAACCACGCGCGCGCCCCGCTACTATGCGGGAGGGCCTGAGAAATTGTCAACCATATCCCTGATTGGGTGGCAGCGTCGGCGCGAGGAGGATGAGGCTGCGCGCTCTTCTCACGCCGCCCTATGCTTACATAATGGGCCAGAAAGCCCCTGCTTTCAAGCGGGGGATGAATGGTCCTCTGCCCTTGCCGCTTTCTCGTTGATGGGCGAGAATAGCTCGCAGTAGGGCCGCTTGAACGGAGCCTCCCCGGACGCTCCACCCTACAGTTGGGCCGGGCTGGCCCATCAGGCGCGAACGTAGTGGGGCGCCAGAAGCGTAGCCTGAGAATCTCCCGCATTCGTGCGGGGGAGGGTCAAAAGTATTGGATTTGTTCGACACGAAGGTCAATGGTTTAGTCAGACTCCGCACAAGCCAGCGCCTGCCAGAACCAGTGCGGCGCCAGGGAGACATGTATGTCCGAAGAGGCGATAGATACGCAAGCGTACGCGAGCGATCTGAACGAGATGCGGCGCGAGAAGGATGATTATTTCGGCTCGGAGCCGGATTCGCCGATCCCAGCGGAGGAGCAAACTGACTTCGCCGGGCTGAAGTATTACCCACCAAATGTCGTCTATCGTGTGGAGGCGCAGGTTGTCCCGTTCGAGAATCCCCAGACCGTCCAGCTCCCTACGACCACGGGCCACGTCCGGCCGCAACTGCGCTACGGCGAGCTACGCTTCAGCGTCAATGGGCAGGACCTGCGACTGACCGGTTATCTGGACCCTCACTACACCGAGCAGCACCACGGCCATCAGCATGGCGTCGAGCTATTCATACCGTTCCGTGACGCGACCTCCGGCAAAGAGACCTACGGCGCAGGGCGCTACATTGAGGTTCAGGTGAAAGAAAGCAAGGCTGGCGCGCAAACGACGGTCCTTGACTTCAATCTGGCGTATAGTCCATATTGCGCCTACAACGAAGCCTACAGTTGCCCGCTTCCACCCGCTGAGAACACGTTGCGCGCGCCGATCGAGGCCGGCGAGAAGACGTATCATTGACTCGCAAGCGTGTTCAATCCGGCTCCTGCCGGTGATCGCCTTGTGGATGGGCCATTAACAAATGCCCCATCCACAAGGCGCCCGCCTCCGACGAGAAAGTACTTTCCCCATGTCCCTGACACGACAGCGCACGACCGAGATCTGGACGCTGGTCGCGACGATTCTGGCCTCGAGTATGGCCTTCATCGACGGGACGGCGCTGAATGTCGCCCTACCCGCGCTGCAAGCGGACCTCCACGCGGACGGCGCGCAACTGCTCTGGATCGTCAACGCCTACCTCCTTGCGCTGGCGTCGCTGATCCTGCTGGGTGGATCACTTGGCGATCACTACGGGCGCAAACGCATCTTCGGCCTGGGCATCACCATCTTCGCGGTGGCCTCGCTGGCGTGCGGTCTCGCGCCGACAGTTGGCTTCTTGCTGGTCATGCGCGTGATCCAGGGCGTCGGCGGCGCGCTGATGGTTCCAGGGAGCCTGGCGATCATCACCGCGATCTTCAGCTCCGGGCGGCGCGGCCAGGCGATTGGCCTGTGGTCCGCCTTCAGTACGCTGACCACGATCATAGGCCCAGCCATCGGCGGTGTGCTCGCGGGCGCGGGCCTATGGCGCTACGTGTTCTTCATCAATCTGCCACTCGCCGCCATCGCCCTCTTCGCGTTGATCCGTGTGCCGGAAACGCGCGATGAGGACGCTCCGCGCCAGTTTGACATTCCTGGCGTTGTACTGGTCGCCGCTGGATTAGGACTGCTCACCTTTGGCTCCATCCAACTCGGCGGTAGCGCGCGCTCGACGGCGCAGACGAGTATCGCGATCGTCGCGATCGTCGCGGGAGTCCTGGCGCTGATCGCATTCGTCTATGTCGAGGCGCGCAGCACGCACCCGCTGGTCCGTCTCGACCTCTTCCGCTCGCGCGTCTTCACGGGCACGAACGTGATGTGCGTGTTCCTCTACGGCGCGCTCTCAGGAGCGCTCTTCTTCCTGCCGTTGAACCTCATCCAGATTCAGGGTTACAGCGCCACGATCGCGGGCTTCACACTGCTGCCTTTCGCGATCATCCTGGCGATCATGTCGCCCATTATGGGGCGTCTGGTGGATCGCCTGGGGCCGCGCCTGCCCTTGACAATTGGCCCGCTCATCGTCGCGCTGGGATTCGCGCTGCTGGCGCTGCCAGGTGTCACATCGGGGCCGTCCTCCTATTGGTATACCTACTTCCCCGGTTCGGTTTTGCTCGGTATCGGCATGGGCGTCACGGTAACGCCGCTGACGACGGCGGTGATGGGGTCGGTGGCGTCGAGTCACGCTGGCGTCGCCTCCGGGGTGAATAACGCGGTGACACGGGCGTCGCAGGTGCTCGCGCTGGCGGTGTTGGGCGCGGTGGCGCTCTTCGCCTTTACCACCGCGCTGCAAGCGCGCGCGAATGATCTGCCGCTCAACGCGCAACAGCGGCAGGAGCTCGTCCAGGGGGCGGGCGACCTGGGCAATACGCCTATCCCGCCAGGGCTGAGTCAGGCTGCGCAACAGAAAACGCAGGCCGCTATCGACCAGTCATTCGTGCAGATGTTCCGGCTGATCACGCTGATCGCGTCGGGGATGGCGCTGCTGGCTGGGGCGCTCGCCTGGTTCATCATCCAGCCAGCGCCCGCCAGCGGGAAGCAGGCCGCGCCACAGCCGAGCCTGGCGCCATGAGTCGATAGTGCGCTTCGCGACACGGCCACAGAACGGGCGTGTCAGTCAGCCACGGGCGGCGTCCACTCATTCGACCAACGCGCGACGGCCCAGTCAATGCCGGAGAGTGAGCGCCCAGCGTCTGTCAGGTCATAGATGACACGCACCGGCGGGCATGGCGCCTGAAGATCACTCAACAATCGCACGATTGACCATCAGGCAGTCCATAATCGGCATGAGTCCTTCGCCAACGTCGGCGTAGTTGCGGAACGCGGCGAGTTGGAAGTCATAGCCGTCGCCCTGGAGCAGGCCCATCAGCGATGAGATCGTGTAGTTCTGGTTGCCCTCAATGGTGATCTCTATAAGTAGGTATCTGGTCCGCGCAAGGACGGAGCGTGCGCCGCGCAGTACATGAGCCTCAAATGTCTCGGTATCGATCTTCAGTAAATCCACATCGCCGATGCCCTGCTGTGTCGCGAAGTCGTCAAGTGCCATTGCCGGTACCTCGACGTCACCCTCCTCCGTCACGTGGCTGATCGCCGAATCGTTGCTGTCGAACGCCATGCGTACCCGGCCGGCGTGGTCCAAGATCGCGGTCTGGAAGACCTGGACCTTAGGCGAGGAGGCCATGTTGCGCTCCAAGCACCCGTAGATTGCCGGTACAGGTTCGATTGCATACACATCAGCCTGGGGCGCGAGTTGCATGATCATCTTTGAGAAGAATCCCACATTCGCGCCGCAATCGATCACGACGCCAAAGTCCTTGACGCCAGCCACGCGAAACAGGTTGACTGGCCTGGTGAGCATGCTCTGGTAGCTTGCGAGCCCGAAGTGTGAGTCATAGTAGATCCTCTCGCCCGCCCACCGCGTGTTGGACTTGCCGAAACGAAATGGGCGCCATAGCAATTTCCCAATCAGCAATTGACCCAACAGCGCGTACTTCTTGATGATAAATCCAAAACGCTTGCTCAAAGGCCACGCGGTGAACCCGAGTGTCCGGCGGTCGAGCGCTATCGATTGCCGTGCGAGCCAAAGCGCGCTTGTCACAGGCCTACCCTCTCGAACAGCGTATCACTGTTGAACGCGGCGTAGAACTTCTGCGCCCGATTATGGAAGTCTGTCGCGTCAAAGATATCCAATGTCGCCTTGATCTCCTCGAGATCCCCTCTCTCGTACACGATTCCCAGCTGTTCCGTCTTGATGGTTTCTGCCACCTCCGGCACGGACGAGGTAATGACGGGAACGCCAAGCGCGATGTATTCACTTATCTTCATCGGCGAGCAGTAGTAAGTCCATTTCGAATGACGGTTATACGGCGCGAGGCCAAACCCCTCAAAGTCGCGCAAGTACTCGAGGACGGCATCGTGAGGCAGCTGACTGTGAACCTCGTGGGGAATTTGCTGCTGCTCGCAGAGACTCAGCACGCGCTCCGAATCATCTCCGCGGCCAATGATCGTAAGGCTTCCAATCAGGGGTTTGATCTCCGCGAGCAGTTCGTACAGCCCATGCTCGCGGGTCACTGACCCTACGAAGACGAAGCGGTCTTTGTGGATGGGCTTGGGCTTGAACTCAACCTGCGTGAGAAGCACGCCATTCGGCACAATAACGCTCTTTCGCCGGTCGAGTCCGAGCTCCACCCGTCTGCTCTCTGCTCGGCGCGTGTTGGATACGACGAGATCCGCGCGCCTCAGCGCCGACCGCTCGACGCGCATGTAGATCCAGTTCATGACACGATTGCGAAAGCGATCCTCTGAATAGTCACTCGCGTAGTAGACGACTTGCGGCTTGCCCGCAAGCCGCAGCCGGCGCGCGGTCAAGAGACAGTAGGTGTCGAAGTTATTTGCGCCCACAGCGAAAGGCGCTGTCGTCCGAAGGGCGGCCATGATGGTATAGGCGAAGTCCCAGAGCAGCCCAAATGGCCCGCGATCATGGCGGTTCCACGCGCACGCTGGCCTTCCGTTGAGGCGTAAGACCGACCTGCGGCCCTCATAATTGTCGAGTGGATGGTCGATGCGTACGGTGTCACGGCCGTGGCGCCACAGGTAACTCTCGAAGTGGTCCAGCGGACCCGGCAGCACGGTGCTATGAGTCGCCAGCAACACCGGGCCAGCAGTCTTCTCATCGCGTACGCCAGCGGCGCGTACGCCGGTCTTTGTTCCCATGGCGCCTCTGTTGCTTTCACATCACGTTCCGCTGGCCCAGCCAGGGTCCCATTGTGAGCCATGTACGTCTCGCTGGCAAGAGGGATGTGCCTGCCGGTTGCGACGCAGGTATATTGGGCGGGCATAGTAGTCGGTCGTGGTCAGGCTGTGCATCGGGGTTGCGAAGGTCGTCGAGGTCCTCGTGGGAGCTTCACTCCAGTCAGATATCCCGGGAATGCGGTCGCCAGGCTCCAAGCGCTCTCCGTCGCATTGAGTCGTGTCCAAGTGCTGCTGAGGGGTGTTGCCGTGGATCGTCGTGACAGCAGGTGGGCAAAAAATGGTATTAGATGAGCCATCAGCGAATCAATCGGACAAAATCCTCATAGCAGGCTTCAAAGGTAAACACCTTACTCCATTGCCAGGCGTTTTCTTGCAGTGCCGCGAAGCGGCTATTATCCTTAAGTAATTCGACAATCGCGCGTCCCATAGCGCGATGATCATTGTTCGCGACCACGACGCCGGTCTTGCCGTTCCGTACGCTATCGCGCAGCCCATCAACGTCATAAACGATCGCAGGAGTACCCTGGCTATTTGCTTCAGTTACAACCAGCCCCCATCCTTCCTTGACCGAGGTTACTAGAATAACACTAGCTTGGCGCAGGAGCCTTTGCCGTTCTTCGCCAGAAACCCGACCACGCATGCTTATACCATCACGGTGCCGTGACCGGCGCACGTATTCGGCAACTTTTTCAGCGTATGCGCTACATGCATCCCCGGCGATAACCATAGACAATTCTGGTCGTAGATCACGCGCCGTCTCAAACGCGCGGATTGCATCTAGCGTTCGTTTCATGGGGCGAACAGCTCCCAAGCAGAGTACAAGGTAGAGAGATTTATGACCAGCGACCGCCGCGACTGGTTCAAGCCCTATGCCTTCATGGATAAGATGAATGCGGGCTGGCGGAAAGCCATAGCGCATCAAATCGTTTCGGGTGCTTTCAGACACGGTCAGCACGCGTTCATATTTCTTAGCGATGAGCCGTAAATACACTGGCTCCAAAAGGTACCCGATCATCGAAAGAGGAAAGCCCATCTGATAGAACCATATTTGACGCGCGAGTTGGTGGACAAACAAAAAGCGCCGTGTCCGACTGTAGTATGCGCTGCCAAAGGGTATAGTATTCATTTCGTCGATAACCACATCGGCCCAGCCGGCGAAATGTGAAAGATAGGTCTGACGAGCGCGCGAATACACACTGTAGCGGTTGCCGGTACGAATAATACGCACCCCATTGAGCAGGTCGCTGCCGCTGCTGCCTGGATAGCGCGCCGTAATCAACTGCACGGCATGACCATCACGAACCAGACGATGCATGATTTCGCCTGATACTACTTCAGCGCCACCAGCCAACGGATGTTTGCGGTCCTTCCAGGAGAACCATACGATATTCACTGAATCTCCTCGTCAATGATGTAGAGAGGGTGGTTGTCCAACCTATTCGCTTGGAACCCGCTCAATTGGCTGCAGCAAACGCACCTCCTTAATCATGCTGTCTTCATCAACGACGTAGAGTGGGCGATTTTGGGCTTCGACGTAGATGCTCTCAATATAGAGCGCAAGCAACCACTGGCAGACGAGCACGATACCGACGAGGAAACTCACAAAGAGCGCGAGGATCGCCGAGCCAGTGATGGCCAGGTGAAGCACGTCGCCAAAGGCGTATTTCTCGACTACCAGAGAGACTGACAGTAGCGCCGAGATCACCATCACCGCGATCCCCAAGACACCGGTCAACTGCAGCGGCCTTGTTGATTGCGCTACGAGCCCATGCATGGCCAATCTGAAGAGCTTACGTACACTGTACGACGCCTTGCCACCATGTCGTTTCAGCGCGAGGAATGGAACATACTCCCGCCGAAAGCCGAGCCAGTCAATAAGCCCGCGCGTCATCCGATTGCGCTCACTGAGCCGGTTGAATTCGTCAATGACTCTGCGGTCAAGCAGCCTGAAATCTGTCGCTCCCGCTACCGGCTTGCCGCCGCCGAGGGTGTCCAGGGTCTTATAGAAGAGCCTCGATCCAAAGCGCTTGATAAAGCCGGCTTTGGCATTGCCTCGCCGCACGCCGATGATGACTTGCCCGCCCGCCTGCCATCGCTCGATGAATTCCTGAATGAGCTCAATCGGGTGCTGGCCGTCGGCGTCAATAATGATTGCGGCGTCGCCTCTGCAGGCTCTGAGGCCGGCCGTGGTGGCCGCTTCCTTGCCAAAGTTGCGTGAGAAGCTGATATAGCGGGTGTGGCTATCCTGGGCGGCGATGATCTTGAGGACGGCCAGTGATTTATCCCGGCTGCCGTCATTCACGTAGAGGATTTCAAACTGGTATGGCACTGTCGCGAGGTACTCGGTAATCTTACCATGGTGCCACGCGAGGTTGGCTTCTTCGTTGAAGACCGGAATGATGATGCTAATCATGGGTTTTCCCCGATGTGTGACTCAACGCTCCCCACACGCCCCTGATGATGCCATAGAGTGTCCAGCCTAGCAATAGCGCCAGGAGCAGCGTCGCGATCAGCGCCCCTGTATCGCTCGGTGGGAATATGGCTGGGGCCGCGGCAGTGGGAAGAAACACGCACCCCGCGAGGAGCAGCGCTCGTCTTCTTCGAAGTACCAGCAGATAGTACGCATATAGCGTTGCCCCGACCAGCGCAACCTGGTACAGGCTAGCGATGATAAGCACATTGCCCTGGCCGCCGAATGCGCTCCCGAGGAGGAACGCGGAAAGTACTCCGCGGAGCAGAAATTCCCCGAGCACGGCACCCGCGGCCATGACGCCGAGCAGAGAGTAGGCGGTTCGCAGTAAGCGGCGATTGTGGCGCGGGTTCTCCATGGTTACTGCAGCCAGCACAATCCAGATGAGCACAAATGAGACGAAATAGAGGGCGTTGCTAAGAACGCTGATACCGCTGTACACTCCGGCCTCGGCGGGCGAGAAGAGAGCCTTTGCATACACTATGTCTATATTTTGCAACACGCCAAGAGCGCCAACCGCGATTGCCGATCCAACGATATAGCCGAACAGGCCGCCAAGAAATGTTCCTTGGGCTTTGGAAAGAGAGGAGATGGACGATCTCAGGCTGGGCAGGCGCATGCCCGCGATCAGGCGCACCACGACAATGCCGAGCACGCCCCCAGTAAGCACACCACCCAAGGCGCCGCTCACTCCCCACAGGCCCGCGAAGACGAGGGCGAATGCGAGCTTGGCAAGCGCGGCGGCGACACTCGACACCCCAACTTTGATGAGCTGATTATGTCCCTGAATGTACCCAGTCCAGATCACGGATGGCACAGCTGCAAGCAACAAGAGCGCCAGGATCGCAAATGTCAGCGGGTCAGCGATATGAAGGCGTTCTTTCACGAGCGGCGCGGCGATGAGCAGCAGTCCCGTTGCCCCAAGAAAGAACCAGATCAACACCTTCTGGATGACCTGCACCTTCTCACGAGCTTCATCTTCGGGGTACTTCTTGACTAGATAAATGGAAGTAAGGTTGAAGGCCAGAAGTATGGCCAGGATCTGAGCCGAGATAGCCATGATCGCGGCAAAGTCGCCGAATTCTGTTGGGCTCAGGACGCGGGTCAGCGCCGGATAGAGTAGGTAGTTGAGAACGGACGCGCTCAACGAGAGGGTAGCATAGAGACTTGAGCGGAAGTAGAAGTTCTCCACTTTCAACCGACGCATCTCTACGCAACCTTCTCCATAAATTCCCTAGACGTCTATTGCACGTAACGCGGAGGGCAGACCGAGACGTGTCGCATGGTACTATGGTCGGAGCGAAATTGCCACATGGTGGCCCTTCTGGCACCATGAGGGCCTAGATATTCTGGCAAGATTATGGTACGGAGGGCAGGCGGTGTCTCACAGCCTCTCAGCAGTGATCCCTGTCTACAATGCCGCTGTGTGGCTTGGGCCAACGGTGGACGAGCTCTCAATCGCCCTCCAAGAGGCTGGCCTCTCGAGCAATGAGGCGGAAATCATCCTTGTCAACGATGGATCGACAGACAATAGCTTGCAGGCCGCTCGCGCGCTCTCATCGCCGTACCCAATCGTGATACTCGACCAGCCGAACGGTGGCCGGTTCCTGGCGCGCAAGGCTGGCTTGCTGGCAAGCGGCAAAGAGAACATCCTATTCATTGACTCTCGTGTCTTCATTCGCCCACAGGCGCTCAAATATCTGCTTCAGCAACGCGCGAGCGATCCCTCCAAAGCCGTGTGGACTAGCCATGTGATTGTGGAGAAGAAGGGCAATATCATCGCGCGTTTTGGCGAGGCCATCACCTATATTGGCTGGCGCAGATACTTTGCCCACCCTAGAGACTGCTCCTATGGATTGAAGGACTTTGACCACTACCCAAAGGGAACGACGTGCTTCTACGCCCCTAGGACAGTCTTGCTGCAGGCGTTTGAGGAATTCGAAGAGCAAACGCACGATCTCAAGCACGCAAATGATGATACACGCCTCATTCGCAGCATCGCACGCGACCACAGAATCAATCTGTCACCTAGCTACTCCTCCACTTATCACGCACGCAACAGGCTTTCGCAATTCGTTTCGCATAGCTATCACCGTGGCCGGGTGTTCGTGGATGGCTTCCTGCGCCCAGGCAACAGGTTCTTTGTCCCACTGATTCTTTTTCTCATTGGGTCAGTCGCCGCTGTTGCGGCGTTCGTGTTTTTCCCTGACACGCGCATTCTCATCCTGGCAGGGTTGGCGATACTCTGGCTGCTCGAACTCGTCGTCGCCGTTCTCTTAGGCGTGCCGAAGAAAGACGCGCTCTCTCTGTTTGCGCTCACGCCTGTGTTCGCGGTGGCCTATGGCCTGGGCATCTGGCGTGCGGCGCTTGGTAGAGTAGCGAAAGTAAGGTAGCGTGAGTATGCGTCAGCGCATTGGGCATGTCATCATCAATGTTTCGCGCAGGCTCTTCGCGGGCAGCTTCGTGCAGCGCTGGGGGTTTACGAGCTTTGTGTATATGAAGGTCTTTGATGCCATGTACGGAAAGAAAGACACAGAGGTGCAATTTCGGGGCGCACGGTTTGTCATGCCCACCAAGGACATTACACTTACCCCTTCTGTTATGAGCGGGGTCTTTGAGCGCCATGAGTTGGATATCTTCGAGCGCGCCTGTTCTGCCGGAGCCACCGTCGTCGATGTGGGCGCAAACATAGGTCTCTACAGTGTCGTAGCCGCGCAACGAATCGGCGCCTCTGGGAGGGTGTACGCATTTGAGCCGGTGCCCGAAAACATAGCGTTCTTGCGTAAGAATTTGGAACTCAATAGGGTTACGGACAGAGTCGCGGTGCACGAAATGGCTGTGGGAGAGGCAGACGGCGAGCTCGAAATCTTCCTTTCCGACCGGCAGATTGGAACCCACTCTGCGGCGAAAGCAACTGTAGGTGGGAGCACATCAGTGAAGGTCCCGATGCGGAGTGTTGACGCATTCGTAGCCAACCTTAGAATCAGCCGTATAGATGTCGTCAAGGTAGACGTTGAGGGATATGATGGCCAGGTGCTGCAGGGCGCGCTGCAAACGCTGAGGCAACACAAGCCAGTACTGTTCATTGAGTACTCTCCTTCTCTTCTCGAAGCTTGCGGCCAAAATCCAGACGAGTTTGTCGCCCTCATGGGCGGAATCTACAAAAATTGCATACTGGTTGATGCGTTCAAGGATCGCGTCGCGGTGATCACTCTTCTTGATCTTAGCAAGATGAATATTGTCAGCCACGTAAATCTGATATTCGCTGAAGATATCAGCAGATTTGGCATTCCTGGTGGCGCCAATGCATCATAGAACCTCAGGACCTTTCAGGGATGGTCATTGACACGCCTATTCCTGTTTACTACGCTGGTGGCGCAATGAAGGCCAGGATAGGGGCTAGGTGAGTTGCCTGCTCTGGCATACCATGGTATCCTGTTGCGGCTGAAGTTGGGGCTGGGAAACGCGCCGGACTGGCGCCAAGCAAGTGGGGAAATGCCTTGACCCTTATTGACTATTACGATGAAGATCGTTGGGGCGCGTTGACCGGGGAGCGGGACCTCTTACAGCGCGAGAACAAGTGTCTGAAGATCATCGCCCGCCTCAAACATAAGCCAAAAACCTTTCTAGATGTTGGGTGCGGCGATGGATTCTTTCTTCAGAATGTCGAGCAGAAGCTGGGCAAAGATTGTGACCTCCACGGCGTGGATTACTCCCAGTACCAACTCAGCAAGGCAAGCGGGCTCCCGTTCAGTTTCAAGCAGGCCAATATCGAGGCGGCGGGGCTTCCATACGACAGCGAAATGTTCGATATGGTGTACGCCGCCGAACTGATCGAGCACCTGGTGAACCCCGACTATTTCCTAGACGAGTGCTGGCGCGTGCTCAAGCCTAGCGGCTACCTCTTGATCTCCACACCTAATCTGCAGGCCTGGTACAACCGGGCGCTCTTCCTGCTGGGCATCCAGCCGCTCTTCTACGAGGTTTCTACCAAATCTACGCAGATTGGCGCAGGCCCCCTCAAGCGCATCAAAAAGGGTACTGTGCCAGTGGGGCACATCCGTATCTTCAACGTGCGGGGACTCAAAGACATCATGGAATGCGAGGGCTTTGCTATCAGGCGCGTGCGCGGCGCGAACTTTGCCGCGCTGCCGGGACCTGTGCGGCTCATGGACAACATGGTCAACGTGTATCCCAGGCTCGCCTCGAATCTCGTGGTGCTTGGCCAGAAACGCCAGAAGTAGCTCCTTGCCGTCGGTCGAACGTTCTCGCACTCATTAGGTGGTAGCACGTGTTGGGTGGGGGTGTTATGAACAAGAACTTCGGCTATATTCTCATCAATCTTGGCAGGAAGGCTTTTGTTGGAACGCCCGTGCAAAAGCTCAAGATCACAAGTGCAATTTATGCCAAGATCTTTAGGGCAATGTATCGTAAGGGAAACGCTACAGCGGAGTATAAAGGCGTCAAGCTAACTTTACCAACCAAAGACACCGCAATCGTCCCTTCCATCCTGGGAGGGTACTTCGAATCACTAGAGCTTGACGTCTTTGCGAAGGCAGCAGAGGGAAGCACGACCGTATTGGATGTCGGCGCGAATATTGGGCTGTTCTCCTGTGTCGCCGGTAAAGCATTGCAGGCTGGTGGCGTCGTCTACGCCTTTGAGCCTATTGCAGAAAATGTCGAGTACTTTCGACTGAACCTCCTCAATAACCATCTGACAAACGTTGAGCTCATTGAGAGCGCAGTGGGTCAGGAAGTGGGCGAGCTCGAGATCTTTGTCTCCTCCGAGTCCATCGCTAATCACTCTGCGTCGAGCAGGCACAGCAGAGGCAGTGAACGTGTCTCTGTCCCCATGACATCTGTAGATGCCTTCGTCACGAGCCGTGGAATCGGCCACCTGGACGTGATCAAGATCGATGTCGAAGGGTATGACGGATATGTTTTGAAGGGGGCGGTCGAGACGATCAAAAATCACCAACCAACCATCTTTATCGAATATGACCCTGTTGGCCTCAAAGAGTGTGGTTTTGAGCCTGCCGACTTCGCTGATCTGCTCTTTACGACCTACGACTACTGTATGAGGATTGACGAGGTAAGTCAGAAGGTATCGCAGATGACAAAGCAGGCGCTCCTCGCGTTGCCAGTGTACTGCAATGAAAACCTCATCTTTACCAATCAAGGCGGCCTTATTGAATCGCTACACGTCGGGCGGGGGGCTGTTTGATGAGCACAGCCTTGGGCTGGCGTCAGACGCGAATCATAAAGCAACTGAGCGCTTATGTGGACTCTCGGTGGCTGCCTCATGTGCTCGCTGTGCTCAGCTTTGCGCTCATCACGGTGTATTACATGACGCCACAAGTATTGCATTGCCAGACGACCGTCTATGGGTTCGGCGACAATACCGCTGGCCCTATTTGGCGCTACACTGTCAGGCCAGATAATCCGCTTTGGGGACCTGAAAGCGCCACGAACTACCCGTATGGAGAAGACCTGAGCAGTCCAGTCAACTACATTGCTGTACTCCAATACTCTCTCTATTGGCTGTTTGCAAAGATCGCAGGTCCAATATGCGGCTACAACCTGCTAAACTTTTTTGGCTTTGTCGCCACCGCGGCGGCTATGTATGGCTTTATCTACTGGCTCACCCACAAGAAGAGCATCGCGTGGCTCACTGGGTTCGCAGTGTCGTTCTCACCCTACTTTCAAAACCAGGTCGGCTCCCATCCGAGTTACGGTTATGCTGTGTTCCTTATCCTGGCGCTGTGGCTGTACCTCCGGCTACTCCGGGAGAGAAGATGGCGGGATGCGCTGCTCCTAGCGCTCGTGCTCGCCGCATGTGTCTACTGGGACCCCTACTTTTCGTTGTTCATCGCGACGATTCTGGCGCCGCTTGTGGCCGTGACAGTAATATACTCCTACCTTCAGGTACGGCGCCAAGGTCGCTTTCTCCTCACCCTTAAAGCGTTGTGGCAGCGTATGCTGCCCTTTGCGCTTGTGGGCGTCTTTACCTTCATCATGATCCTGCCGCTCATCGGCATAGCGCACCTCTATGCCGCGCAAATCAACGCACAGGTCGGTGCAGTAAGGGATCAAGACCCGGTAAATGCGATCACAGTATATTGTACCAACAAGCCGTCAGACTATCTGCTTCCTTCAGACACCAATTACTTCGCAGATTGGATCACGAATGGGCGCTATGCAGCGGCCATCCAGCGCTTGAAGCATGGATGTAATCCTGCCGAGTATAACGTTGGCTTGAGCCTTACCTTAGTAACTGTCCTTGTACTTGGCGGCGTCATCTTTGTCAGGAACAGTATCAGAAATAGGCGACTTCACCGAGGGCTATTTGCAATCTCGCAATCCGGGTTGGGGAACTCATGGATCACGCTCTCTGTTATGGGCGTGCTAGGCGCGGGAGTCCTATTGGGTTTGCCAGCAGTGCTTACCACTCGGCATATTCCGTCTCCGACCTATTTCTTGCTCCAGGTGACGCAAACATGGCGTACCTTTTCCCGAGAGTACGTGGTGGTGAACATTGCCATGGTGACGTTAGCGGCAATCAGCCTTTACTTCCTTGCCCAGACGCTTAAGGATCGCTCCAAGTTGAAGTATGGCGTCTTCGTGCTGCTTTTCCTTGGTATCTTTGTCGAATACCAAGCGTTCACGCCATTCAGTGGCAGCCGCACGACCTTTCGCTACGACGCAGACGCTCCCTCAATCTATCAGTGGGTGAGGAGCCAGAGCGATATCCAGCATGTCGCAGTCTATCCCATTATTAAGATTGGACAAGGTGGCGATCCACTTTTGTATGCCATAACAATGCAGACGATTCATCATAAGCAGCTCTTGAACAGCGTGGTGGGCAATAGCCCGCAAGACGCGCTGCAGTTGTCTCTCCGAGACCTGAGCGCCCCAGAGACATTGCCGACGCTACGTGGTCTAGGTATCGATACGCTTGAGATACACGGGGTAGGAGAACAGGAGCTCACAGCGATTCCCGGCATTGAGATCATGCGCTTCGAATCAGACCCAAACTCTCGTTTCGGCAGTTGGGGCAGTATGATTGCGATTGCGAAGATCTTGCCAGGCCCTGCGCAGGACTTTGCGCTGACTCTTGAGAGTGGCTTTCAAGCCCAAGACTTTGCTTCGGTGACAGGCGTTGGGTACACTGGCATCAATAATAGCCAGATGAAGCTCACGCCCCTCAGCTATAGTGCGCAGTCGAACGCTCTGCATCTGACCTGTTTTGAGGTGGCGACAGCAGCGGCTTCAGGGGCCGATGATCTCACTGTTCTCGTTGACGGTACGCCAGCGATCGCGGCGCTTCCTATCAACGGCCAATATGCTCGAGTTAGTTTTCCTGCTCGAGAGAACCAGAGTATTCTCTTGCGGAACCGTACTGGCCAAGATATGCGCGTGCGCAATCTAGGCTGCCCAACAAGATAGGCCGGAATCTGCTCCAGAACGGTTGTGTTGACACTCTCCACGGCTAAAAGCCGGGGGATTCTCAGTTCCCCGACGCGGCCTACGCCACGGCTCCCTGACGGCTTTGCCCAAGCCGCTCTATATTCCT
>Ga0070706_100002805_pt1 | contig 17428 bp, 15 predicted proteins | sample KBSK5501metaG_FD_65476 | JGI IMG/M metagenome (GOLD analysis project Ga0070706, IMG submission 65476) | Corn, switchgrass and miscanthus rhizosphere microbial communities from Kellogg Biological Station, Michigan, USA - KBS K5-50-1 metaG | ecosystem: Host-associated > Plants > Roots >... | reverse complement strand
GGTTTGAGCAAGGCGGACCTGTTGCCACGTCGTCAGATCGACGACGACATCGAAGCTGCAGAATCCGGTCAGCGTGAAGGACACGTGGGTGCCGTCTGAGCTGGCGGCCATCGCCGGAGCCACGATGCCAACCATTAGACCGGCGGCGAGTATCGTCGCCCACAACTTCCTCATGTCCCACCTCGTGACATCGCCGTCCGTTTGTGCGCGGACGTTGCGATTCGTTCGAGTCGACCGCTGGGCGGAACGTTCAACAATTGGCCGCAACAGCCGGCGGAGAGCGCCCTATGGTCCGAACCGGACCGTTCCGAGGAATCGGATGAAGTCCCTCCGATCGGCCTCGTGGTCCCGCAAGTCGCTCGACCACACGATCGCAACCGGGGTGCCGCCGCGGACGAGAACCGCGGTGAGCGTGAAATCCCGGACGCTCCCTTGGACGAGCGGATCGTTCCACGTCTGCATCAGCACCGCCCGCATCCCGTCGACGGGAAGGTGTTCGGTGGAGGAATCAGGCCTTGCGCCACAGCACCGGTGTATGAAGCGGCCGTATGCCAGCTCGAGTTCGTCGACGCTCCGGCCACCCACCGCCACGCAGCGGGAGACATCGGGCGGGCCCCCGATCGGACCGCAGGGCATCGTCGCCCCGGCGACCGCGCTTCCGATCGAGACGAAAATGACCGCATCGCGGTTGCTGGCCGCAAACGCGACGATCGGCGGCCGGCCGTCCCGGAAGTAGTCCGGGGTCGCGAGCCAGGTGGCGGGATATGCCGCCGAAAACGCCGGCTGCCGCGACACATAGGGGACCCACGGACCGCCCATCCCGGTCACATTGATGACGGCCGAAGAGGACGTCGGCAGCGGAGACCCGGTGATGGCTCCCGCGGCGGACTCGACGCGACCCGTCTGGGCCGGTCCCCATGTCGCCCAGACCATGAGGCCAGCGACCGTCGCCACAGCGGCGATCAGCGCCGCCATGAATGGACCGCCACCGAGCTTCCCTCCACGAAATCCGACCGTCCGGCGAGGGCCCCCAGCTCGCTGTCCAGTCATCACGGCGACGTCGCCGAGGATCGCCTCGATCAATCCCTCGCTGGCCTCTGTCGGGCCGTCCGACAGCCATTCGGAGATCAGGGCGTCGGTCCGATCGTCCCCGCTCATTTGGCCACGTCAGCCATGACCGCGGCGCGACCGCCGGGCTCCCGCGCGTCCGCCTCCAGAGCAGCGCGGAGGACCCGCGTCGCGTAATGGAGGCGAGACCGGGCCGTGCCGGGTGCGATCACGAGCACGCTTGCGATCTCAGCCAGCGGCATACCCGCGTAATGGTGCAGCACCACGATCGCGCGATGCTCATGCGTCAATCGTCGAAACGCCCGCTCGAGCTGGTCGCGGTTGGCGATCGACGTCGCTTCGTCGCCCGACTGCTCCTCGATGGGTGTCAGCATCCGGATGCGCGACTGATGTCGCCGCCGGTCGCGGGCTTCGCGGAATGAGGCGTTGAGAAGGAGCCGGTACATCCAGGCATCGAAGCGACCGACGTCCCGAAGGCGCGGCAGCTCGCGCCAGGCGTTTGCGAACGCCTGCTGGACGGCATCCTCCGCAAGCTCGGTATCGCGCAGCACACGGTAGGCGACCGCAAACAGCTCGCTCGCCTTCTCGCGAACGATCACAGCAAACGCGTCGCCTTCGCCCCGACGAGCAGATTCGATGATGGTGGGGTCCATTCGGCCCCTCTCCGCCGGTCGCTGACGTGCAACCGCCCTATGAGAAGTGATCCCACCGTGAGTTGAAACGTTCAATGATCGGCTGGTTTGGGTCCAATCACTCTGGTGGCGTCTGTGGGAGGCGTCTGGCTCCTGGGGCGAGTCATCTGGTGGCTACGCGGGATGAAACTTAACGAGCGGCTTCTCCGCGTTGTCCGGGGCAACCATCATCTCGTCTGCTGCTGGCGTCCGAGGAATACGAACCTGTGCGGCAACCGGGACCACTGGGAGTCGTATCTCACCCACGAAGACGAAGCGGATCTGACAGCCGCGGCGCGGGGACAAACCTTAGCGATCGACCGGTCGTTCGCCTTCGAGTGGACCCGGTGGCGGCGCCCAAACTCGGCCTTTCGGGGGTTTCATGGGCGACTCGACGTCATCCAAGGCGGTCATCGCCAGGGATTCTTGCGACCCCCGGGCGAGCATGCCATGTTGCGACTGGCGGGGTGGCGCCAGCCTGTTCAGGGCACCGACCGGGCCGCCGCAAAGGTTGGAGGGATGGCCTGGAGCGGCTATGGTGTTTCCAGCTAGCTACGCCCTGAGACTGGCGCGCCAACGGACGGGACGAAGGATCCCGAGGTGATGAAGGTGAGCGCCCTGGATGCCGTCGCCGACCTGATGGAGCGATACCGCAAGGCGGCCGACGAGTTCGCGAGAGGAGATCCTGGGCCGGTCAAGGCACTGTTCTCTCACGGCGACGATGTGACGCTCGCCAATCCATTCGGGCCACCCGTTCGTGGATGGAAGCAGGTTTCTGAAGCTCTTGACGATGCCTCATCGCGGATGAGAGACGGCGCCGTCGCTGACTTCGAGATCATTGCAACGTACGCGACGGTCGACCTCGCCTCTGTCCTCGCGATGGAACACTGGAAGGCAAAGGTGAGCGCAAGCGAGGATCTCGCCCCGTTCGATCTGCGAGTTTCGAGCACCTTCCGTCGCGAAGAGGGTGCATGGAGGCTGGTGCATCGCCATGCCGATCCGATAACCACGTTCGATCCCAGCGGCCCGTTGCGCAGGTCGTTCGGTTGAAGGACTACAGCCAGGCCTCGACGAGTGCCATGAGGACGCGGCCGACCTACGAGCGGCCGAGCGCAGCGAATGCGAATACTGGACAGTCAGACGCGGGCCGGTACCTCAGCTGAACAGTTGGAGCTGCTTGATCTTGCCGTTGACGACCCGGTAGAGCGCGACCCATTGCATTTCGCGCTGCCCTGGCGCATCTGCGAACTTCCAGTTAGGCACGATGTCGTGGACAGCAACCCATTCGCCGACCTGGAAAATTTCAGGCCAGTCGACATGGACATCCGGCATCCTCTCGAAGACCTGAACCATTGCCGACCGTACGGCGTCACTGCCCTGATGCATGACCGTGCCGTTGCCGTCGAGGATCACGGCGTCCGTGGCGTAATAGGACATCAGCCGATCGAGGTCTTGCCGGTTGTAGGCCTCATGCTCAGCGAGGATGATCGCACGGGGATCGGGGGGCGCCATCTCGTTTCCTCCGCTGCTGTGCGTCGGACAATGTACGCTCGCCGGCGCCGCGCTCGTCAGACATGAGCGCATGGAGAGAAACCTCAACCATTGACTGACACGCCCCGTCCATTCCCAGGCCGACGGAACTGGTTCGTCGCGACGGTGAGCGCTCCTCACTAGAAGGCTCAAGGAGGGCCCGATGCGGCTTCAGCGACGTCGATTCAGCGAACCGAGCGACGTCAGGACGTTTCCGCGCGGCCGGATCGATGTCGTCGAGCTCGACGACACGGTCGTCGGCCGGATGAGCTACGAGCCGGGCTGGCGCTGGTCCGTGGACATCAAGCCGATCGTCGGCACCGACACCTGTCAATACCATCATCTGGGCGTCACGCTCTCTGGGCGCCTGCGTGCCCAGATGCCGGACGGCACCGAGCTCGAGATCGGCCCCGGCGATCTCTTCGAGATCCCCCCAGGTCACGATGCCTGGGTGGTCGGCGACGAGCCATGGGTTTCGGTCGACTTCGAGGCGATGCGGACCTACGGGAAGGAGCGGGACGCCCCTGACGAGCGGACCCTCGCATCGATCGTCTTCACCGACATCGTCGATTCGACGGCGCGTGCGGAAGAGCTGGGCCCCGTGCGCTGGCGGGACCTCGTCGGAGAGCACAACCGCAAGGCCGCGATGGCGATCGATCGCCATCGGGGACGACTCGTCAAGACGACCGGCGACGGCGTGCTCGCCCAGTTCGACGGGGCCGAGCGCGCTGTCCGCGGCGCAGCGGCCATTCGCGACGCGGCGCAGGGCCTCGGCCTTTCGATCCGGACCGGCGTCCACACCGGCGAGGTCCAGACGATCGCAGGCGACATCCGGGGGATTGCGGTTCACACGGCGGCTCGGATCATGGCCGTCGCGGGACCCGGCGAGGTTCTCGTCTCGGCGACGGTCATGGATGTCCTCGACGGCTCCGGGCTGACATTCGAGGACGCCGGCGTCCATGCGCTGAAGGGCCTTCACGGGGCTCGCCAGCTCTACCGCCTCGCGTCGCTCGAGCGGACAGCGCTCGTCGGATAAACCCTGACGATTGAGTGGTCGTCTGACCTTCGCGATCCTCAAGGCCAGACGGGCGGCGAAGGCGAGCACCGTGGAACATGATTGAGCCGCGTCCCAGAAATGGGACGCGGCTCAATGAGTGCCCTCGAGCCCGGCGGACGGAAGGAGCTGCAGCTCCTCGCCAGACCCGTCGATGTGAGCGCCAGAACCCCGGCGGCCAAGAGGAGTATGTCGCGCCGTCGCGTGGCGGTTCAACTAGGGCGAATGCCCTACTCCGCGGACGCGGTGGACACCGCTCGCGATTGGGCCAGTCTGCTGAGTCGCCTCGAATACGGCGTATTCCATATAGACGCGGGGGACCGGGAAACGTAGAGTCCCGTGCCTCGCCATGCCGGATTCCGTGCCATGTCCGGTCAGTCAGCGCCGGGAGGGTCTTCGCTGATGGACCTGTGGGAGATCCGCCAGCTCGTCACATTCCTGCTGCTCGTGTCGGTTCCGGTGATCCTGCTCGAGATGGGGCTGCGTCGAATCGCGAAGGGGCGCCCGGAGCGTGGATCGTCGAGGCGCGGGTGACCTGGCGACACGGTACGAAGGGGTAATTGTGGTCCGACGACCGGCCGGTAGTCTCCTCGCTGTGAGTTCGCCGTCGCGCTTGCGCCGACCCACGCTCTTCTTGGAGCGTTCGCCCGAGGCGCCGCATGAGCCCGAGTCCGTCGTCGATGCGCCCCTCATCGGATTCGACGCTTTTTCGATTGACCAGCGAATCTTTGGCTGGGTGCGACTCTCCGCCGACCGATTGACGGATCTCCTCAACGCCCACGAGGAAATCGAGGTGGACAACGCCCAGATCGAGCAGCTCGCCGACGCGCGGGTTGCCTCGATCGACCGTATGGTCGTCAATCGGGACCGGCTGATCGCGGTCCGCGCGGGCGGGCCACAAGGCGACCCGGCCAGGCGCCAGCGCCTGCGGCTTCATCCGCTGATGGTCCGCGCGGGTTTGTACCGGATTGGCGGGTACCTGCACGCGCCCGCGGGAGTTGCACCTCTCGCGGAGGTCCGAAACCGGCCCACCATGATCCCGCTGTCATCGGCCTGGCTCGAATACTGGTTGGACGGACGGCGGGAAGCGCAGTGGGTCGGAACGATCGTGTTCAATCGCGACCGGGTGGAGTCGATCGAGGTCGTCGGAGAAGGGGACCTCGGCGCAGAGGGGTAAGGACCCCTTTGCTCAACCTCCGCGGTCCGATTGCTAGCTCTTGAGGGTGACGCGCGCAGCGGGACGCCCTCCGCCACGTAGGCTGTCGTCATGCGACGACGCCGCGTGAGCTACCGACACCGGGTTCGTCCACAACGGTGAGCACTCGGGCGGATCGTTCAGTAGGCGGGGGATACGCGACGTGACGAGGGCTCGGCTCGAGCTCACGCGCGAACAGATCCTCACCTTCCGACGGACCGTGGGGGCTCTTGACGAGCGACTGCCACCCGGACCGAGGTCTCTCCGGCGCGTGGCCTGGGCGGGCCTGCAGGACAGCATGCCGCGAGCCGCCGTCCTCTCGATCCATGCCCGTGTTCAGGGTACCGGACCGGACACGTGGGAGGACCCGTCGCTCGTGCAGCTGTGGGGGCCGCGTTTCAGCGCCTACGTGGTCGCCAAGCGCGACCTCGCGGTCTTTTCGCTCGGGCGGCTCCCCGACGACCCCGCGGGGCGACGCAGAGCGGAGGATCTCGCCCGCCGGCTGCACGTTTTCCTCGACGACGGAACGATGACCTACGGCGAGGCGGGGCGTGGGCTCGGCGAGCACCCGAACCGGCTGAGGTACGCCGCGCCAACCGGCTCGGTGCTGATCCGCTGGGATGGGGCGCGTCAGCCAACCGTGTGGACCGTGCCGCCGCCGGACGTCGAGCCGGGCGATGCACGCCTCGAGCTCGCCCGCCGATACCTGCATGTCTTCGGTCCGGGAACACCCGCGCCGTTCGCTCAATGGGCCGGGATCAAGCCGGCGGTTGGCCGCGCCGCGTTCGACGCCCTCGTCGGAGAGCTGACGCCGGTGCGGACGCCCGTCGGCGATGCCTGGATCCTGAGCCGCGACGAGCCCTCGTTCCGCGTCCCCAACGGACCCGCCGCGTCCGCGCGGTTGCTCCCGAGCGGGGACGCGTACTTCCTCCTGCAGGGAGCCGATCGGGCGCTCCTGGTCCCCGACCCCGACCGCCGTCGCGAGCTCTGGACACCCCGAGTCTGGCCTGGCGGCGTCCTCGTGAACGGCGAGATCGTCGGGACGTGGAGACGGGCGCAGGCCGACGTCACGATCGTTTCGTGGCGCCGGCTCTCGGGCACGGAGCGCGCGGCGGTCGAGGCGGAGGCCGCGTCCCTGCCGCTGCCCGGCATTCGGCAGCAGGTCCGGGTCCGCTGGGTGAATGAGGACGGGGACTGGGTGAATGAGGACGGGGAACTGCACGCGCGTTAACACTCGCCCGGCATACTGGCGCTGACGGGCTGCCACCAGCCCTCGTGCCCAACCCCAACAACACCCGAGGACCGACCATGACGGACGCGGCTGCCGCCGAGAGCCAGGCTATCCATCTCGACCCCCGACAGCGGCTCGAGATTCTCGGCGCCATCCTCCTCGCCCTGTTCCTGTTCGCGCTCGACCAGACGGTGGTCGGCACGGCACTGCCCCGGATCGTCACGGACCTCCATGGCGACACGCTCTACACCTGGGCGGTCACGATCTACCTGCTGACGTCGACGGTGAGCGGCCCGATCTACGGGAAGCTGTCGGACCTTTTCGGCCGGCGGCCGATCATCATCTGGGCTGTCGGGCTGTTCCTTGTGAGCTCGGTCTTCGCTGGGCTCAGCCAGGAGATGTGGCAGTTCGTCCTGTTCCGCGGCCTTCAGGGCCTCGGTGGCGGCGCGGTCTTTCCAGTGGCCCTCGCAGTCGTTGCAGACCTCTACACGCCGGTCGAGCGGGGCAAATACCTCGGCCTGTTCGGGGCGATGTTCGGCCTCTCCTCGCTGATCGGTCCCGCGATCGGTGGGCTCATCACAGACAACTTCACCTGGCACTGGATCTTCTTCGTCAACGTGCCGGTCGCGGCGATCTCGCTGGTGATCCTGTGGCGGCTCCTGCCGGCGATCCGGCATCCCGACGCCGCGCGGCACATCGACTACCTCGGCGCGGCGGTCTTCACGGCGGCGATCACGCCGTTCCTGATCGGCCTGACGAACAAGCAGACTCCCGGTGCTCAGTGGACCGATCCGGCGGTCGGTGGGCTGATCGCCCTCGGTCTCGTGATCGCTGCGGTCTTCATCTGGATCGAATCGCGCGTGCCCGAGCCGATCGTCCGGCTCGACCTCTTCCGGAACTCGTCGTTCACGATCTCGGTCGCCGCGATGTTCCTCGCAGCGTTCGGGTTCTTCGGCGCGATCATCTTCCTGCCGCGCTGGTTCCAGACCGTCGCGGGCCTCTCCGCGACTCAGTCCGGGTACAGCCTCCTGCCGATCATCGGCGCGTTGATCATCAGCGCGACCGCGTCCGGGCAGATCGTGGCCCGGACCCATCGCTACAAGCTGCTGATCTTCGTCTCGATGCTCCTGCTCGCGGCCGGTCTCTTCCTGCTGACGAACCTTCGCGCCGACACCGACCGACCGCTCCTCTGGGTCTGGATGGCCGTCGCCGGCTTCGGCATCGGGCCGTCGTTCGCGGTCTTCGCGCTCGTGGTCCAGAACACGGTCGCGCCGCAGGTCATCGGCGTCGCGACGTCGAGCCTGACGTTCTTCCAGCAGATCGGCGGCACGATCGGGCTGACGATTGCCGGCACGGTCCTCGCCGACAAGATCGCCAGTGACCTGCCGCCGCGGCTGGTGGCGGCCGGCGTCCCGCCCGCGTACCTGACCCAGTTCGGACCGGGCAGCAAGCTCGACCTGACCGGGACCGGCGATCTGGGCCAGCGGATTCTCGCGGCCACGCCGCCGGCGCAGCAGCCGCTCGTCCAGCCGTTGATCCCCGGGATCGTCCAGGCGGTCCACGAGTCCTTCTCGATCGCGATCGCCTCGACGTTCTGGGTGAGCATCGTGGCGGCGCTCGTAGCCGCCGTCTTCGTGCTGTTCCTGCGCGAGGTACCGATGCGCGAGACGTTCGAGATGGTGCCCGAGGACGGCGCGACACCGGGGCCCCAGGCGAGCGACCAAGCGGGACCGGGCACCGAGCGGGGGCCGGCGACGGGCGCCTGATCGGTCGCCGCCCGTCCCGGGCGGTCGGCGAATCCCCCGGGATGACGAGCCGTCAAGAGGGTCATCTCCGATCAACGTAGCGCCTCGGCGGGCGTATCATCCGAGGCTCGCGCGTGCCGCTCAGCGAGGGAACCACCCGCTCGTGGCGACGACCACGCCAGCCGCACCATCACCGGAATCCGGCGAGGCCTCGGAGCTGGCCGCCCGCCCGCCGTGCGTCGGCGTGCTGTTCGTGCACGGTGCGGGCGACCACGGCGTCGGTGCCACGCTCATCGAGTTCGGCGAGCCGCTGATCGCGTGGCTCGATGGCTGGCTGTCGCGCGCCCAGCCGAGCCCGACGAGCGCGACCGACGTTGCGCGCGTCGGGGCCACCCAGCTGCTCGTTCGTGAGGCCGACAGCCACGCGCCAGCGCACGCGACCGTGAGCATGAAATCTCGCCTCGACCAGCTCCCCCACACGTGGCTCCTCGCCGAGGCGCGCTGGGACGAGGCATTCACGCCGCCGGCCTTCGGTCAGGTCCTGAAGTGGGCGATCGGCGTCGTCCCCTGGACCGTCCTCACACAGTTCCTCGGCCCGCTGGCTCGCCAGAGCAAGTTCGTGGAGGCCAACCCCTGGTCCGTCCTCGGGTTCATCTGGCGGATGTTGGTGGCCGCGGCCACGGCCCTGATCGTCGCAGCCGCGCTCCAGGTGTTCGCGCTCGCGATCCTCGTCCTGTCGATCATCCCGATCGCGTCCGTTCGCGACCTCGTCAGCCGCCTCCAGCGATTCGCATCGACCGGCGTCGGCGATCTTTACATGGTCCTCTCGAGCCCGATCCAGCGCGCCGCCCTCACGAGCGCGGTCCAGCGCGACATCGACTGGATGCGGAGCCAGGGCTGCGAGCGGATCGCCCTCGTCGCCCACTCCCAGGGTGGCTACGTGGCCTACCAGGCCCTCGCCGACCCGTGGCATCGGGCGGTCGAGCTGTTCGTCACCTTCGGCTCCGGGCTGATCCGCCTGACGGAGTCCGAGAAGGCACGCCGGACGGGTGCACTCGTTCCCGCCCTGATCGGGACCCTCGGCGCGTTGATCGCCATCCGGTTCCTGCCCGTCGCGATCCTCGGCGAGGCCGGCATCTGGGACAAGCGCCAGGCGAGCGGCCTCGCGTTCACGATCGGCGCCCTCATCAGCGGGATCCTGATCCCCGTCCTGTGGCGCTACTTCCACGACGACAGCCGGATACCGGACCTGCCGTCGAAGACACCCTGGATCGACCTCCTGACAAAAGAAGATCCCGTGATGAACCGGAAGCGGCTCGGCCGGCTGCCCGGTCGCGTCCACATGATCCGCGTCCAGAACCAGGGCTCCGTCGTCGCCGATCACGGCTCGTACTGGTTGAACAGCGACGAGTTCGTGCCGCGCGTCGCGATCCGGATCGCGGACCTCGATCCGGGCCTGCGGCTGATCCGCGCCGGACCGAAGGACGACATGCGCGACGCCGTCCGGCATCTCCGCTGGGGTCGCGACCGGCGCCATGGTCGCGTTGCCGCCCTTCAGCGTCGCAACGCGCTGCTGGTGGCCGCCACCCTCGCCGTCGTGCTCATCCGGTACGACCAGCTGGCCGCGATCGGCAGGCCGGTCGGGGAGTGGTTCGGCCAGCTGCCCTCGTTCCTCGTCAGCTGGGTGCCGACCTACGTCGGCTCGGTCCTGCCGATCGACGGCATCGAGGACCTCATCCTGGGTGGCGTCGTGATCATCGCGATCTCGGCCGTGGCCTCCCGGATCGGATCGGCGATCTGGGACGCCTGGGGCAGGGCGGACACGGTCGACCAGTGGGCTGGACGGGAGCCGGCGCAACCGGGTGAGACCTCCCTCGCATTCTACGGCTGGACCGTCCTGCATCTCGTCGTCCTCGCGCTCGTCGCGATCGTCGGGCCGGGTCCGATCGTCATCGGTCTCGATTTCGTCGCCCGGAACCGCGACCCGATCGTCCAGGCATGGGCCCGCGAATTCCTGTGGAGCCTCGGCGTCGGGGCGATCGCGATCGTCGTTGCGATCCGTCGGCAGGGCCCGCCGTTCCGGCTCTGGATCCCGGCGTACGTGATTGGCGGGATGGTGCTGGCACTGGCCGTCGAGCTGCGGGGCGCCCTGCTCGGACCCGGGCCCACACCCGCGATCCGGTCGATCCCGACGGGAATCGCGCTCGGGCTCATCGGGCTCGCTGTCGGGTGGGCCGCCTGGCCCGGGCTGCGTCGATGGATCGCCGCGCTGGCCGCGGTCTTCGAACGGCACGGACCCGAGAAATCGGTCGCGGATCAGCCGCCCTCGATCGTCGATTATCTCGCCGTGATCGGGGCCCTGATCGCCGCCGTCACCGTTCCGATGGTCGTCGTGACGCCGTCTCTGGCGATCGCGTCCCCGATCCGGCTGTGGCAGTTCACGGCGCTGCTCGCGATGATCGGGTTGTTCCTGGGAGCCACGAGCGCCCTGAACGTCCGCGGGTTGCGGATGCCGAAGGTCGGTCCGATGACCGAGGACCTGGTGATCGCGCCGGCATCGGCGACCTCGATGCGCGTCGTCGGGCTGGCCGGCGCAATGGTGTCAGCGCTGACGCTCGCGGCTGCCGTTGTCCGGCTCGCGACGGCGGTCGGCTTCCTGTCCTGAGCGGCACTCCGGAGATCTGAGCCGGAGGACGACGGGCGCGCCTTGGCGCCCGGATCGGGTCAGGCTTTCGCTGCGATCGCCGCGAAGCGATGGCGGCGGAGGACCGTCCAGAACACGAAGATGAATGCCATGCCCGCGGGGGCCAAGAGGTCCCCGGACATCAGATGGAGGAGCACATCAGCGGCGACGCCAGTCCAGCAGATGGCCCCGAAGACGAGAATGAAGTTGCGGGACATCTTGTCCACCCCTGCTCCTGTCGCCTCGCCCGCGGTCGTCCCCCGAGCCGAGCGGGACGCACCCGCCTGCGGGGGACGATAGCCAAAAGTCCTACTCGATCAAGCCCCGATCGTCCTATTCGGTTCGCCTGGGCAACGGAAACCGAGGGCCCTGGTCGGTCTGGTGCCGTTGGGGTCGGTCCTCGGCCGTTTTTCGCCCAATGCGCCTCACCCGTGCGGCAGTGTTGACCGTGTCACCCCAATGGAATCGTCAATGCAGCTGCACGGTGACGTTGGCCGCGAAGATCTCCGATGTCTTGCCACTCGACGGCGTGGCGCTGCCCCAGCTGAGGACCACGTGGTTGGCCGTCAGGGCTGAGATCCCGAACGTATCCCCGGGCCAGACCGACGGGTCGCCAAACTGGCTCGACACCTGGAGCGGCGCCGAGAGCCAGCCGCGGCCGATCGAGTAGACGCGCAGGAACTGGGCATAGCCCTGCGGGTTGTTGTTCGAGAGCCAGCCGACATACGCAATTCCGGAGCTCCCTCCGGCGACCTGCATGATGTGCGGCACGTCGAGCCGATCGGCGGGCGCCTGGACCGCCGCTGACCAATGCTGACCATGATCGGTCGAGAACGACAGCCAACCACGGTCATTGGGACTCCCATCGGCGCTCGTTCCCTGGGTGTCCCAGGTTGCATACAGGTTGCCGCCGGCGTCGATCCCGATGTCGCCGTCGATCCACCACTCGGCCAACGACATCGTGCCACCCTCCGGGCCGACCCTGACCGGCGTGGACCAGGTCGCTCCCTGGTCGGTCGATGCGGTGAAATAGCTGTAGGCGGGGTCCATCGTGTACGTCTTCGGATCCGTGATCTGGTAGCCCTGGTACAGCACGTCGATGCGGCCGCTCGATTCGATGACGAGCGGGGCGCTGTCACCACCGCTCGCCGGGAAACCCGGACTGATCGGCGACATCGGACTCCAGGTGGCGCCCCGGTCAGTCGACTTCTGGATCACAACGTTCAGATCGCCCGTCGCGAACGCGCAGCTCCCGAACGTCGCGCAGAGGTAGGTCACCGACGTGCGCTCGGGTCCGTAATCCCACGTCACGTAGACGGTCCCATCCGGACCCACCGCGATGAAGGGCCGGTCGCCCCAGTTCTTCGCATCCGGTGGCAGGAGCGAGGCGACCTGAGGGAACGTCACGCCGTGATCGAAGGACGCCGCGACGACCGGGTACCACTGGCTCGCCTTCGCCACCATGAAGGCCGCGTAGACTGTTCCGTCCGGGGCGACGGTCACCGTGGGGTCCCAGGCGTTCACGTTCGAGCCGGGTGCGCCGGGAAGATCCGTCGGTCGGTCGAAATGGAGACCGCCATCGGTCGATCGGGCGAAGGCGATCCCCTTGCAGCCCATCCACGCCTCGTAGACGAAACCGAGCCCCGGATCCGCAGCCTGCTCGACCTCCGCGTTCTGGCCGGCGCAGGAGGCGCTGACCTCGGAGATCGGACTGACGAGGTAAGTGGGTGTTGCCCCCAGAGCCGGACTCGGGCCGGCGACCAGGGCCAAGACAACCGAGCTGAGGCCCAGCGCTCGGATGATCCGAGACTCCCGGAAACGACGTCGGTCCATCCGATCTGCCTCCGTGACATGCGTCCTCGGGGCAGTCTAGCCACGGCGCGTCGGGGCGGCGCGATTGCCAACCGGCAGGGCCTCAGTGGACGATGATCTCGTCTCCGGGTCGAAGATTCGTGGCATCGAGCCAGGCGACGAGCAGCCGAAAGACGGCCGGCGCTCCAACGAGTGGACCATCGCCGACCGGCCAGTCGCTCGGGTGGAGGAGGAATGCCCTCGTCTGCCAGCCGCCGAGGCCGCCGTGGCTGCCGACGAGCTCCTCGAACGCGGCGACCTCGTCCGTCTCCGGATCGAGCCGCGAGTTGAGCACGAGGTCGCCGACGTTCGGCATCGCGTCCAGCCGACGGAGATCGTCGGCGGCCTCGGGTCCGAACGTCGCTAGCGGGTCGTCGCCGACGACGCGGTCGCGGTCCAGATACCGGGTGCCGGATGGACCCAGCACGACTGCACCGTCCCCCCCGGCACGAACGAGGACGAAGCCGACGCCCGCGTGGCGGGCCAGCCCGTCGACCAGTCGGGGATAGCGCACCTGGAGCTCCTCGAGCGTCGGCCGCTCGGGCCACGCCGGCAGGTAGATCAGCGCGAGGTTGCCGGAGGCGCAGACGACGAGGTCGGGCGGTTCGGCCGCCTTGCCGGCCGATCCCGCGTCTCGTTCCTCCCGCCCCGGACCGAGCTCGACCGATCCTTCCCGGGACCGGCTCGAGAACGCCCGGCGGATCAGCTGCCCGCCCATTCCGGCCGCCCGCCCGGCTTCGGTCAGGAGGGCATTGACCGGTCCCCATGGTTCAGCGGGCGAGGTCGCCGCAACGACCTCGTGCTCATCGTCGATCAGGCTTCGGACCAGGCCCTCGATCGTGACGCCATAGCGCTGCCGGAACGTGGCTCCCTGGCTCTGGCCGTGATCGGACAGCACGACGAACCGATACGGACGCGGTGCTTCGTCGACGACCCGTTCGAGCATGCCCAGGACGTGGTCGACGCCATCGAGGGCGTCGAGGGATTCGCCGCGTTGGGGCCCGGCGTGATGGGCGATCTCGTCGTAGTCGACCATGTCGGCGTAGATCACGGGAACGCCCCGGAGCATTCGCTCGACGACGAGGGCCGTCGTGATCTGGCGCAGGAACACGTTGGTCACGCCCCGGAGCATCGGATAGCTGCCGCCGCGCTCGATCCGCGGCTCGATCCCGCTCACCCGCTGGCGGCGCGCCTGCCACAGCTCCTTCCCCGCCTCGCCGAGGGTCAGGAAGATCGCCCGCGCGAAGGCGAACGGGCTGACGAAGAAATAGAACCAGCTGCGAGTCGGGCCGAGAGCGGCGCCCGCGTGGCTGAGCTGGGACATCGTGAGAATGCTCTCCGGTGCGTCGCCGGAGAAGAGATTGCCGATGCTCACGCCACCATCAGCGAGCAGCCCGCGGCCGGTCGAGAGGCGCCGCTCGATCTCAGCCGCGTCGGCGGGGCGGTTGGAGACGAGCAGCCGGTTCGTCGCCTTCTCGAACCATCGAAACGCGGGGATCCCGTCGTTCGAGCCGAGCAGGATGCCCGCCTGGCTGGCCGAGGTCTGCGACGGGAGCTGGCACTCCCAGGGGGTCAGGTGGTGGCTCGACGTCCGGATCCAGCGGGCCATCGTCGGCGCGCGTCCGGCTCGGATCTGGTCGAGCAGGACCGGCTCCGAGAGGCCGTCGATCTGGATGAACACGACCCCCGGCGCGTCGGTCGTGGGCACGCCCTGGCGGATCATGAGTCGGACCAGGTGGCTGAAGTACGACTCGTCCTCGCCGAGTGCGATGAACCAGCTGATCGCGGTCGTCACGATCGCGAGAACGAGGGCCGCTTCGATCACCGCGACGATGCCGGACAGATGGATCCCTGGAACCACCGACGCGACGACGAACAGCACGACGAACTGGAGCGCCGTCGCGATGATCGCGATGGCCGCGATGCCGAGCGGGACGGCGAGCCACAGGACGACCGGCCGCAACAGCGAGTTGAGGACGGCGATGAGGGCCACCGCGGCGACGATGCTCGGGGTCCCGTCGGCCGACATCCCGGGCACCGCCCAGATCGCCACGGCGAGAGCGATGTAGGCAACGAGCGTCGTCAGCAGCAGGCGGCGGACGAGCGCGCGCCGGCCGAGGCGCCAGGTCCGGAGGAGGCGAAGCTGGAGCCCGTAGAACGCCACCAGGCGTCGGAGCGCGCGGCTCACGTCCGCGAGTTTACGGTTCCCTTCTGTCCCGGTTCAGGTCGTCGGGCCACGCCGCGACTCGCTCACCAGGGGCCGTGACAAGGACCGTGGCGTCGGGATCCGTCCTCGCAACCTCCATCGCGAACTCGAGTGGCGGTTGCGCGAGTCGGCCGGGGCGGACGCGTCCCAGGCCGAAGGGCCAGAGCGTCCCCCAATGGATCGGCACGACGATCCGCGGTTTGAGCAGGCGCACGGCCTGTGCGGCGCGGGCGGGATCGAGATGGCCGCGACCCAGGCTGGGGCCCCAGCCCCAGACCGGCAACAGCGCCACGTTCAGGCCCGGCGCCAGGTCCGTCATCCCGGGGAACAAGTCCGTGTCGCCCGCGAAGTAGATCCGTTCATCGTGGGCCGCGATGACGTACCCGACGGCCGCGGCGCGCGGACCCAGCGGCGGGCGGAAGCCGCCGTGGGCAGCCGGCGTCGCGGTGATCGTGAGGCTGCGGCCGATCTCCAGGCGCTGTCCCGGAGCGACCTCATCGACGTCGGAGAAGCCGAGGTGCTCGAGGAGCTTGCCCGCGCCGGTCGGGACTACCAGACGAACGTCTGGCCCGAGCAGACGCAGCGATGGGACATCGAAGTGGTCTAGATGAAGGTGGCTCAGGAGCACGAGATCGATGGCCCGATAGGCCCCAGGGTCGACTGGCGTGACGACCCGTCGCAGGGGTCCGACCCGATCGAAGAGGATCGGGTCGGTCAGGATCCGGACGCTGTCGAGCTCGATGAGGACGGTCGAATGCCCAAGGAACGTCAGTCGCGCGGGCCGGGCCATGGACGGCATTGTCGATCTCGCCGCCGTCGACCGCCGGAAAGGGCCCCGAGAACCACGGCAATTGGGGCAGGCGTCCCGCGCTGTACGGTGCCGCGCTCCTGCGCCGCCCGCGGCGAGTCGGCTATCGAGTGAGTCGGGCCCTGGATCCGCCCGCCGCGGGGCGCGGCTCGTACCGACGCACGTCCTGCGTGGAGCGGACCAGATCCCGAAGGGTCTCGAGGTCACCGGCGAGCAGCCCCCGAGCGCGTGCCTGGACGAGGACGTTGCCGAGGGCCGTTGCCTCGACCGGACCCGCCAGCACGGGCAGCTCGCAGGCGTCGGCCGTCAGCTGGCAGAGCAGTGCGTTCCTCGCTCCGCCACCGACCACGTGGACGACCTCGACTGTGGCGCCCGACAGCCGCACCGCGTCGCGGATCGTCCGCGCATACGCGGCGGCTAGGCTGTCGAGGATGCAGCGGACGATCGCGGGTCGCGCCGCGGGCGGGGCTTGGTCGGATCGGACACAGGCGTCGACGATCCGGGCGGCCATGTCGCCCGGCGGGAGGAAGACCGGATCGTCGGGATCGATCACCGGTCCGCCCGCCGGCAGGTCCGTCGCAGCGAGCAGAAGGGCCGGCAGCGCCTCGGGCGTGCCGGCCAGCTCCCAGGTCCGGAGCGATTCCTGGAGGAGCCAGAGGCCCATCACGTTCCGGAGGTAGCGGATCCGATCATCCACCCCGCCTTCGTTCGTGAAGTTGGCGACGCGACTCTCCTCGCTCAGGATCGCCCGTTCCAGCTCGACCCCGACGAGCGACCAGGTTCCGGAGGCGATGTACGCGAACGGCACCGCGCCGGCCGGGACCGCGACAACCGCGGACGCGGTGTCGTGCGACCCGACGACCGTGAGCAGGGTGTCCGATGCCGCGCCGACCTCGGCCTGGAGCTCGGCGCGCAGCGGCCCGATCACCTCGCCCGGCGACGCCAGGTCCGGGAACAGGGATCGCGGCAGGTCGAGGCGTTCGATCAGCTCGTCATCCCACGTTCGACGGTGGACGTCGAGGAGGCCCGTCGTTGACGCGTTCGTCCGTTCCGCGAACCGCACCCCCGCCAGCCAGAATCCCAGCAGGTCGGGGATCAGCAACATCGTTCGGGCGACGGCGAACGTCGGGGTCCGCTGCTCGGCCGCGAGCTGAAAGATCGTGTTGAAGGGGAGATGCTGGATGCCAGTCCGCGCATAGAGCTCCGCCGTCGGGACGATCGCATGGACCTCCTGGACGAGCGCGGCCGACCGCTCATCGCGGTAGTGGACAGGATTCGCCAGGAGCGCGCCGTTCTCGTCGAGCAGGCCGTGATCGATCCCCCAGGAATCGACCCCGATGCTCACGAGTCCTTCGGCTGGCTCGGCGGCGCGAGCGGCCGCCCGAA
>Ga0070706_100002804_pt1 | contig 17435 bp, 12 predicted proteins | sample KBSK5501metaG_FD_65476 | JGI IMG/M metagenome (GOLD analysis project Ga0070706, IMG submission 65476) | Corn, switchgrass and miscanthus rhizosphere microbial communities from Kellogg Biological Station, Michigan, USA - KBS K5-50-1 metaG | ecosystem: Host-associated > Plants > Roots >... | reverse complement strand
TGCGCGTCGAGCGGCTGCCCGACATCGCGCCGCCGATCGTGTTCGTCAGCGTCAGCTACCCGGGCGCGTCGCCCGAGGCGGTCGAGACCGAGCTGACGCGGCCGATCGAGCTGGGGCTGAACGGCATCGCCGGCGTCAAGATGATCCGCTCGAACAGCGTCGAAGGGCGCAGCGAGACGGTCGTCGAGTTCACGCTCGATGCCGACATGAGCCGCGCGGTGCAGGACGTGCGCGACAAGGTCTCGGCGCTGCAGCCGGCCTTCCCGCGCGATGCGAAGGCGCCGTACGTCGCGCGCTTCGACGGCGACAACGCCCAGCCGGTCGTCAACCTCGCGCTGGTCGCGCCCGAGCGCAGCTCGCGCGAGCTGTCGCTGCTCGCCGACCAGGACGTGCGCAAGCGCCTCGAGCGCGTCGCCGGTGTCGCCCGGGTCGACGTGGGCGGCCTCACGGTGCGCCAGGTCCGCATCGATCTCGACCCGCAGCGGCTGCGTGCCTACCAGCTGACGCCGGCCGACGTGTCGGCCGCGCTGCAGCGCGCGAACGCCGACGTGCCGGTCGGCCTCCTGAGCAGCTCGAAGGAGGAGGCGCTGGTGCGCGTCGAGGGCAAGATGCGCGACGCCAAGGCGTTCGGCGACGTCGTGGTCGCGAACCACGGCAGCCTCGTGGTCCGGCTGTCCGATCTCGGCCAGCTCGTCGAGCGCGAACGCGAACCCGATTCGCTCGCGCGGGTCGACGGCGTGCCGGCGATCTCGTTCCAGGTCTACAAGCAGCAGGACGCGAACATCGTGCAGACCGGCGAGGGCATCAAGGCCGCGGCCGAGGAGCTGCGCAAGTCGCTGCCGCGCGGCGTCGAGCTGCGTCTCGTGTATGCGGACAGTGACTGGGTCAAGGACTCGCTGTCCGGCGTCAAGCGCACGCTGATCGAAGGCGCGCTGCTGACGGTCGCGATCGTGTTCCTGTTCCTGCACAGCTGGCGCAGCACCGTGATCACCGGGCTGACGCTGCCGATCGCGGTGATCTCGGCGTTCATCGCGGTCTATCTCTTCGGCTTCACGCTGAACTTCATGACGATGATGGCGCTGAGCCTGTGCATCGGCCTGTTGATCGACGATGCGATCGTCGTGCGCGAGAACATCGTGCGTCACGTGCACATGGGCAAGGACCATTTCGCGGCGGCGCGCGACGGCACCGAGGAGATCGGCCTCGCGGTGATGGCCACGACATTCGCGATCTGCGCGGTGTTCGTCCCGGTGGCGTTCATGAAGGGGATCATCGGCAAGTTCTTCTTCCCGTTCGGCATCACGGTGGCGGTCGCGGTGCTGGTGAGCCTGTTCGTCAGCTTCACGCTCGATCCGATGCTGTCGAGCATCTGGAAAGACCCGCCCGGCAACCGCCTGATCAAGCTGTGGGGCATCGGCCACCTGATGCGTGCGACCGATCGTTTGCTCGACGTGATGCACGGCACCTACGAGCGCACGATCCGCTGGATCTTCTCGGGCCGGCACTACCGCATGCTCGTGCCGCCGGTGCCGGCGTACGCGCATCCGATCGACGCGCACGGCGCGCGCGACAAGGCGCAGCCGCGCCGGTGGCGTTTCGCGACCGTGACGCCGCGCGCGCTCGTGCTGCTCGGCGGCGTCGCCAGCTTCGCCGGCGCGCTGCTGCTGGCGCCGCTGGTCGGCACCGAGTTCATTCCCGAATCCGACAACAGCTACATCCGGCTCAACGTGCGCATGCCGGTCGGCACCAGCCTGACCCGCGGCAGCGAGAAGATGAGCCAGGTCGAGTCCGTCGTGCGCGCGATGCCCGAGGTGCGCATGATCTCGACCAACGTCGGCGGCGGCGATTTCAGCAACGGGCGCAACACCGGGCTGATCAGCATCCAGCTGACGAAACCGCACGAGCGCAAGCGTTCGCAGAAGAAGGTGGAGGAGGCGATCCGCGAGGCGTTGCGCCCGATTCCCGGCATCGATGTGGCGGTCGGCTTTCGGCCGATCTTCGTCTCGCTGATGGGGCCGGACCCGTCGGTGCTCGAGACCGAGGTGCAGAAGTTCGCCGACAAGGTCGCGAAGGTGAAGGGCGTGACCGACCTCGAGACCTCGGTCAAGCCCGGCCTGCCGGCGTTCGCGGTGCGGCTCAAGCCCGACGCGGTGCGCGAGCTCGGCCTGACGCCGACGCAGCTCGCCGCGAGCCTGCGCCCGTTCGTCAACGGCGACATCGCGACCTACTGGACCGCGCCGGACGGCGAGCAGGTCGAGGTCGAGCTGCGCCTGCCGCAGCTGCGCCGCGAGTCGATCGCGCAGCTCGACGAATTGCCGGTCGCGTATGCGAAGGACGGCACGCCGATCGCGCTGTCGCGGGTCGCCGACGTCGTCTCGATCACCAACCCCGAGGTCATCAAGCGCCAGGACCTGCAGCGCCGTCAGGCCGTCTATGCCGGCGTCAGCGGACGCCCGAGCGGCGACGTCGGCAGCGACATCAAGAAGATCATCGAGCAGACGCAGCTGCCGCAGGGCTACCGCTTCGACATGGGCGGCGATTCGAAGGACCAGGCCGAGGCGTTCACCGGCGTGCTGATGGCGCTGGGCGCCGCGGTGATCTTCATCTACATCGTGCTCGCGTCGCAGTTCGCGAGCTTCACGCAGCCGCTTGCGATCATGGCCTCGCTGCCGCTCGCGCTGATCGGCGTGATGCTCGCGCTGCTGGTCACGCGCTCGACGCTGAATCTGTTCTCGATGATCGGCCTGGTGATGCTGATGGGGCTGGTGACGAAGAACGCGATCCTGCTGGTCGACTTCGCGAACCACGCGCGCAAGGCCGGCCTCGCGACCGCCGATGCGCTGTTGCAGGCCGGCCTCGTGCGGATGCGCCCGATCATGATGACGACCGGGGCGATGATCTTCGGCATGCTGCCGCTCGCACTGGCACTCGACGAAGGCGGCGAGATGCAGGCTCCGATGGGCCGCGCGATCATCGGCGGCGTGATCACGTCGACGCTGCTGACGCTGGTGGTCGTGCCGGTGCTGTACAGCTACCTCGTGCGCGATCGCAAGGGTGCGGTGACGGCGCAACCTGCGGCCGCAACGGCAGCGAAACCGGATGGTGGAGTGGGAGGCTTGATCGGCGGCGGCATCGCCGGGGGCATGCCCGCTGCGAAGGAGTGAGTCGCCCGACAGGCGCAGCGGGGAAGGGTTTCAAAGCCGCGTTCGTGTGAGGTCGCCGGTCGACGGTCAGAATGCCAGCCTCCACGACTTCAGCGAACGACCTCCCCATGGCCGATCTGTCCAGCTTCGCGATCACCCGCAAGTGGCCCGCGCAGAACCCGAACATCCTGCAGCTGTACTCGCTGCCCACGCCGAACGGTGTCAAGGTGTCGATCATGCTCGAGGAGACCGGGTTGCCGTACGAGCCGCACCTGGTGCGCTTCGACACGCACGACCAGATGTCGCCCGAATTCCTGTCGTTGAATCCGAACAACAAGATCCCGGCGATCATCGACCCGAACGGACCCGACGGACAGCCGCTGCCGCTGTTCGAGACCGGCGCGATCCTCTGGTATCTGGCCGACAAGACCGGCCAGCTGGTGCCGAAGGACGCAGCCGGCCGCTACCAGACGCTGCAGTGGCTGATGTTCCAGATGGGCGGCATCGGCCCGATGTTCGGGCAGGTCGGCTTCTTCCACAGGTTCGCCGGCAAGGCTTACGAGGACAAGCGGCCGCTGCAGCGATATGTCGACGAATCCAGGCGCCTGCTCGCGGTGGTGGACAAGCGCCTCGAGGGCCGCGAGTGGATCATGGGCGACGAGTACACGATCGCCGACATCGCGAGCTTCCCGTGGATCAACAACCTCGTCGCCTTCTACGAAGCGGGCGATCTGGTCAGCTTCGGCGACTTCACGAACGTCGCGCGCGTGCTGCAGGCCTTCAAGGCGCGGCCCGCCGTGATCAGGGGCTTGGCGATCCCGAAGCGGCCGGCCTGATCCGGGTTACATCCCGAAGCGCCTTCGCGGCGCAAACATGGTGTTCCCTGTCGAACTGACCCACGCCTGTTCGTCGAAGAAGGAGGCGCACACGACGGCCCGCGGCATCAAGCTGCGCGGCTCGCGTTCGTGGGCGTTCTTCTTTCGACAAAGGAGTGACGAATCATGTTGAAGAACAGTCCCGCATTCGGCAGCTTTTCGACCGGCGACATCCAGGCCGCGCTGGCCTTCTACGGGCGCACGCTCGGTCTGGACGCGCGCATCGGCGCGATGGAGGTGCTCGAGCTGCAGCTCGCCGGCGGCATGAACGTGATCGTGTATCCGAAGGCGGACCACCGTCCGGCGAGCTTCACGGTCCTCAACTTCAAGGTGCCTGACGTCGAAGCGGCAGTCGCCGAGCTGGGCCGGCGCGGCGTGCGCTTCGAGCACTACGACCTGCCGGGCCTGAAGACCGACGCGAAGGGCATCAGCCGCGACGGCGGCGGCCCGGTCATCGCGTGGTTCAAGGATCCGGCCGGCAACATCCTCTCGGTGGTGGAGGAAGCGTGATCGAAGAGAAGGGCGCGAGGTCGTCAGCGCCCGCGCGCCTCAGCGCGACACGTGGATCACGTCGCGCACCATCGGGTAGATCTGGTTCTGCCAGCGCTTGCCGCTGAACACGCCGTAGTGGCCGACGCCGGGCTGCACGTAGTGCGTGCGCATGTAGGGCCGCAGGCTCTTCGCGAGGTCCTGCGCGGCCAGCGTCTGGCCGATCGAGCAGATGTCGTCGCGCTCGCCTTCGACGGTCAGCAGCGCGGTGCGGCGGATCGCGGCCGGAGTGATGCGCCGGCCGCGGTACGTGAGCTCACCGCGCGGCAGCGCGTATTCCTGGAACACGAGGCTGACGGTCTCGAGGTAGAACTCGGCCGCGAGGTCCGCGACGGCGAGGTACTCACGGTAGAACGTGCGCGTGACCTCGGCCTTCTCGACTTCGTCGTCCAGCAGGTGCTGGTAGTACTCGCGAAACGCGGTCGCATGGCGCTCGCGGTTCATGCTCATGAATGCGGTGAGCTGCACGAACCCGGGGTAGACGCGCCGCCCGGCACCGCGATGGCCGAGCGGCACGCGGCTGATCAGCGTGCGCTCGAACCAGTCGATCGGCTTGGTGGTTGCGAGCTTGTTGACCTCGGTCGGGCTGATCCGGCAGTCGATCGGCCCGGCCATCAGCGTCAGGCTCAGCGGCGTGGCCGGGTGGGCGTCCTCCGACATCAGCGCCACCGCGGCCAGCGCCGACACGCACGGCTGGCAGATCGCCATCAGGTGTGCGCCGGGGCCGATCACCTCGAGAAAGCGCATCACGTGCTCGGTGTATTCGTCCAGGCCGAAGCGGCCGGCCGCGAGCGGCACGTCGCGCACGTTGTGCCAGTCGGTGATGTAGACCTCGTGGCCCTGCAGCATCGTGCGCACCGTGTCGCGCAGCAGCGTTGCGAAGTGGCCCGACATCGGCGCGACCAGCAGCACTTTCTGCTGCGCTGCCGAGCGTGGCGTCGAGAAGCGCGTCAGCGTCGCGAACGGCGTCGTGTGCACGACGTCTTCGATGACCGGCAGCGTTTCGCCGTCGACCACGATCGAATCGATCGCCCAGGCCGGACGCGCATGCGTGACCTCGGCCAGTTCGAGCAGCTTGCAGGCCGCGGCGATCTGGCGCGGCGAGCCCATGCCGGTGTACGCGAATGCGCCGAATGCCGGATCGAGCAGCATCGGCGCGGTGAAGCGCGCCGCGGCGCGCCAGGGCCACATCAGGTCGGAATGGGTCTGGTACGCGTGGTACATCATCCTGTGATTGTGGCTGTGGGGTCGGCCATCAGGAGCAACTTGCGCGCCAATCAGGGAACCCTGACAAGCCGCCGTCAGGGATGTGGCACAGCGATTGCTCGAACGTACTCGACGCGCTGCGCAGGAGACGAGTTCATGGCCGTGGCTGCCCCGATCAAATCCAAGCCCGCGGCCAAGGGGGCCGCCAGGCCTGCTGCAAATCCGGCCCCGAAGCCGGCGCGCCCGGCGGCGACGCTGACCCTGAGCAGCAAGAACTACTCGTCGTGGTCGCTGCGCGGCTGGCTGCTCGCCAGGTTCGCCGGCCTCGAGTTCGACGAAGTGATGGTCTCGCCCGACGATGCCGACGCGCGCAAGGAGTTGCTGCTGCTGGCGCCTTCGATCCGCGTGCCGTGCCTGACCCACGAGGGCGCCAAGGTCTGGAACACGCTCGCGATCGCGCAGTACCTGGACGAGATCAGGCCCGACGCCGGGCTGATGCCGGCCGACCGGATCGCGCGTGCGCATTGCCGTTCGGTCAGTGGCGAGATGAATTCGGGCTTCGCGAACCTGCGCGCGTCGCTGCCGATGAACCTGAAGGCGCATCACCCCGGCCACAAGATCTGGGCCGGCGCCTTGCCCGACATCGAGCGAGTCGTCGAGATCTGGACCGAGTGCCTCGAAGCCTACGGCGGACCGTTCCTGTTCGGCAAGCAGCGCGGCATGGCCGACGCGATGTACGCGCCGGTCGTCACGCGCTTCCTGACCTACGACGTGAAGCTGAACAAGCCGTGCATCCTGTACTGCCAGACGATCATGGCGATGCCGGAAATGCGCGAGTGGGTCGAGGCGGCGAGGCGCGAGCCGGACGACATCGAAGAGCTCGACATGGATTTCTGAGGGCCGCTACTCCCACGAGTGCGGCGCCGGCACCTCGCACACCGGTGGCATGTCGACCGACTTGAAGTCCGCGGGGGAGACGATCTCGAGGTACTCCATGTCCGGCGAGTAGTCGTACAGGTAATGCACGATGCCGGGCCGCTGGTGCACGCAGTCGCCGGCCTCGACCAGCGTGATCTGGTCTTCGTACATGAACTTGGCCCAGCCCTTGGTCATGTAGACGATCTGGAATGCCGCTTCATGGCGGTGCCAGCCGGTGCCCTTCTCCGGTGCCATGTTGGCCTTGACCAGGTGCGCGATCACCGCGCCGTGCGTCGCCTCGGCCACGCCGAGATCCTTGTAGAGGAAGAAGTCGCGCAAGCCGTCGCTGCGCCACGGTGTGTCGGCCGGCTTGATGTGCGAGAACTTCGTCGTGGTCTTGTCCAGCATGGTGCGAACTCCTGCAGCGCGGGCGGTGTACAGGGGCAGCATGCATAAGGTGTTCCAAGCGGAACACTTGGTTTCAGCGTTTCAGCCGCGTGGCAGCCGCGTCTCAGCCGTTCGGGCTTTCAGCATTCGACGATGTTCACCGCGAGCCCGCCGCGTGCCGTCTCCTTGTACTTGGTCATCATGTCGGCGCCGGTTTCGCGCATCGTCTTGATGACCTTGTCGAGGCTGACGTGGTGCGTGCCGTCGCCGCGCAGCGCCATGCGCGCGGCGTTGATCGCCTTGACCGACGCGATCGCGTTGCGCTCGATGCACGGAATCTGCACCAGCCCGCCGACCGGATCGCAGGTCAGCCCGAGGTGGTGCTCCATGCCGATCTCGGCGGCGTTCTCGACCTGTTCCGGCGTGCCGCCGAGCACCGCGCACAGCGCGCCGGCCGCCATCGAGCAGGCGACGCCGACCTCGCCCTGGCAGCCGACCTCGGCACCCGAGATCGACGCGTTCTCCTTGTAGAGGATGCCGATCGCCGCGGCGGTGAGCAGGAAGTCGATGATGCCGCGCTCGCTCGCGCCGACCGTGAAGCGGGCGTAGTAATGCAGCACCGCCGGCACGATGCCGGCCGCGCCGTTGGTCGGTGCCGTGACGACGCGGCCGCCGGCCGCGTTCTCCTCGTTGACGGCCAGCGCGTACAGGTTGACCCAGTCGAGCACCTGCAGCGGATCACGCAGCGCGGCCTCGGGATTCGAGCAGAGCTGCCGATGCAGATCGGCCGCACGCCGCTTGACCCTGAAGCCGCCGGGCAGCGTGCCGTCGGTCCGGCAGCCGCGCACGACGCAGGCCTGCATCACGGCCCAGATGTTCAAGAGGCCGGCATCGATGTCGGCATCGCTGCGCCAGTGCCGCTCGTTGCGCCGCATCAGCTCGGCGATGCTGCAGCCTTGTGCCTTCGCCAGCGCGAGCAGCTCGGCGCCGCTGTGGAACGGATGCGCGAGCACGGTCGTGTCGGGCGCGATGACCTTCTGCCGGCTGCCGTCGTGCGCGACCTCATCGCTGACGACAAAGCCGCCGCCGACCGAGTAGTAGATTTTCTCGAGCAGCGTCGCGCCCGACGCGTCGAATGCGCTGAAGCGCATGCCGTTGGCGTGGAAGGGCAGCGTTTCGCGCCGGTGGAAGACGAGGTCGGTCTTCTCGTCGAACGCGATCGCGTGCGTGCCCAGCAACGCGAGGCGGTGCTCGCCGCGGATCGCCTCGAGCAGCGCCGGGATCGCGTCGACGTCGATCGTGTCGGGTTCGAAGCCGGCCAATCCGAGCAGCACGGCCTTGTCGCTGCCGTGCCCCTTGCCGGTGGCGCCCAGCGAACCGTAGAGCTGGGCGCAGACGCGCGTCGTCGTGGCGAGCTTGCCTTCGTGTTGCAGCCGCGCGGCAAACAGCCGTGCCGCGCGCATCGGCCCGACCGTGTGCGAGCTGCTCGGGCCGATGCCGATCTTGAAGAGGTCGAAGACCGAGACCGCCATGCGAGCTCCTCGCCGGCTCAGTCCTCGTAGGCCGCCAGCGGCGGGCAGGAGCAGAACAGGTTGCGGTCGCCATAGACGTTGTCGACCCGCCCGACCGGCGACCAGTACTTGCTGCGGCGCAGGCTCGCGACGGGGTAGGCCGCCTGCTCGCGCGTGTACGGGTGCGGCCAGTCGGCCTTCAGGAGCGCCTCGGCAGTGTGCGGTGCGGCTTTCAGCGGGTTGTCGTCCTGCGGCCAGGCGCCCGACTCGACCTTCGCGATCTCGCCGCGGATGGCGATCATCGCGTCGCAGAACCGGTCGAGTTCCTCGAGCGATTCGCTCTCGGTCGGCTCGACCATCAGCGTGCCGGCCACGGGGAAGCTCAGCGTCGGCGCGTGAAAGCCGTAGTCGATCAGGCGCTTTGCGACGTCTTCGGCGCTGACGCCCTGGCCGTTCTTGCCATCGCCGCCGGTTGCATCCTTCAGCGGGCGCAGGTCGAGGATGCACTCGTGCGCGACGCCGCCGCCTTTGACGCCGGCGACGTTGCCGCTGTAGTGGATGTCGTAGTGATCGGCGAGCCTCGCCGCGACGTAGTTGGCCGACAGGATCGCCGTCTCGGTCGCGAGCTGCAGACCTTCGGCGCCCATCATCCGCATGTACATCCAGCTGATCGGCAGCACCGCCGCGTTGCCCAGCGGCGCCGCGCTGATCGCGCCGACCTGGCGCTCGGTGCCGGCACCGACCGCACCCTGCGAATGACTGGACCCCTGCGCGTACGAGCGGTGCGCCGGCAGGTACGGCACCAGGTCGGCGACCACGCAGGTGGGCCCGACGCCCGGCCCGCCGCCGCCGTGCGGGATGCAGAAGGTCTTGTGCAGGTTCAGGTGGCTCACGTCGCCGCCGAACTCGCCCGGCGCAGCCACGCCGACCAGCGCGTTCATGTTCGCGCCGTCGACGTAGACCCGCCCGCCGTGCTTGTGCACCAGTGCGCACAGCTCCTTCACGCGCGACTCGAACACGCCGTAGGTCGACGGGTAGGTGATCATCACGCACGCGAGGTTCGCGCTGTGCTGCTCGCACTTCTTCGCGAGGTCGTCGAGATCGACGTTGCCGTCGGCGTCGCACTTGGTCACGACGACCTGCAGGCCGGCCAGATGCGCGCTCGCCGGGTTCGTGCCGTGCGCCGACTCCGGAATCAGGCAGATGTTGCGGTGGCTCTCGCCGCGGTCCGCGTGGAAGGCGCGGATCACGAGCAGCCCCGCGTACTCGCCCTGCGAGCCGGCGTTCGGCTGCAGGCTCACGCCGCTGTAGCCGGTGGCCTGGCACAGCCAGGCCTCGAGTTGCGTGCGCAACTCCTCGTAGCCGGCGAGCTGGTCGCGCGGCGCGAACGGGTGGATGTTCGCGAACTCCGGCCAGGTGATGGGCATCATCTCGCTGGTCGCGTTCAGCTTCATCGTGCACGAGCCCAGCGGGATCATCGAGCGGTCCAGCGCCAGGTCCTTGTCGGACAGGCTGCGGATGTAGCGCAGCATGTCGGTCTCGCTGTGATGGCGGTTGAAGACCGGGTGCGTCAGGAAGGCGCTCGTGCGGGCCAGGCCGGCCGGGATCAGCGGGGCGATGCCCTTCTCGAACTTCGCAAAGTCCGGCAGGGGGACCCCGTCGGCGAAGACCTTGCCGAACAGCGCCCACAGTGCGGCGATGTCCGCGCGGGCGGTCGTCTCGTCGAGTGTGATGCCGACGCTGGTTTCCGAATCGCGGCGCAGGTTGAAGCCGGCGGCGCGCGCCGCCTCGAGCAGCAGGTCGGTCTTGACGCCGGCCTTGACCTGCAGCGTGTCGAACGCACCCTCATTCAGCAGCAGGCAGCCGAGCTGCTGCAGCCCGGCAGCCAGCACCGCGGTGTAGCCGGCGACGCGCCGCGCGATCCGCGACAAGCCCTCGGGGCCGTGATAGACCGCATACATGCTCGCGACGACCGCCGGCAGCACCTGCGCCGTACAGATGTTCGAGGTCGCCTTCTCGCGGCGGATGTGCTGTTCGCGCGTCTGCAGCGCGAGGCGGTAGGCCGGCGCGCCGTGCGCATCGACGCTGACGCCGACCAGCCGGCCAGGCATCGAGCGCTTGAATTCGTCTCGGGTGGCGAGATAGGCCGCGTGCGGGCCGCCGTTGCCCATCGGCATGCCGAAGCGCTGCGTCGTGCCGACGACGATGTCGGCGCCCATCTCGCCGGGCGGGACGAGCAGCGCCAGCGCCAGCAGATCCGCCGCGACGATCGCGAGCGCGCCCTTCGCATGCACGGCGTCGATGATCGGCCGCAGGTCGCGAACCACGCCGTTGACGCCCGGGTACTGCAGCAGCACCGCGAACGCCTCGGCGGCGCCGGCATCGGCCGCGGCGCCGACTGTCACCGTGATGCCCAGCGGCGTCGCACGCGTGCGCACGACCTCGAGCGTCTGCGGCAGCACGTCGTCGGCGACGAAGATCGTCGTGGATTTGCTCTTGCCGACGCGCATCGCGAGCGTCATCGCCTCGGCGGCGGCGGTGGCCTCGTCGAGCATCGACGCGCCGGCGATCGCCATGCCGGTCAGGTCGCAGACCATGGTCTGGAAGTTCACGAGCGCTTCCATGCGGCCCTGCGAGATCTCGGCCTGGTACGGCGTGTACGCGGTGTACCAGGCCGGGTTCTCGAGCACGTTGCGCAGGATCACGCCCGGCGTGTGCGTGCCGTGGTAGCCCTGGCCGATGAAACTCTTCAGTACCTTGTTGCGCGACGCGATCGCGCGCAGCTCGGTCAGCGCCTGCGCTTCGGTCGTGGGCGCGGGCAGGTCCATCGGCAGTGCACGCGCGATCGCGCGCGGCACGATGCTGTCGATCAGCGCGCGGCGCGATGCAGCGCCGATCGCCGACAGCATGCGGGCTTCATCGTCGGGCGCGATCCCGACGTGGCGAGCGACGAATTCGGAGGCGTTCTCGAGCTCGCGCAGCGGTTTCAGGGTGGACTTCAGCATGGCCGAACGGAGGGTGTGGTGGCGGCAGGACTCGGGCGTGCGGGTTTCAGGAGTTCTTGACCAGCAAGTCGTAGGCCGGCTGGTCCATCAGGTGATCGAACTCGCCCATGTCCGCGACGCGAATCTTGAAGAACCAGCCGTTGCCCAGCGGGTCGGTGTTCGCCAGCGCCGGGTCGGCGCGCAGCGCTTCGTTGACTTCGACGATCTCGCCGCTGATCGGCATGTAGACGTCCGCCGCCGCCTTGACCGACTCGACGACCCCGGCCACGTCGCCCTTCTTGAACGTCGTGCCGACCGCGGGCAGATCGACGAAGACCACGTCGCCGAGCGCGTCCTGCGCGTGGTGCGTGATGCCCACCGTCGCGGCCTCGTGGTCCTCGATGTTGATCCACTCGTGGTCTTGGGTGTACATGGTCGTCATGGGTCGGGCTCCTGGGCGTGGGGGTCGTTCGGAAAGAAGGGGACGAGAACAGGCGACGAGAAAAGCGCGGCCGCTCAACCGCGGAAGTAGCGGTGCGGCGTGAACGGCATCGTGGCGACGCGCATCGGCTGCTTCTTGCCGCGCACGTCGGCATAGACCTCGTGGCTCGCCAGCGCATGGTTCGCGGCGAGGTACGCCATCGCGATTGGGTGGTTGACGGTGGGCGCGAGCGTGCCGCTCGTCACGTGGCCGAGCTTGTGGTTGTGCGCGTCGAAGATGATCGCGCCTTCGCGCACCGGCACGCGCTCGAGCCCGACCAGGCCGACCCGCTTGGTCGGCGGGCCCTTCGCCAGTTGCGCGTCGACCACCGCGGCGCCCGGGTAGCCGCCGTGGCGCGCGCCGCCGCTGCGCCGCACCTTCTGGATCGCCCAGGTCAGGCCGGCCTCGACCGGCGTGGTCGTCGCGTCGATGTCGTGGCCGTAGAGGCACAGGCCGGCTTCGAGGCGCAGCGTGTCGCGCGCGCCGAGCCCGGCCGGCTTGACCTCGGGCAGCGCGAGCAGCGCGCGTGCGAGCGTCTCGGCATGCTCGGCCGGCACCGAGATCTCGAAGCCGTCTTCGCCGGTGTAGCCCGAGCGAGTGACGAAACATTCGGCGCCGGCGAGCGTGCAGCTGGCGCCGGTCATGAAGGTCAGCTTGGCGACGTCCGGGTTCAGCCGTGACAGCGCAATGTGCGCGCGCGGCCCTTGCAGCGCGAGCAGCGCGCGGTCCGGCAGCGGCTGCACGGTGCAGCGGTGGCCGATGTGCGTGACCAGGTGTTTCGTGTCGGCGTCCTTGCAGGCGGCGTTGACGATCAGCAGCAAGTCGTTCTCACGGCGCGTGATCATCAGGTCGTCGAGCAATCCGCCGTTACTGTTCGTGAAGTAGGCGTAGCGCTGCTTGCCCGGGGCCAGGTCGATCACGTCGACCGGCACCAGCGTCTCGAGCGCCTTCGCGGCGTCGGGCCCGATCAGGCGCAACTGGCCCATGTGCGACACGTCGAACAGCGCGGCCGATTCGCGGCATTGTCGATGTTCGGAAAGGATGCCGACCGGGTACGACACTGGCATCTCGTAGCCGGCGAACGGCGTCATCTTCGCGCCGAGTTCGAGGTGCAGCGCGTGTAGCGGCGTGGTCTTCAGCGGGGGCGCGGCGGTATCGGTAGAGAAGCTGGCGGACATGGAACACTCCCAGGGCAATTCTTGAAAACCGGGCGACATGATCGCACCGAGATTGCCCCCTCTGTCCGCTTTACCTGAGAGATTGGCCTTCCGCCTGATGATCAGGCCGTCGGCTTGCCCCTTCGGTGGACCCGCTCTGGGCGGGCCTCTCTCCAGCGAGGAACGCTTCGTTACCGAAGCGCTTGCCAGTCCTTTTGCCTGAGCGTTCGAGCCGGCCTGACGGTCCGACTCTGCGCCTTCGGCGGCCTTCGCGTTTTCAAAGCGAAAAGCTCTCTCCTGACGCGGCGAAGTGTAGCAGCGGCTCTGCAACGCACGCACCGATAATTCAACGATGACGGAAGTGATCAAGGGGGCCGCCGGGGCATCCGGCGAGCCCGAGTGGCTGAAGGTCGAGTCGCTCGATCTCGAGGCGCAGGGCGTGGCGCACAACGCCGCCGGCAAGGTCGTCTTCATCGAGGGCGCGCTGCCCGGCGAAGAGGTGCAGGTCGACGTGCACCGGCGCAAGAACAACTGGGAACAGGGCTCGCTCGCCGCGTTGCGGCAGGAGAGCTCGCAGCGCGTGACGCCGCGCTGCCGCTACTTCGGCACCTGCGGCGGCTGCAAGATGCAGCACCTGCACGTGGCCGCACAGGTCGCAACCAAGCAGCGTGCGCTCGAAGACGCGCTCTGGCATCTCGGCAAGGTGAAGCCGGAGATGCTGCTGCGGCCGATCGAGGGGCCGGCCTGGGGCTACCGCTATCGCGCGCGGCTGTCGGTGCGCTTCGTCGCGAAGAAGGGCAAGGTGCTGGTCGGCTTTCACGAGCGCAAGTCCAGCTTCGTCGCCGACATGGAGACCTGCGAAGTGCTGCCCCCGCACGTGAGCGCGCTGCTGCTGCCGTTGCGTGCGCTGATCGCCGCGATGGACCAGCGCGAACGGCTGCCGCAGCTCGAGCTCGCGATCGGCGACGACGTGACGGTGCTGGTGCTGCGCCATCTCGAAGCGCTGAGCGCGGCCGACCTGCGGCGGCTGCGCGACTTCGGCGCTGCGCACCGCGTGCAATGGTGGCTACAGCCCAAGGGCCCGGATTCCGCGCATCCGCTCGACGATGGCCCGGTGCTCGCCTATGCGCTGCCCGAGTTCGGCGTCACGATGCCATTCAAACCCACTGACTTCACGCAGGTCAACACGCAGATCAACCGCGTGCTCGTCAGCCGCGCGCTGCGTCTGCTGGCCCCGCAGCGCGACGAGCGCGTGATCGACTGGTTCTGCGGCCTCGGCAACTTCACGCTGCCGATCGCGACGCTGGCGCGCGAGGTGCTCGGCATCGAAGGCAGCGAAGCTCTGGTGCAGCGTTCGCGCGAAAACGCGGAGCACAACCGGCTCGTGGCGAAGACGAGCTTCGCCGCGCGCAACCTGTTCCAGTTGACGCCGGCGGATCTCGCCGAGTACGGCGCGGCCGACAAGTGGCTGGTCGACCCGCCGCGCGAGGGTGCGTTCGCGCTCGCGAAGGCACTCGCCGATCTGCAGGCCGACCCGACACTCGCGCCCGGCTATCGCGCGCCGAGCCGGATCGTCTACGTGAGCTGCAACCCCGCGACGCTCGCGCGCGACGCCGGATTGCTCGTCCACCAAGCCGGCTACCGCTGCACGGCCGCCGGTGCGGTCAACATGTTCCCGCACACGGCACACGTGGAAAGCCTGGCGGTGTTCGACCGCGCATGAAAAAGGGGCCCGCGAGGGCCCCTTCTTGTCGTGCGACTGCCGCGATTGCGGCAGTTCGCCTCAAGCCTCAATCGCGGCTACCGCCCGCGATGCCCAGGATCGCCAGCAGCGACTGGAAGATGTTGTACAGGTCCAGGTAGATCGCCAGCGTCGCGCTGATGTAGTTGTTCTCCTCGCCGTCGCGGACGCGCTTCAGGTCGTAGATGATGAACGCCGAGAAGATGCCGATCGCCACCACCGACAGCGTGATCATCAGCGCGCTGGACTGCAGCCAGATGTTCGCGATGCCGGCGACGATCAGCATGATCACGCCGACGAACAGGAACTTGCCCATCGACGACAGGTCGCGCTTGATCACCGTCGACATGGTCGCCATGCCGAGGAAGATCAGCCCGGTGCCCGAGAACGCCATCATGATCAGCCCGGCGCCATTGGCCATGCCGAGCACGACGCCGATCAGCCGCGACAGCATCAGGCCCATGAAGAACGTGAAGCCCAGCAGCACCGGCACGCCGGCGGCCGAGTTCTTCAGCTTCTCGATCGCGAAGATGAAACCGAACGCGCCGGCCAGGAACACGATCGCGGTCATGCCCGGCCCCATTGCGCGGGTGATGCCGGTGGCCACGCCGATCCATGCGCCCAGCACGGTCGGGACCATCGACAGCGCGAGCAGCCAGTACGTGTTGCGCAGCACGCGGTTGCGCTGCTCAACCGACGTGACTTCGCCGGTATACCCGGTGTAAGCCGCTTGCAGGGGTTGGTTCATGAAATCTCCTTGAGTGTCAAAGACATGGCAGGTTCTCGGACCCTGTTCGGCCAATTCTAGTTCCCGTGCCGCCCGCCTTCGCAAATTCCCGGGGAGCCGCGGCGGTTTCGCCGGCGTGGCGGATGCCGGGGTATCCGCAGGCTCCCGTAAAGTGGCGCCCGACTGTCGAATTTCAATTCCCCTCCACCCCACCGAAAGAACCCGAATGAACAGCAAGCCCTATTTGTCGCTCGCCGACGTGAAACGCATCGCCGCCGCCGCCGAAGCGGAGGCGCAGAAAAACCAGTGGGCCGTGTCGATTGCGATCGCCGACGACGGCGGCCACCTGCTGTGGCTGCAGCGGCTGGACGGGGCCGCGCCGGTGTCGGCGCACATCGCGCCGGCCAAGGCGCACACCGCGGCGCTGGCGCGGCGCGAGACCAAGCACTACGAGGACATGATCAACCAGGGCCGTGCCTCGTTCCTGAGCGCGCCGGAAATCGAGGGCATGCTCGAAGGCGGCGTGCCGGTGATCGTCGACGGGCACTGCATCGGTGCGGTCGGCGTCAGCGGCGTCAAGTCCGGCGAGGACGCGCAGATCGCGAAGGCCGGTATCGCCGCACTCGGCTGACGGTTTGACGCGGTGGGACGAGCGGGCGGCACCGCTCGCTCGTCTATAATTCGAGGGTTTTACCTTCAACCCGCGTTCCCAGCGGTTCTTAGCGAAACACGCAGCGAACCGCACGCTGTTTCCGCCACGAAAACTTGAACGGTTTCGCACAGCGAACCGTGTGCAGCTGGGCGCGCATGACACGGAGATCCCGGTGCCGCCGCAACTGCTGTTCCCCCAAGCCCAGGCGATCCTGGCTCTCGCAGACGGCACGGTGTTTCGCGGCATCTCGATCGGCGCAGCCGGCCACGCGGTCGGCGAAGTGGTGTTCAACACCGCGCTGACGGGCTACCAGGAAATCCTGACCGACCCGAGCTACTGCCGGCAGATCGTCACGCTGACCTATCCGCACATCGGCAGCTACGGCGTCAACGACGAAGACGCCGAAGCGACGAAAGTGCACGCCGCTGGCCTGATCGTCAAGGATCTGGCGCTGCACGCATCGAACTTCCGCAGCAGCCTCACGCTCGCGCAGTACCTGCAACGCGAGAACACGGTCGCGATCGCCGAGATCGACACGCGCCGCCTGACGCGCGTGCTGCGCACGAAGGGTGCGCAGAACGGCTGCATCCTGACGCTGCCCGAAGGCGCGGGCGTCACGCAGGCCCACATCGACGACGCGATCGCGAAGGCAAAGGATGCGCCGAGCATGTCCGGCCTGGATCTCGCCAAGGTCGTCAGCGTGACCGAGCCGTACGCCTGGAGCGACACCGAATGGGAGCTCGGCCGCGGCTACGCGAAGCTCGCGCCGGGCCAAGCGAAGTTCCACGTGCTCGCGTTCGACTACGGCATCAAGCGCAACATCTTGCGTATGCTGGCGAGCCGCGGCTGCAAGGTCACGGTCGTTCCGGCGCAGACCGGCGCGGCCGAGGCGCTGAAGCACGCACCCGACGGCATCTTCCTGAGCAACGGCCCGGGCGACCCCGAGCCTTGCGACTACGCGGTCGCCGCCACGCGCGAGCTGATCGAGCGCGGCATCCCGACCTTCGGCATCTGCCTGGGGCATCAGATCCTCGCGCTGGCGTCGGGCGCGAAGACCTTCAAGATGAAGTTCGGCCACCACGGCGCGAACCACCCGGTGAAGGA
>Ga0070706_100002802_pt1 | contig 17438 bp, 11 predicted proteins | sample KBSK5501metaG_FD_65476 | JGI IMG/M metagenome (GOLD analysis project Ga0070706, IMG submission 65476) | Corn, switchgrass and miscanthus rhizosphere microbial communities from Kellogg Biological Station, Michigan, USA - KBS K5-50-1 metaG | ecosystem: Host-associated > Plants > Roots >... | reverse complement strand
GCAGGCGGCGCTTCGCTCTGGCGGCTGCTTCTCTGCCACAGACGCCCAGGAGCCCTCGCGCTCTACCGGGCGTTCCGCGACTTCCTCATCGGGCGCGGCGGCACGGCGGCGTCGGTCCGTGTCCGGCTCGAGGCGGTCGCGGCCGTCGTCAAGATGGCGGCACACTGGCTTCACGAGATCGACTGGGACCTCGGCGATGCCGAAGGCATCGAAGCCCAAGACTTCGTGGCGGGCGAAGCCGAACACCTGACAGTATCGCTTTCGAGCGAACTCTCGGCCCACTTGAAGAACGCGCTCGCCCGGAACCCGGCTTTAGGTCCCGCCTCCGATTTCGTGGAGACCGCGGTCTCGGAAAGGCTCCTGGCTGTCGAGCAGGCGACGGGCCGGCGGTTTCCTCCCGAGCAAGGCCAGAACAACCCCATCCGAAACGGGGGACGCGGCGGCGCTCCAAACCCGGGCTCTCCTCCGGGCTCGCCCGGCCCGACGTTGCGAAGCGTCTGGCTCTACCCTTCTGACCCTTCTGACCGCGAGCCCGAACACTCCGCACCGCCCCCATTCACTTCCAAACCCAAACCGCCGTTCCGGGACTTCTAGAGGCCAGAACCGGTCGGTGATTCAACCGGACCAGACCCGGAACCCTTCCAGCCGACGCTGGATTTCGTCGTTGACTCGTTTCCTCCTTATGGCCGGCCCACGAAATCGCTGGGCAGCGGTGGCGCGCTCGCCGGTGGCTGCCGGTGCTTCGTCGCCTGTTCGAACGCGTAGGCGAGGCCGATCAGGCGAGGCTCGCTGAAGGCGCGGCCGGAAAACGTCACCCCGGTCGGCCCCGGCTTCGCATCGAAGCCGTCGGGGAACGGCGGGGTTGGCGCGTTGACGAAAAAGCCGCCGGGTACGACGATGCTGGGGTACCCCGCCTTGGCCGGAGTGCCCGCGCCGCTGTTGGCCGAGAAGAGAATCGCATCAAAATCGTCGCTCGTTCCTGGCACGCCGTCGGGCCCGTTGTATACCGCATTGAGCGCGCCCCTCGAGCGGGAGAGATCCTCCGCGCGATCGGCGAGATATCGGATCGTGTCGGCACTCCCCGGAGTGACGTCGAACTTCTGGGAGAACAACGCGAGCGCCTGGCCATATTTGATCGAAGCTGGCGCGTGCGCGATGTTGTAATCGATCACGTCCTGCAAGCTCTTGACCGGTGCCGCCGGGCTGACGTGCGCCGCGAAATACCCGTTGAGGTCGCGCTTGAAGCCGTAGTTCAGCACGGTTGAGCAGCGGAGAGTCTGAGGTGGCGTGGGACCCGGAGGCGGCGGGTACACGCTCGAGTCGCAGCCCGGGAGCTGCGGCGCCAACGCGGGAATCAGCTCCACATAGGCACCGCGGCTGCGCAAAACATCGATAGCGGCGTTCATGACGTCCGCGCGGTTGGCGGGAAACGGCGGCACGGCGATGCGCGCGCCCACCAGTGCATCCTCGTCGAGGAACTGCGTGTAGTCGCTGAAGCAGTTCCCGGCCGTGAGACACGCCGCGGTGGCGGGGTCGGCCGGATCGAAGCCGGCCAGCACGCCGAGCAGGATCGCCGCATCCTTCACCGTCCGCGCCAGCGGTCCCGCGGTGTCCTGGTCCGCTGTGATCGGAATGATGCCGTCGCGACTGATCAGTCCCACTGTCGGCTTGATACCGACCAGGAAGTTGGCGGAGCCCGGACTCAAGATCGAGCCTGAGGTTTCGGTGCCGACGCCGATCGCAGCCAGATTCGCCGCGACGGCGATCCCGGGGCCCGAGCTCGATCCGCCCGGCGTCAGCGCGGGCCGGCCGTCACCGATGGGCAGCGGACGCGGATCGGGGCGCGGATCATACGGGTTAAACCCGTAGCCGCCGAGCGAGCTGTAACCCGACGGCATTCCATTGGTCAGGAAGTTGGCGAATTCGGTCAGAGTCGCCTTCCCCAGGATGATCGCGCCCGCGTCACGCAGCTTTTGCGTGATGAACGCGTCGGTCAGCGGAATCGATCCCGTGAGCGCGACCGAGCCGGCCGTGGTCGGCAGGTCCGCCGTGTCGATGTTGTCCTTCAGGATCACGGGCACGCCGAAGAGCGGGCTCTTGATGTTGCCGCGGTGGCGATTGGCGTCGCTGGCGCGTGCGTCGTCGAGCGCGTGTGGGCTCAGGTGGATGAACGAGTTCAAGTGCGGCCCGACCTGGTCGTATGCCGCAATCCGATTGAGGTACATCTGCACGAGCTGCTCGGTCGTGAGGAGACGCGTCTGCAGCGCCTTCTGCATCTCGGTGGTAGTTGCCTCGACGAGCTGCAGGCGGGCGGATCCGTCGCCGCCCTTGTCGGCGACAAGTGGAAACGCGAGAGCCACGACGGCGAAGAGGACAAGAATGGCTCGTTTCATGGTCGTACTCCTTGAGAATGGATGAGAGCTTTGCGGACCGACACTCCGTTCGCGAAGTCGAATCGGCAACATGATCTGGCGGTCGCCGGGACTCAGTCAAGTCAGCTCGTGAATCGGGCGTCCCGCGCATCCGGCTCACGGGCCGCATAGATCGCCTCCGTTGAGGGCTGAACCCCGGCCTGTCCCAACGAGGCGATCTCCGCCGCCGAGAACATCTACCGGATCGCCGTCGACCGCTGCACCGAGTGCGTGGGTGCGTTCGAGAAGCCCCCAGTGCGTGGAGGCCTGCCCGATCCCGGACTGCATCGTGGTCGATCCGCAGCACGTCGAGGCTCCCGAAGCGCTGCTCGCGCGCTACACCACGCTGCATCTGAACTGACGTCGCCTGCGATCGGCTTCACGTTGTGGCCGTCGCGCGGGCCATCGTAGCCTCGGCCGGAGTCCGTTCGGCCGTATGGATCGTTCGGACCGCCAGAGCGGCGATCGCGTCTGCGGACCCGAGCCCTAATCGTCTGCAACGTTCGACTTGAGACCGTCAATCGCTCAAGGAATCCGTGTGGGTATCGCGCCGCACGTATCATGGGAGAGAAACTCGACTCCGAGACGGCAGATCCCGATCAGGAGCATGACCATGTACGACGAACCCAAGCCGGCAGCGAGAGTCACGTTGGAAGTCGGGGCTGACCTGTGGGAACGGGTCTCGACACTCGAAGGCTCGGGACCGGACGATCGCCATTCTTCGAGCGGGGCGATCCCGACCGCCCGGTCTGGATCGGCGCGCTGTCGATCTAGGCGGTCAGTCCGGCTCTCCCCTGCGCCACCGCCCCTGCACCCAAGGGCGGGGCGGCGGGGGACGCTTCCACGGCGAGGATCTATTTGGTCGAGAAGATGAACTCTCCGCTTCCTCGGTTCACGTGACGGACGTGCAGCTCGGGACGGCAATCGGCGCAGACAAGAAGGTCATGGTCCCCGGCGCGTCGTCGCTACTTGCCGGAATCTCGGTCGAGGCTAAAAGGTTGGAAAGGCTATGCGAGGCAGTCGCGTGGCTGTCGGGTTCCTCGGCGCGATGACGATCGCGCCCCTCCTCGTCGCGCAACAGCAGCCCATCCATGGCTGCGGCACCGCAATCTCCTGCAGACCGCTCGGCTTTTCGACGCTTTCAGGGCCGGGCGGCAGCGGCAGCCTGCTCTTCGGAGTCGGCTTTGGCTGGGATCCGGGCTTTAACCTCCACATCGTCGCGCCGCAGAGCATCGTTCTCGCACCCAAGCCGACCCCCGTGCAGGAAGGCCGACTCTTCCACCTGGGCGTCTCGCTCTTGCCGCAGACTCCTAGCCCCACACCCGTTCCCGCGCCGCCGCGGTGATTGGGGATCGTTTCTTTATTGTCCGCTTGGCCCGCGCTTTCTTCGACCCGATGAGAGGGACTTGCGCGCCTCGCGAAGTTGGTGACTAGACTCAGCCGCCCGAGGGTTTGGGCTTGCCCCCTGCTACGGTCTCGACGAAGCGTTTGTAGCTCTGGTTGTCGCGTATGGCCATTCCAAAGCCGGTCGGAAAGAGATGGCGGATAAGAGCGGGAGCCTCGAAGGTTCGGACAACCTGCCCCTGGAGCAACATTTGACGGCCGTCGGCAAAGCGAAGCGTGACGAGCAGCCTCTGACCCTCTTCCGGCATCCGACTGGTACGGACGAACATCCCGCCTTGCGAGACGTCTCTGGTCACGCCGGTAATTCTCGATTCGGCCGGGCTGAAGTCGACCACGACCTCCTCCCCGTATCGTCGAGACGTTCGCTTCTCGGTCGCTTCCACCAGGAAACCCTCCACCGGCGCAGGAGACCCAACTCGAGGGGTCCGGTCGCTTTATGAGCAATTCCCAAACCCAGAGCGGAACGTATTGATCGGACACGCGAGACGAGATGGGTTTGATGGACGCGGACCTCGGAAACGTTACCTCTCGTAACGCCTTTGCCGTCCCTCTGTGGGGGTGTCTGGATCTCGTTCGGGGGAGCCCGATCCAAACGGACGAGCAGCCAGCCTCTACAATATAAACATTGTTGCCGCGCTCGGCAGGAAGAGAAAGCCGAAAGCCCGCGGCTACAGCCGGCGGGCCTGCGGCGTTCGATGCCGATCGGGAATTCTAGCGGTGGTCCGGGTCGCGGAACTGGTCACGATATCGGTTGCGGTCGCGTTCCCGCTCGAGCTCGCGCTCATGCTCTCGCTCGTGTCGGCGCCACTCACGGCGTTCGCGGAGGTCGTCACGCACGACGATCGTCTGGTTGGACCAGTGGCCGGGCTCGTAGATGTATCCGCGCTCGGTGCGAATGTATCGCGGCGCGATCCAATAGGCCTCCGGCTCCACGCGGAGCTCCCAGCGACCCGGAATCCAGCGCCAGCGCGCGCCGTCCCAGTCCCAGAAGCCGGTGACCCAGACGTAGTCCGGCCCCGGACGCGGGACCCGTCGCTCGTACCGAACGGCGGGCGGCCTGGCGGTCGTGATCCGCACGTCGAGCCCCGGAAGAGGAACCGGAACGGGGACGGGTATCTGAGCAAGAGCCGTCGCTGCCGTGCCGCCTACGAGCGTTGCGGCCAGGATCGTTCTCTGGAGAGCCCTCAATCTCATACAACCTCCCTGTGTCGCGTTCTCTGCAACCAGGGCTAATCGAGCAAGCCATGTGCCACGGGTCCGGTCGAGCTTCTCGCGGCCCCTGGCACAACGGTGAGGCGAGCGGGCCGGAGATAGCGGGCTCAGTTCCAGAGTTTGAGGCCGGGCCAGAGCTCGGACAGAGGGGCGCGTAGGCCTCGGCTCGTGGCGGACGTTGTGCACATCTAGTCCGCCCACTCAGATCCAGGGCTTCGCAAGCTCGCGGCGCTGCGGCGCGAGCAGGATGCCGGCGATCGAGGCGCCACCGAAGATCAGCATCGAGTGCTTGTTCTCGATCCCGAGCCCGGCCAGCAAACCGAACCAGACCCAGAGCCGGGAGTCGCCCGTGCGCACGATGCGGATCAGGAAGTAGACGCACCCCATCCAGTAGAGCGACTCAAAGCCGTTCATCGTCAGGATGCTGTCCATCCCGAGGTAGATAGGCGCCGCAAGAACACAGAGGCCAGCGAACCCCTGGGCGAACCGTCCTCCGCCGAGCTCTCGGGCGAGAACGATCGTCAGCGCCACTCGCGCCGCGCCGGCGAGCGCAGCAAGCGACCGGAGGATCGGGAGGGAGCCGCCCAGTAGAAGGGCGATCTTCGCGTAGATCGCGATCAGCGGCGCGCAATCCACGTAGCCCCAATCGAGGTGGCGGGCGCAGTCGAGAAAGTAGAGCTCGTCGCGAAAGTAGCCGTACCGGCCGGCCGTCACGAGGTGAACGAGCAGCTTCGCTGCCACTAGTAACATGACAAAACGCCGGTCGAGCGGCTGGACAGGCCAGCTTTCCAGCCCGGCGGCAGAAACCGGGCCGGGTCAAGAGAGGTCGACGGCGGATCGCGGCTCCGTCACGACCGAATACTACGGGATTGCACCTCGATCGGGAGGGAGGAGGCCGAATCGAATCGGCTGGTGGTTCCTCGCCGGTTCTCGGCAGCCATCTTACAATATTTGGATTGTATTTTTCCTAGCCAGCCTGGCCGAGTCATAAAAACGAGAGAGAACTTTGCTTGAGCCTGAATTTTCGCATCGCGAGGAGTCTCCCGAGGGGACCGAGGGAGGAGCCTCACGATGCGGGAGCCCGAAGCGATCGCGCAACAGCGCGACGCGCGAAGGGCGACGTGCGCGATGCGGGAGCCCGCAGCGATCGCGCACCAGCGCGACGCGCGAGGGCGACGTTCTCAGCGGGGGACGGTCAGTTGCTTTGCCTCGCCGCATCGGCAGCGGCGAGGGAGAGACTCGTCGACGTTCCCGCCGATATTCTCGCGGGCACTCTCCCCGCATTTATCGCAAACCCATTCGACCGGCCGGATCTGCGACCCAGCGAACTTGTACCAGAACTGGAGACAGCTGGCGAGCCCGGGCCAGGTCTCGTAAACGGTCACCTGCCCTTCCGCGTTGCGCAGCGCCTGGCGGACCGCGGCGATCTCGTTGGCGGAATGCTGATTGAAATGGGCCAGACGGCATCGCAAGGCGGCGTCGGTGAGACTGCCGATCGGGGCCGGCGGTTTCGACCCGCGCGAGGTGTCGACGCGGATACTGACGAGGCCAGGCGCCTCTCCCACTCCCAGCTGGCGCCGGAGCACGATCGCGATCTCCTCTCGAGGCTGCTCTTTGGCGGGCAGTCGTCCAACGGCCGCCTTCACCACATCTGAGGCCTGTCGCATGACTTTCTCGCTTTCTAGCCGGAGGCCGGCGGCGGGCACTCTGCTCTAAGTGGGAGTCGGTCCGTCGGAGGAGGGCGGCATCCACAGGATACCACGCTATGAGCCGGCGCCGAGATCCATCGGGCCGGTCCCGCGAGATTGTGCTTCCGAGACTCGCAGCCATTCTTGGCGGACCGGAAAGAGACAGGCCCGGTTCCACGACGTTGGGAAATCCGCGACGTTAATCTCGAAGATGGCAAAGGAAAAGGCCCCTGGCGGGGCCTCGGAATCACCAGAGCGCCATTTCTTCAGCCGAACCGTTTGTTATTGCCCGCTTCGGTGTCGCTCATCGGTTGCGTCTGGATCAGCCGGAGCCTTGCGGCAACGAGATTCATCCGGCAACCGTCGTCCGTCTCCTGGTTCTTCGATGCCGGACTCGGTCGTTGATTTCCCGAAAACAAGACGCTGTCGGTCGTCCAGTGCCGGAGAGTCCTGCTCTGCCTGGCGCCGCGCTGTCGAGCATTCCTTCTTGACATTCCTGTTAGCTTCTCGGGATTCTCGCGATCACCTGAAGAGTGAAGACGCTGTCCCCTTTCAAGTAGTGGCGGATTCCGGCTATGGTCCAACCCGTCTGACGAACGTTCAACGGGTTGTAGATCTCGGGGCTGCCGGAGTAGCCGTCGCTGAAACCGGACTGTGAGCCGCAGCCGTTACAGGCCTCCCGAGGCGGATTGGACGGCTGGCGATACTGCCTGACGTAATCGATCACGGCGGTTTGCAATGCTTCCGGCGTGACGGCCGGCTCCGATGCCGTCGCCAGGTAACCCAGCCCCGCCACAATCGCGGGGCTCTGACTCACGGCCCTCTGTACGGCGGCGATCAGCTGTGGAGTGATCTCGGCGAGGTCCGTTGCGGCTCGCCCTTCTTTGACGGAGAAGATGACGTCGAATACGAGCTCGCGCCTGCCGAGAACGTAGGGGAGGTACTCCTTGTCGACGAGCGTCGCCGACGAGCCGGAGAGGCCCTCAAACCTGTAGGAACGCTCCCGTCCCCCGCCGGGTCTCACTTCGCGTTCCCCCTCTCTGAGGATGAACCCCGCGCGCTGAAGATCCGCCTGGTCGGTCCGCATTGCCGTGATCGCCTGCGGCAGCAGGCTCGCCCTGATCGGGAGCGGCCGGAGGCTGATGTCCTGCGAAAGAGCGACGGTGGCTGGAAGAATCGAGCCTGCAAGAAGGAGCCCGAGAACAGAGGAAGTCCTGCCCATGAGACACCCGCTTTCTGCCGAAAACCGGCGGCGGGCTCTCAGTTTGTTTCTGGATCTTAGTCCGTCGGGGGGATCGGAGAGAGGAACATATCACATCGGACCCGGAGCCGGGCGCGGGGAGCTCGTCCATCCCGGCGGCCGAAACGTCCGAGGATCACTTCTGGGGTTTCTTCTCGTTCGTCAGAGTGTCGGCCTGCCGGAAGGCGCCCTCCCAGGAGGTCCCGCGACCCCGAATCTGGATCGATCCGAACAGCTTTGTTCCGACTTCGAAGGGCCGTGAGAGTTTGCCCGAGTAACGTGCAAAGCCCCGCGCGAAGAGGCTACCCCACCTCCACCGGGCCTCGGATTCGGCTTCGTAAACGGTGAGGGGTTTCAGGGAAGGCCCCGCTTCCCGGCTCGACACAACGCCGTCGCCATGGCGGTGCGGGCTGTTGGCAGTCCTGCGTTTTCCAATCGTCTTCCCTTCAAGGCGTCCGGACGAATCGAGAGCGCTGGCCGGGGGTCTCGCCCCCCCGAGCCTTGCTGGGTTGAATCCACATCACGTCGGTGCAGAACTCGCACTTCACGGTGCCATCCAACGCAAGTTCGGTCTTGTTCGCTCGACCACAGTTCCTGCAGTTCCAGATTCGAAGGGCCACCGCCATGGAGCGCTCACTTTCTTGCCGAAGGCCGGCGACGGGCGCGGATCTGCGGAGAAGAGCGTAGGCCGTCGAAGGGGATCGGAGACAGACAGTTTAACACACGCCAGAGGCGGCCTGGGGTCCGGTCTTCATTATACATTATGATGGGGCCAGGGCGGTCGCTGCCTTGACTGGCGGTCAGCGACTTGAATCCCGGGCCAGCCGTCCGCGCCGAGCAGTCTCGCGCAGAGGCGAGACATGTATGAAGGGTTCCTGAATGTCGAAACACTCGGCCCGCCTGTTCCGTAGTTAAGGTCAGAGTCTTACCCGCCAACTCAGCCCTCCAACTCCTCCGCCTTGGCGGAGCCTCACCTGACGATGCGTTGCGGGGTCCGGATGACGCGAGGTCGAGCGCCACAGCAGGTGTGATAACCTATCGGCGTTCTCGGTGCGCTCGTCTTTTGCCAGGCGCGTTCTGGCGAATCCCGAACGAAAACAGATCGAGAATGCGGAACGTCGCGCCGGCGGCCTTCCGGCCAGTTTCTGCACCGGCCAACACGCACGGAGGATGGATTTCATGAAGCTCTACGTCGGGAACCTCTCCTACAACGTCTCGGACGACCAACTCCGCGATCTGTTCGCCCGATTCGGCAACCCCGACTCGGCCAGGGTCATTACGGATCGCAGTTCCGGTCAGTCCAAGGGATTCGGCTTTGTCGAGTTCAGCAACGACGAGGAAGCGAAGGCGGCTCTTTCCCTGAACGGAACCGAGTTTGGCGGGCGAAACCTGACCGTCAACGAAGCGAGACCTCGAAACGAGGCTTCGGGCAACCGCTCGCGTTACTGAAACGCCCGAAAGAGGGCCGCGGCCCGCGCGGTGTCCGGCTTCTACCGATGAAGGCCGCGAACGATCTGGGCCTTTCCCCGTTTCCGGAGGTCGGTCACGGCGTGCTCGGCCGTGTGCGCGTCCACGCCGAAATGGGCTGTCAAACAAGACAGTAAAGCCTCCGGTGTCGGGAAACGGTGCGAATTCTCTCGGGCATCGAGCTGGCCGAAAACATAGACAACATAGGGCTCCGACAGAAGCGGATCGATTTCCAGGTGAATGGGTTTGTTCATGGGCATCACCCGCGGTATTCGTTATGCCGGGACCGGAACGCAACGAGAAATCGTTGCGTGGCGTCTCGGAGTTTCTCTGCCACTGCTTGACGAGCCTCCGGCGCTTGGCGAGCCTCCGGAGTTGGCAGAACTAGGGGCGACAGAACACTTCGATCCCTCTCCGCGTTGACTCATGGCGCCCGATGGGGGAAGCGAGACAGCTGACCCGGGGTCTCACCGCCCCGGTTCCTGCTGGGTTGGATCCGCATCACGTTGGTGCAGAATTCGCATTTGACCGTTCCGTCCTCTGCGACCGCGGTCTTGTTGGAACGACCGCAATTCCGGCAGTGCCAGGTTCGTAACGCGTTTTGCACCAAACACCCTCTTTCTCGCCGAAGACCGGCGACGGGCGCATACCGGATTGGCTGGCGTGGGCCGTCGGTGGGATCGGAGATTTACAGCGTATCACGTCTGAAGAAGCCGGCGCACACGCGGGACCGCTACCCAGCTCCTGGCTGACACCGTCGCACGCGGACTCGCAGCGCTCTTCGTTTCTGGTTGGCACAACGATCCCATCGAGAAACATCTCCAACGTCCGACTCCCTGTTCTGGAGGCCAACTCGACCGGGCGAGCGCGGAGCAAAGTCTTACTTTATCCGATGGACGGCCGATCGGACGGGAGAGTCTCGGAACGTTCGAAGGCCCCGCGCACGCGGGAGCTGCGGAGCAGCGCGATCATCACTACCAGTCCCACGGCGAGAGCCAGACAGACCCCGAAACCGACGAGGAGGCCGATCGTGCCGTGCGAAAACCCGGCGAGGCGTGGATCGGCTTCCCCCTGGACGGGAGCCGTCATCCAGATTCGTACCCAAAGAACCGAGAAGCCCACGACATAAGCAAGGACGATCCAACAGATCACTTGGACGGCCACGCGAGCCCAGGGCGCGAGCCGCAAGAGCTGGTATGCGAGGAAGCCCACCGCAATAGCCGCGAGGGCCTGAGCGATCTTCAGCTGTGTCAGGTGCTCGAACAGCGGACGGAGAAACGCAAGCTCCGGCTCCCGCCTCTCGATCGCGCCGAGAAGGGTCGGCGCCGCCGGCCCAAGCGCCTTCCAAATCACCAGATCGACCAGGCTTCGGAGCAAGTAGAGGCCCGCCAGGACCAGCCACAGCCAACCGATCACCGTCACCGCCTTGGGCCGTTCCCGTTCCTCCCCCGCCGTCATCGGGTGACTCTGACGTCCGGGTGCGTCGTTTGCGAGCACAACTCTTCAGCGGGTTCTTTGGTCCTGCACCTTCTGCGAGCGGCCGGCTGCAATCGTCTTCTCGAGATCGGCCACCTCGCGCGGCGCCGCGCAGGAGAGACAGTCCATCCCGCCGCTGGTGACGAGGACGGTATCCTCGATGCGAACCCCGATGTTCCACCACTTGGGATCTTTGGTCGAGCGCTCGGGGATGTAGATTCCCGGCTCGACCGTCAACGCCATCCCGGCTTCGAGACGCGTCTCCGCCTTTCCGTAACGCTCCAAGCGCGCGACGCCGGGCGGATAGCCGTAGCTGCCAGCGTCGTGAACATTCAATCCGATCCAGTGGCTGGAGCCATGCGGATAAAACTTTTGGTAGGCCCGCGTGCGGATGACCTCGCCGCGGTCGCCCGACAGAATTCCCAATTGGAAGAGACCGTCCACCACGACGCGGACGGTTGCGTCGTGCACCTCGTGAAAGGGAGCTCCGACGCGGACCGCCGCGAAGCCCGCCTTTTGCGCGGCCAGTACGATTTCGTAGATCTGCCTCTGCGCCGCGGAGAACCGCCCGGACACCGGATAGCTTCGCGTCACGTCGGCGGCGTACATCCCGTATTCGCACCCCGTATCGTTGACGAGGATCTCCCCTTCTTCCAGCCTCTTGTCATCGCGCTCGTGATGCAAAATCACGGAGTTTCGGCCCGAGCCGACGATCGGGGGATAAGCCATCCGCGCCGCTCCTGCCGAGAGGCAGAGCCCGACCATCGCGGCCTTCAGGTCGTATTCGTGGCGGCCGGCGGCGACCTTCTCCATCGCGGCCCGGTGGGCGTCGGCCGAGATCCGTGAGGCCTCGCGCAGAAGAGCCTGCTCGACATCATCCTTGACGAGCCGCATCGCGGCGAGAATCGGCGAGGCGTCGGCAGCGGGCCGAGCGGACGGAGCGTTCGCGTTGCCCGAGTTCCAGGCTTCCAGCAATTTCTTTTGAAACGCCTCGTCACCGCCGGATTCGTAATAGAGAGACTGCGACGCCGAGGAAAGCGTCGGAAAACGATTCCAGAAATCGCTCACCGGATAGGCCTCCTCCGCGCCGAAATCCTTCTTCGCCCCTTCCACGCCGGCGCGCCATCCGGTCCACTGCTCCGCCGCGAAATCCTTGGGCTGCACGAAGAGGAGATAGCGGCCATGCGGGTCGGCGCCGGGCAGAAACACCGCGACGGCGTTGGGTTCGTTCAGCCCCGTCAGGTACCAGAAGTCGGAGTCCTGCCGGTAAGGATCGCTCGAAACACCCGAAGCCTCCCGTGCGGCCGAGAACACGCTAACGGAGCCCGGCGGGAGCTTCGCGAAGAGCTTCTCTCGATGAGAGGCGAAGAACGCGGGCGAAACGTTCGGAGGCATCGGCGCCGCAGAGGTCGTCAGTCGGGAGAGCAGAACCGCAGCGGCCAGGATCATGAGGCTCCATTCGATCCCGATGCCACGGGAATCGGCTCGAGCTTGCGGCTCTTGAGCTCCTCCCCGAGAAGTTGAAGCTCTCCGGAAGCCAGCGCGTCGAGCTCGCTGCGGACATCGGAGAGCTCGCGGCGGAGGACCTCGATTCGCTCCACCTGATATGTCGGGGGCTTGCCCTCCCAGCTCATCAACGCTCCGTAGACGATATCCAGGTGCTCCCGGATGCGCTCTTCACCGGTAATGGCACCCCCTTCCTTGGTCGCAACGATCTTTTTTTTCAGTTCGTCGAGCTTGTCGATCGCGCCGCGGAGCTTCTTTCCGAGCGAATCAGACTCCGGCAGGGCCTTGGCGCGGTCGGCGGCCGCGGCACGCGCCGCGTCGATGCGGTCGGTCAGCGCGCTCATCTCTCCGAACAGGCCGTGCGCGCGCATCACCGCATCGAACTGCTGCTTGCGCTCGGACGCGCCGTAGGGAGCGCGCCGGTCGATCTCGATCGCGAGCTTGGCCTCGATTGCCTGGCCTCCCTTGGTCAGGCGCACGGTGTAGGTTCCGGGCGGCACGCGCGGGCCCAGGGAGGCGTTGAACGCGAGCTGCGCGGCTCGCGGCACGCGTGGAGGCTTGACCTGCATCGACCAGACAACGCGGTTGATTCCGCGGCGCTTGGTGGCGGAGATCGTATCGACGATCTTGCCGTCGGGATCCAGGATTTCCAGCTTGATCGGTCCGAAAAGGTGGCGGGTGCGCTGGTAGTAGGTGATCACGGCTCCGTTGGCGGGATTGCGGCCGACGAAGCTCGCATCTCCCTCCACCCACCCTCCGGAGGCGGGGATCCGCTGTTGCGCGGGCCGTCCGGGCAGGAACGCCGCGTCGCGGTTGAGCACATCGCTCGCAAGATTGCGCAGCGGTGTCAGGTCATCCACGATCCAGATGCCGCGCCCGTGCGTGGCCAGCACGAGGTCGTGGTCGCGTGGATGCACCTGGATTTCACGGACGGCCACGCTCGGAAAGTCGCCTCCCTTGAACTGCGCCCAGCTCGTCCCACCGTCCGGCGAGATCCAGAGACCGAGCTCCGTGCCGACAAAGAGCAATGAGGACCGGACCGCGTCCTCCTTGATCACGTGCGCGTAGCCAAGCACGCCCTGCTCGGGCCCAACGATGCGCTTCCAGGACTTTCCGAAGTCGGTCGTGCGGTAGACCCACGGTGTCGTGTCGCCGAAGGTGTGGCGATCGAACGCGGCATAGGCGGTCGCGCCATCGAAGCGGCCCGCCTCGACCCAGCTGACCCAGGACGACTTCGGAAGCCCTTTCACGTTTCCGACGACATTGGACCAGGTCTTCCCGCCATCGCGCGTGAGCTGCACGTTGCCATCGTCGGTGCCGACCCAGATCACTTTGCCGTCGGAGGGCGACTCGCTGATCGAGTAGATCGTCGTGTGCATCTCGGCTGAGGAGTTGTCGACGGTGACGCCCCCCGACTGCTCCTGCTTCTGCTTCTCCGGATCGTTGGTGGAGAGATCCGGCGAGATGCGCTCCCACGTGTCCCCGCGGTCGCGCGAGCGGAAGAGAAACTGCGAGCCGAGGTAGATCGTCCCCTTCTGCGTCGGGCTGGCGTAGATGGGGGTGTTCCAGTTGAAGCGCAGCTTCTCCTTGTAGGCGGCCTTGGGCTGGATGTCCCGAGCGGCATGTGTGCGGCGGTCGACTCGCGCGATATATCCTCCTTGGAATTCGGCGTAGACCGCTTCAGGATCGGTCGGATCGGGGATCGTCCAGAAGCCGTCGCCGTTGTACAGGTTCTCCCAGCGCGAATTCGTGATCCCGCCCGGGTACGACGAGTCGCCGACCCACGAGCTGTTGTCCTGGAGTCCCCCATAGACTTGATAGGGATCCCGCGCGTCGAAGCTCACATGGTAGAACTGCGAGATGGGGAGGTTGCCCGACTTCCACCAGCGGTTCCCGCCGTCGTAAGAGATCCAGAGCCCGCCGTCGTCGCCGCCGATGACGTGCTTGGAATTGTCGGGATTGATCCAGAGGTCGTGCCAGTCGCCGTGCGAGCCGCCGCCGCTTCCGGTGAAGCTGCGCCCGCCATCCTCGCTGGCGATCAATCCGCCGCCCGGTTTGAAGATGCGGTCCGGGTTGGCCGGATCGACGACCAGCCGGCCGAAGTAGAAGGGACGCCAGATCATTCCCTGGCTGCGGTCGCGAGCGTCCCAGGTCTTGCCGCCGTCGGAGGAGCGGAAGAGCGCGGAGTGCTCGCACTCGACCAGCGCATAGACGACTTTCGAGTCGGAGGGAGCGACGACCGTCTCGACGCGTCCCCACGGCTTGGGTGGGAGACCGGCGTTGTTCGCAGGCGTCAGCTCAGTCCAACTCTTGCCGCCGTCGGTAGAACGGTGAAGCCCGCTGCCCGAGAAAGACTTCGGCCCCTCTCCGCCGGAGCGGAACGTCCAGCCTTTTCGCCGGAAGTCCCACATCCCGGCAAAGAGCAGATCGGGGTTCTTCGGGTCCATCGTCAGGGAAGAACAGCCGGTCGAAAGATTCGGGCCCTTCAGGACGAGGTTCCAGCTCTTGCCGCCGTCGGTCGATTTGTAGACGCCCCGGTCGGCGCCGTCGCTCCACAGCTTGCCGGGGACGCACGCGTAGACGGTGTCGCTGGACTTGGGATGCACGAGGATACGGACAATGTGCTCGGAGTCGCGAAGCCCCATGTTGGTCCAGGTCTCACCGGCGTCGGCCGACCTGTAGATCCCGTCGCCGATCGAGACCGAGTTGCGCATCCACGACTCCCCCGTGCCGACCCAGACTGTTTTCGGGTTCGAGGGATCGATCGTGATGGCGCCGATCGACTGCACGTTCACCTTGTCGAAAACGGGCTTGAACGTGGTGCCGCCGTCCTGGGATTTCCAGACGCCGCCGCTCGCCGCGCCGACGAAGAGCGTCGTCTTGCCCCCTTCACCGCGGGCTGCGACGGCGGCGATGCGGCCGCTCATCGTCGCCGAGCCGATATTGCGGGCGGAGAGGCCCGAGAGAACCCCGGAGTCGAAGGCCGGCGGACGCTGTGCGGCGGAAGCGGGAGGCCGGACCGGCGCCGGTGCTTGAGTCGGCGCCCCGGAAGCCGGCGCAATGGCGCGGAGGATCGGCGTGCCGGCGGGGGGGAAAGCAAAGAGCGAGTCTTCCGCATCGACGTTGGCCTCGGCCCGCTCGACCGTGATTCGGGCCGTGCGAGGCGCCCCTTTGGGCCCGGACTCGATCGAGAAGGGGATCCAAACCCCCTCGACCTGTTCGTAGCTTCCCAGGTCCGTTTCGGTGATCCGCTCGGCGCCGCGGATGCGGGTGACCGTTTCGACGCGGATCTCGAGGAAATAGTCGGGATCCAAGAAGACATACTTTGTGTCGCCGTCCTTGAGCGTCACTCGCAGCTTGTGGGCGGGCGTGCCATCCACGTCCTCGGTCCCCATGTATTCCACGCGGTGTCCCTTCTCGCGCCAGTGCACGAGCGGGCCCTCGATGTCCGCGCTCTGTGCCAGCGCCTTGGCGTCGTCGGCGGAGGATCTCTGGGCGTCGCGTCGGCCGCCGAACGGCTCCAGGCTCCATCCTTCGCGGCTGTCGTAGGCTTCCACGGCGGTCAAGCCCTGAAGTGAGACCTCCGTTCGGACCTTTCCGGCTCGCTTCTGCAACAGACCCCAAGCCGCCTCGATCTGGGTATCGCCGAACCCGAATAACGCCTTGCCGGTCAAGCGAAGGGAGCGGAGGGCATCGAGCTTGGCGGGGCCCCCCCGCGCCTCGACGTACCGCGTGAGGACTTCGTCCACCGTAAGCGCGCGGGCGCCGGCCGGCAGACCAATCAGAGCAATGAGGATGGTGACGAAAACGCGCATGCGGACCCCCCCTACAGTGATCGATTTCTCGAGCGACGACGATCTTATAGTTACGGAAGCCGCCGGCTTCTGTTTCGCCGGCATCTCGAAACGCCTCGAGCCACCTTTAGGAAGGGGTCGAGGAAGGCTGCCGAAAACGAGCCGGGCTCTGAGGCTTTTTCCAGAGGGCGAGTCCGAGCAGAACGACCCCGGCCGTGACCGCCACGTCGGCCAGGTTGAAGACTCCAGTTCGGCGAGCGTCCGCTCGGAAAACGACCTCGAAAGGAAAGAAACGCTCGTGCCGCTGCTCGGGCGCTCGATAAGACTTCCGGCCCGACGCGCTTTCTAGGTGTCAATTCTCAAGAGGTCGTTCCCACTCTGGTAACCGCCCGGGCCCTGCGGCGTTCCCCGCGGGACCACGCGGCGGGCCTGATGTGTTCGGGAGGGAAATCCCCCCCGCCCGCCGCTCGCGAAATCGGTGCTAGGGAGAGTCGTCCGTCGGTCCGGCTGATGCAGGCTTTCGGCGCGAGCGGTCGCTTCGCGACCGAGCGCCGAGAGAGTTCAAACCGAAGGCCGGACGGAGAATGCGTGCCCCCGGGTTTAACTCTCTCGGCCGCCTGCTCGCGCAGCGAGCGCCGCGGCCGAAAGCCGCGGCCCGACGCCGGGGCGGCCTCGAGAGGAACAACGTATTGAGAAATGACACCTAGACGGGAAGCCCTTTGCGGAGCACCTCCTCCATCTTGTCGGCGAAGACGTCGATCTCGGGCAGTGTCGTGTAGACGTTGGGGGTCACGCGCAGACCGTTGAACTCGGCGTGAAGGATCGGCGTCGTCATGATCCGGTGCTTGTCCCAGAGGTGGGCCTGGAGCTTTGTCGTGTCCACACCCTCGACGTGAATCAGGCCGATGCCGCAGGAATCCGTGTCGTTCAAGGGCGTGAGAACCCGGACTCGCGGATCCGCCGCCAGAAGACGCTTGGCCCAGCGGTCGCGCAAGAGACGCAGGCGCGCTGCCTTGCGCGCTCCACCGATCCCATGGTGGAAGGCGAGCGCGCCCGCGATCGCGTTGTGGTTGGCGGCCGGATGCGTGCCAATCTCCTCGTACTTGCGGATGTCGCCGTCCATGCTCGCGGGGGCCGCCATGAGCGGCCAGATCTTCTTCTGCTTTTCCTTGCGAACGTAGAGGAAGCCCGTACCGATCGGCGCGAAGAGCCACTTGTGAAGACTCGTGCCGTAGTAGTC
>Ga0070706_100002801_pt1 | contig 17443 bp, 13 predicted proteins | sample KBSK5501metaG_FD_65476 | JGI IMG/M metagenome (GOLD analysis project Ga0070706, IMG submission 65476) | Corn, switchgrass and miscanthus rhizosphere microbial communities from Kellogg Biological Station, Michigan, USA - KBS K5-50-1 metaG | ecosystem: Host-associated > Plants > Roots >... | reverse complement strand
CTCAACAAGTTATAACTCGTAATTATCCCTCACGGAATCGGCAGGTATGTGCTGAACTCGCCGTTCAGCAACTGATGCGCCGAAAATCAGCAACTGATTAGCCTGCGTACACTTAGCTCTTCAGCTCTTGTCAGCGATAGGGAAGCAGAAGTCATTTGCCTTTCATCATGAAGATCGAACGAGTGTTGCGACCATAAGAAGAAAATAGATGCAACCGACAGGCGGAGTTCTAATACTCGCTTCACACACCTTGAGAGCTGCGGACGCCCGAATAGAAGTTCTCGTCAACGAACCCGTTGGCACGATCTCTACAGAAATCTACGGCCATTTCATCGAACATCTTGGCGGAGTGATCTAGGACGGTATTTGGGTCGGAGAACAGTCCAAGGTCCCGAACATCGGCGGCATTAGAACCTCACTCGTCGAACACATGCGAAAGTTGACGCCGGGAGTAATTCGTTGGCCCGGAGGCTGCTTCGCCGATAGCTATGATTGGCATGACGGCATTGCACCACGTCAGAACAGGCCACAGCGGACAGACTTTTGGATCAACGAACCGGGCAATCAGAACAGCCCTCTCTCTTACGAAAGCAACCAGTTTGGCACAAATGAATTCCTTCGCTTCTGCAAACTTGTCGGTGCAGAACCTTACATTGCAGCGAACGTGCGGAGCCTCACTGCAAAAGACTTCTACCAATGGGTCGAATACTGCAATGCTCCGGCCGGAATGACAACTCTTTCGAAGCTACGTGAAGCGAACGAAGATCGCGAGCCATTCAACGTTCGCTACTTGGGAGTAGGCAACGAATCCTGGGGCTGCGGCGGAGACATGACAGGAGACGAATACGCCGACGAGTTCAAGAAGTTCGCTGCCTGGGTGGCTAATTACGGTACCAAACCGTTGCTGATCGGATCAGGCCCAACGGGCGGAGACCTGCGCTGGAGTCGTCTGTTCTTCTCGCGCCTAACGGAAAGGAGAGAAGGCGAACTCGAAAAACTCTACGGCTGGGCACTCCACTACTACGCCAGAAGCACTGGAAAGAAAGCTCCCTTCGAATTCACCGAAGATGAATGGTACGAACTATTGGCTAAAGCAGACCGGATGGAATCTCTGATTAATAGGCACTGGTCTGTGATGGGAGAGATAGACAAGACTCGTCGAGTCAAATTGATCGTGGACGAATGGGGGTGCGTGGCACAACCGTGAGTCGGACATGCCGGAGAAGTACCTCTGGGCTTATTCCGGAACAATGCGAGAAGCATTGGTCGCGGCCCTTACGCTTGATATATTCAACCGGCATGCTGACAAAGTGGTGATGGCGAATGTGGCGCAGTTAGTGAACACGATCCACTCACTATTCCTGACGAATGAAGATAAGTTCTTAGCCACACTAAACTATCATGTCTTCGAGATGTACTCGGCCCACCAGGGAGCGCAGTCGGTGCGAACAATGTTTTCCGCGCCGAGCGTCAGCTACAAAATTGGCGACAATCAGAATTCGTTCTGGGGACTGCAAGGCTCTGCATCTATGCGCGGCAAGCAGCTGGTGCTAACGGTTGTTAACCCGCACCACAATCAGGTGAGAGAGACGGAGATCGCTGTTCGAGGAGCTGCAATAAAGTCGGGACAGAGCCGAACCTTAAGCTCTAGTGACCTACGAGCCCACAATAGTTTCGACCAGCCCCGAGCAGTTGAGCCACAAGATGCGACGGTTACGGCGAGTGGATCTATCATCACCTACCGATTTCCGCCAGCATCGGTAACGCGATTGTCGTTCAGTTTAGGCTGATGAGGCGAAGAATCTGCGGTGTTTCTTCAATGTGTCAAAAGTAAGCGCTGGACAGAAAGATTATCCGCAGATTACGCCGACTACACAGATTTTCAGCTCAATGGTTGAACCTGACTCGACGACGTTTTGAAAAATCGCCGGATTCAGCCGTTGCGCTGGGGCCCGCGCCGTTATCGGAGTCTTTCAGCTAACCCACATTTCTACCTACTAATAAAAGGAATTACTTGCGCGATCTGTTCTTAGCTGGAGGTAGTTCTTGTGCGCCGCTCGAGTGCTGACGAAACGGATCGCGCGATACTGAAACCACTATCACTTTCATACTTAATGCAAACAGGTGAGAACAAAGAAACAAGCGCTGCTCCACCTCTTCCTCCTCGCAATGATCGGTCTCCTACCGTATTGCGTGCTCGCGCAAGACTCCGCTGCCGTTTCTCCAAACAAGCTTGCCACTGCGCTGCAGCCGTTCGTTGAAAGCCACTCACTGGCGGGTGCAGTCACTCTGGTGGCGGATAAGAATCAGGTGCTCGATCTCGAAGCGGTGGGTTATCCGGACATTGCGGCCAGTAAGCCCATGAACACAGACGCGCTCTTCTGGATCGCTTCGATGTCCAAACCCATTACTGTCAGTGCACTCATGATGTTGGTGGATGAAGGCACAGTAAAGCTCGACGATCCGGTCGAACACTATCTGCCGGAATTCACCAAAGTAAAGATCATCGTTCCTGACAAGGGCGGTTCGCATGTGCGTTTACAGAAGCCACGGCATCCGATCACCGTGCGCCAGCTGCTGAGCCACACGAGTGGCATTCCTTTCAGCTCGTCGATCGAGGGGCTGACGCTCGATGTCTTTCCGCTGGCGACACGGGTCCAGAGCTACGCCTTGCTGCCGCTCATGTTCGAGCCTGGCAGTAGCTATTCCTACTCAAACGCCGGCATTAACACCGTCGCCCGCATCATCGAGGTCGTGAGTGGCACGTCCTACGTGGAGTTCCTTCGAAAACACCTGTTCGAACCGCTCGGCATGAAAGACACGACCTTCTGGCCCGACAAAGGACAACTCACTCGGCTGCCAAAGTCCTATAAGCCGAATTTTGGCAAGACCGATCTTGAAGAAACGACGATCACGCAACTTCAATATCCCCTGGACGACCTGAAGCGGCAGCCGATGCCGGCCGGGGGGCTGTTCTCAACCGCTGCAGACCTCGTGCGATTCTGCCAGATGATTCTGAATGACGGTGTCTTTCAGGGGAAACGCATCCTCTCGTCTGCTGCTGTGCGCCAAATGACAAGCAAGCAAACGGGCGATTTAATAAAGACCGAGTACGGCTTTGGTTGGGAGACAGGCGGCGGTATGTTCGGCCATGGCGGCGCCTATGCGACGAATATGACGATCGACCGGAGCGTGGATTGATCATGATCTACCTGGTGCAGCACGCGGGATTTCCGGGAAATGGCGGCGCGAGCAAAGAGGCTTTCCAGAAGGCAGCGAAGGAGCAGTTCGGAAGTCTGAGGAAATGAGCCTTACAGATGAGCAAGAATCTCAGGCCATTAAGCCGCTCGCTCCATCATTCTCTTCCATGCATATTCTAGTTGCGCCTAATGCCTTCAAAAACAGCTTGAGTGCGAGTGACGCAGCACAGGCTATCAGCAGAGGTTTCCAGCGGAGTCGGCTGGACTGCGCCTGTGAGTGTTTTCCGGTGGGAGATGGCGGAGATGGCACAGCTACTCTATTAGTTGAAAAATGTGAAGGCAGAACTATCGCGGTTGAAGTGCAGAATCCGCTCGGGAGAAAGATCTCCGCCAGCTTTGGATTGATCGATGAGGATCGCACCGCGGTCATCGAGATGGCCGCTGCTTCGGGGCTACGGCTGTTGCGTCCTGAAGAATTCGATCCGCTGCATGCGACGAGCTTCGGTACCGGTGAATTGATCAAAGCCGCGCTGGATCAGGGTGCCAGCAATGTCGTGCTGGCGATCGGCGGCAGCGCTACCGTAGATGGAGGCGGGGGTGTACTGCAGGCATTGGGAGTTCGCTTCCTGGATGCAGTCGGGAATGATTTGCTTGGCGTGCCTGCAAGCCTTGTCGATCTCCATGCAGTCGATCTATCTGGCTTGGATCCCAGATTGTCCCAGTGTGCCCTGACCGTTCTTTGTGACGTCGAGAATCCGCTCTTAGGCGAGCAGGGCGCGGCGCAAGTCTTCGGTCCTCAAAAAGGAGCAACCCCGGAAGCCATCGGGAAACTGGAAATCGCGCTGACAAAGTTGAGCGACATCTTTCGCAGGAAGATGGGTAAAGAGATGGCGACCAATAAGCGTGGAGGCGCAGCGGGCGGCGTTGCCGCCGGATTGCACGCTTGCTTGAATGCAAAGTTGGTGAACGGAATTGAGTATTTCCTGGATGCCACACATTTCGACGCCGCGTTGAGGAAAGCCGATCTCGTCGTCACGGGCGAAGGTAGCATCGACGAACAAACGCTGCAGGGCAAAGGGCCGGTCGGCGTCGCTCTTCGGGCGCAGGCCAAAAATATTCCCGTCATCGGTCTGGCTGGCGCAGTTCCTTTACAACCGAATCCCTCGTTGCAGCGTTACTTCGATGTGTTGCTGCCGATCGGCGCTGGGCCGGTTGAGGCCGAAACAGCTTTGAGGCATACGGCAGCGGACCTGGAGCGGACGGCTATGGAACTGGGCAACCTGCTGGCAATTAACAAAATGATCGATCGCGGATAATCCGCGAATATTGCAATGTCAATCTGGCCACAAAACTACAATCCGCTCGGTAACATCTGGCTCTCCACCGTGGCCGCCGCTCTGCCCATCGCAGTACTGCTGGGGTCGATCGCGTTGCTGAAAATCCGCATCCACTTGGCCGCCCTGTGCGGGCTGGTAGTGGCGCTCGCTCTCAGCATTGGTGTTTACCGAATGCCCATGGCTGCCGCCGCAGCATCTGCGTTTTATGGCGCAGCCTTCGGCTTGTTCCCGATCGGCTGGATCATCCTTAACGTCATCTTTCTCTATCAACTGACGGTGAAGCGGGGACACTTCGAGGTGCTGCGCGATAGTCTTGCGAATGTGGCTCCCGATCCGCGCATTCAAGTGATCCTTATTGCCTTCTCCTTTGGAGCTTTCCTCGAGGGCATGGCGGGTTTTGGCACGCCAGTGGCTATCACAGCCGCCATCTTCATTCAGCTAGGCTTCAAGCCGCTGCATGCTTCGGGTCTCGCTCTCATCGCCAACACCGCGCCGGTCGCGTTCGGCTCACTAGGAATTCCGATTACCACGCTCGAACAAGTCACCGGCATTGATGCTCATCTACTCTCCGCCATGATCGGCCGGCAATTGCCCTTCTTCTCGCTGCTCATTCCATTTTGGATCGTTGCGGTGTTCGCCGGCTGGCGCGCTATGTCAGGCGTGTGGCCCGCAGCGCTGACTGCCGGTTCGGCCTTTGCTGTGCCGCAATTTCTCGTCTCGAATCTGCACGGCCCGTGGCTCGTCGACATCATTGCCGGGGCTTGCTCCGTCGTGGCTACAGTCATCTTGTTGCGCTACTGGCAGCCACGAACACAGTGGCGTTTCGACAACGAGGGAAATCTTCAGGGAGAACATCGAGTGCCTGGGTCGGTAACCGATGCGAGCCCACAAGATTCGGCCGTTGTTGCATCGCTCCCAAAGCATGGCAAGAAGAGAGTTCTACTTGCCTGGATGCCGTGGGCGGTTCTCACCGCCTTCATCCTCTGCTGGGGACTGCCGCAAACAAAGAGGACGCTCGATGGTGTCGCCGCGCCGAAATTGGCCGTCCCGTACCTGCATCAGGTCGTCCAACGCGTGCCGCCGGTGGCACCCTCCGATGCCAAGGCGGAAGCCGCAGAATTCAGGCTCAACATTCTTTCCGCCACTGGCACTGCCATACTCCTCGCCGCTTTCGTCGCCGGATTTATTATGGGCTTCCTCGTGCGCGAGATGCTCCGCACCTATGCGCAAGCACTTTGGAGGGTTCGCTATTCGCTCTTTACCATCGCGGCGATGCTTGCGCTCGGTAACGTCACGAAGTATTCCGGCGCTGACGCGACACTCGGTCTCGCTCTGGCGCACACCGGCGCACTATATCCTTTCTTCGGCACACTCTTGGGCTGGCTCGGCGTAGCTCTCACCGGATCCGATACAGCTTCGAACGTGCTCTTCGGCAGCTTGCAAAAGATCACGGCCGAGCAACTCGGCCTAAGTGCAATTCTGATGTGCGCCGCCAACAGCGCCGGCGGTGTTATGGGTAAAATGGTGGATGCGCAATCAATCGTCGTCGCCAGCACGGCGACGAATTGGTACGGCCACGAAGGTAGTATCCTGCGCTACGTCTTCTTCCGCAGCCTCGCTCTTGCAGCGCTCCTGGGCGTGCTCGTGTATCTGCAGGCCTACGTCTGGCCGTTCGCGGCAATGGTTCCCAAATAAGAACGTGCTAGTCCTTCGCTTTTGCTCACAAACCTCGCCGCTTATAGAGACTGATGAACCGCTCTTTGGCTAACCCCATTGCAGATTAGGCGCCCTTTGAGCGTCATATAAGAAGAACACTATTTGTTGGTTGGTGTAGCGCGTTCTTTTTCAGAACCGGTGGCAACCTGCTTTTGGCCTGCCCGCTCGATGTAAGTTTGCACTGGCCGCCGGCAATCGGTTAAACGGGCATATCGGAAAGAGAGCGGGCATTCCTGCTGACTTCAAGGCTAAATAAAAGAAGGAACAACTCTGCGGATGCAACGGATCGTTTGGCTACCCGTCGTGTTGACATTGCTGCTCGCGTCGGGACTGAGGACTGCCGCTGACAGTCGATTCGTAAGGCCTGTGCTCGTCATAGAGAACGATTGGTATGAGGAATCTACTTTTCTGCGAGGTGGATTTCGTTTCAGAGAGCATGGGAGTTTTTGGGATAGCTCGGATCGCCATCCATTCCAACTTTACGATAGTCCTTACGATAGTCCTGTAGAGCCGTATGCAGACGGGCTGTCTCCTAAGTTGCTGCCGACTGATGTAGATAAGAGCCATGATTTTGTTTATCGCGTGAGAATACGAAGCTACTCCGCAAAGGTGATCAAAGCGGTCGTTTGGGATTACGTATTTATAGACCCGGAAACCAATGCGGAACTGACACGCCACAACTTCTACAGCGAAGAGAAGCTATCTCCCGGTAAGACGAAATTGCTGGTCGCCACTTCTCCGCGCCCGCCAACGAGAGTGATCTCCGCGAAGATGCTTTACGCAACGCTTCGGGTCCCTATGTCGAGCGCGTGGAGATCAAGGCAATTGTCTTTGTTGATGGCTCGTTGGCGACCCTGCAGCCAGACAAGAGTCCGCTACTCCAGTCCCAGGAATAGGGTCTTCGAGTAAATGCACGATAACCAGAAGTACTCAAGAAGGCAGTTCATCGTAACCGGAGCAGCAACGTTGGGAGTTGCCGCTGTTGCTGGTGTGCCGGATCTTGCGATAGGATCAAGAAAGTCCGTCACCAGCCTTACGCAATCACCGCAAGTTTCGCCCAAGAACAAAGTCCTGCACATCATCGGTTATTCACACATCGATGCCGCCTGGCTGTGGCCTTGGCGTGATGGTTCGAATCTGGTGCTCACTACCTTTCGTAGTGCCCTGGATCGAATGAAAGAGACGCCCGGGTTTCGCTATATCCATTCCTCCTCAATTCACTACCAATGGGTCGAGCGCGCTGATCCGAAAATGTTCGCAGAGGTCAAAGAGCGCATAAAGGAAGGGCGGTTAGAGGTCGTCGGCGGTTGGCCGGTGGAGCCTGATTGCAATATTCCTTCGACTGAAAGCTTTGTTCGTCACTGCTTGTACGGCAAAGACTATTGCCAGCGAGCGCTCGGCGTCGACGTGAAGATTGGTCTGAATCCAGACTCGTTCGGTCACGCTGCAGGCCTTCCTTCGATCCTTAAAGGTGCGGGCTATAAGTATTACGTCTTCATGCGGCCGCAAGACCATGAGATGAAACTACCGCTCCTGTTCTGGTGGGAAGCGCCGGACGGTTCGCGCGTGCTCACCTTGAGGATCAGGAATGGCTATAGCAGAGGTCCGATCCGGATTCCAGAAGCCATTCAAAATAACTTCGCTCCCGGATTCGATCATGCAGCATTCTTTCTGGGCGTCGGCGATCATGGCGGTGCGGTCACGAAGGATTACATCAAGCAAGTGTTGGAGTTGCAGAAAGACGCAAAGCTGCCGGAGTTGCGCTGGAGCACACTTGGTGAATTCTTCGCGGCCGTAGAACAATCGCCTGCGATTGCAAACCTGCCGGTAGTCAGAACCGAATTACAGCATCACGCGCGCGGCTGTTACTCGGCTCATGGTGAAGGGAAGCAGCACAATCGTCGCGCCGAACGCTGGTTGGGTCAGGCCGAGAGTCTCTCTGTGGTAGCGGGTTGGGACCATGATCATCCCTATCCGGGCGCAGATTACAAAGCGGCCTGGTCAAAAGTGGTGTTCAATCAGTTTCATGACCTGATGGCCGGCACGGCGCTCTACGCTGACTATCAGGACGCGAGAGATAGTTTGGGTTGGGCGTGCGAGACAGCGCACACAAATCGTGTTGAAGCGCTTGAATCGGTGGCGCGGCGAGTGGATACACGATCAGTTAATGAGTGCGCGGTGTTTCTCTTTAATCCATTGCCGTGGCCGCGAAGAACGATCGTTGAATACAACCAGGCGCGAAATCCCGGCCAGGGTCCGGTCGGCTTTACCTATCTCCAGACTAAAGATAAAGAGACGATACCTCTGCAGTGGCGGCCACCCGAGAGTATGACCATGGGTGGTGAGCCGAAACTTTCGGCTCTGGTCGATTTGCCCGCTTGTGGCTACCGAGTGCTGGAACTCATCCGCGGCCCGGTGCCGGTCACTCCTCCAGTTAAAGCTCTCGGATCTATTTCAGAAACAGGTTTCGGCATTTCATCATTGCCGGCTCCCGACGGCAAGGAGTTACTGGCGCGTTCTATTGGTTTGGTCGTCATCACTGATACGAGCGACACCTGGTCACATGGAGTGGCAAAGTTCCGTCAGGAAATGGGCCGACCCTTATTCATCTCTTCGGAGACAGTTGAGGATGGTCCCATTGTTCGGGTAACGCGGCAACGAGCGCGATGGAACGCTTCCGAAATCGTCATGGACATCTTGCAGTACAGCGGGATGGAAGCGATTCAGTTGCGCTTTGTGATCGACTGGCATGAACACGAACAGATCCTGAAACTTGAAATACCAACGGCGCTCGCATCGCCGCGCGTCTTTGCCAAAGTGCCCGGTGCAGCTATCGAACGCCAGGTGAATGGTGAAGAAGAGCCATACCAGGACTGGATAGCGGTGCAGGGAAAGATTGGCAGCGAAGATTACACCGTTGGCTTGATCAATGATTCAACTTACAGCTACGACTGTCTCGATGGACTGTTGCGCACTATCTTGATTAGGTCGGCCCCGTTTGCCCGCCACGATCCCAATCGGGTTCCTTATAACGATAACAATGCCTGGCAGGACCAGGGCAGACAAGAACGTCGCTTTTGGCTGGTCAGAGGTAAAGGTCCTTTCGGTTCCCTGAATCTTGATCGGCTAGCGGAAGAAATGCAAACACCGGCCGAATACGTGATGGACTCGGCTCATGAAGGAACGGAGAGTTGGGAGGAGACTTTCTTGCGCGTCTCCCCTGATAGCGTCTGGGTTACAGCTATCAAGCGGGCGGAACAAGGTGACGGAACTATTCTGAGACTGCAAGAACGGTCGGGAAAGGCGACCGAAGCTGCCGTCGAAATTCCCAAGTTGCGCGTCAACCATAAAGTCTCAATCAAGCCCTGGGAGATAAAGACGCTGCTGGTGACTGGCGGAAAAGATCAACGGCGAGAAGTAAAAGAAGTGAATTTGCTTGAGGCCTAAGAAGCGCGCTTCTTGGCTTCGACATTGTTAACACATCATGCTAGCGACCCTCGCAGTGCCAACTACATTTTCTTTGGAAACAATCCTGGACCGTCTGCCATCGGCTCGCGTGACCGTCTTTGGTGATTTCTGCCTCGACGCTTACTGGCAGCTTGACGAGTCCGAGACAGAGACCTCGGTAGAGACTGCGTTGCCGGTGCGACGCGTTCGGCAACAGAAATACAGTTTAGGGGGAGCGGGAAACATCGTCGCCAACCTTATCGATCTCGGTGTCAGAGACGTGAAGGCGATCGGAGCGGTTGGCGCTGACCTCTTTGGTGAGGAGCTTCTCTGTCTGTTACGTAAATGTGGCGCCGATACGAGTGGGATGATCCTGGTCAGTGACAATTGGCAGACCATGGTATATGCCAAACCTTACCGCGGTGAGATTGAAGGCAATCGGATCGACTTCGGAACGTTCAATAGCCTTTCCGCCGAAGCGGCAGAGTCGTTGATTGCTGCCCTTGGGCGCGCGGTGACGGATAGCAACATCGTGATTCTCAATCAACAGATTCTCGCCGGTATCAGCACGCCTGACGTAATAGCGCGCATAAATCGCGTGATCAGTGAGCACCCCGAAACTCGCTTCATTGTCGATTCCCGCGAACGCGGAGCTCTATACCGCGGGGCGATGTTTAAGCTCAATGCCCACGAAGCCCGCAGCATTGTTGGCGAGGCCGGAGAGGAAAAAGGGATCAATGGCGCCAAGGCGAAGGCTTACGCCCGGTCTATTTGCCGAGCAACTGGCCAGCCTGTATTCCTGACGCGCGGAGAAAACGGAATCATCGTTGCTGACGGGGAAGTTGTACACGAGATTCCTGGCATTCAGCTCATTGAGCGCACTGATCCAGTCGGCGCCGGCGATACCGCTGTTGCCGCAATTGCGGCGGTCATTGGCAGCATTGGCGACTGCTTGGCCGCCGCAAGGTTCGCGAATATCGCCGCCTCTATTACGGTGCGGAAACGACAGACCACCGGCACGGCGACACCTGAAGAGATTCTCAACGTTGGTGATAGGCCGAACTATATATACCACCCGGAGTTGGCCGAGGATTCGCGCCAGGCGGAGTTTGTAACTGGTACGGAGATCGAAGTTGTTGCTGACGACTGGTCCTTGCACGAAGACGTTCGCATTCGGCACGCCATCTTCGACCATGACGGCACTCTTTCCACCCTGCGACAAGGGTGGGAAGAGATCATGGAGCCGATGATGATTCGGGCCGTGCTCGGGCAGCACTACGACAGTGCTGAGTCGTTCCTCTTTCGCAGCGTGCAAGACACCGCCAAAGAGTTCATCGACAAAACGACTGGTGTGCAAACCCTTATCCAGATGCAGGGCCTGGCGCAGATGGTTAAGCAATTCGGCCTGGTTGCCGAAGATGCGATTCTCGATGAACACGGATACAAGCGTATCTTCAACGCTGAGTTGTTAAATCTCGTCGGTCAGAGACTCGGGAAACTCGAGCGAGGAGAATTAGAGCCTACAGATTTTCAAATCAAGAATGCCAGACAGCTGCTTGAAGAGCTTCATCGCCGCGAAGTGAAACTCTATCTGGTGAGTGGCACCGACGAAGTCGATGTTCGCGCCGAGGCCGAAGCTTTGGGTTACGCGGACCTGTTTGCAGGACGGATCTACGGCGCAGTAGGCGACGTGAAAATAGAAGCGAAGAAGATAGTCCTGGAGCGAATCATCCGTGAGCATGACCTGTCCGGTCATGAGTTTGTAACCTTTGGCGATGGTCCCGTGGAAATGCAGGAAACGCGCAAGCGCAATGGAATCTGCGTAGGCGTGGCAAGCGACGAGGTGCGTCGCTTCGGATTCAATCCTGCCAAACGACCTCGCCTTATTCGGGCAGGTGCGCAACTGATCGTTCCCGACTTTAGTCAACTGTCCGCCCTACTTTCATTATTGAGATTGGAGTAGACGCGCAGTCTTAAGCTGCACAGTGGTTCTGCATTACTCGTAAGAGCGTAGCCAAGGAAGAAATGAAAATCGAAAATCCCAAGATCTTGACCGCCGAGAAGGCGCGGATTCACCGTGCTTCTCTTAGCTCCGCCCGCAAGAAGCTGGTTTTCACCAACGGCTGCTTCGACATTCTGCATCGCGGGCACGTCACTTATTTGACCTTTGCCCGTAACCAGGGCGATGCGTTGGTGGTAGGCATCAACTCAGATGCCTCTGTCAGACGCAACAAAGGCGAAGGGCGCCCGATCAATAATGAAGAGGATCGTGCTTATGTCTTAGCGTCACTGCGGGCTGTCGATTTCGTCGTCATTTTTGACGAAGACGAGCCAAAAGACCTGATTCGCCAAATCCTGCCTCACGTTCTCGTCAAGGGTAAGGATTGGGCGCATTACGTTAGTGGGCGGGAGATTGTTGAAGCAAACGGAGGCGAGGTGGTGCTGGCGGACATGGTGGAGGGCCGCTCAACCACCAGCACCATCGAACGGATTGTAGAAGTCTATGGGAACGGACAAGGAGCGTAACGGGCGCGTCATGGGGCAGCCTATTGTGATTACCGGCGCGGCCGGCTTTATCGGCCGTAATACAGTCGCCGCCTTGAATGCGCGTGGCGTGAAGAACCTGCTGCTGGTCGACACGCTCGGCAAAGACGAAAAGTGGCGCAATCTGGTGGGGCTGCAGTTTGCAGATCTTTTGGACAAGGACGAATTCCTCGCTCTCGTCGAGAGTGGGAAAGCTCCCGCGGCGGAGGCAGTGATCCATCTGGGGGCCTGCAGCTCAACCACCGAACTGGATGCGGATTTTCTGCTGCACAACAACTACCGCTACACGCGCACACTTTGTGAATGGTGCCTGCAGCGCGGCACTCGCTTTATCTACGCCTCCAGCGCCGCGACCTACGGTGATGGCCGTCTTGGCTACAGCGACGACGATGTCAGCACGGTCACATTGCGCCCTTTAAACATGTACGGGTATTCCAAACACATGTTCGATCTTTGGGCGCGGGAAGCCGGCCTGTTTGACCGTATCGTGGGTCTGAAATACTTCAACGTGTTTGGATCCTATGAGGACCACAAAGGCGATATGCGGTCAGTAGTGAATAAAGCTTACGATCAGATTATCCGCGGTGATGATGTGTCGCTCTTCAAGTCCTATCGGCCCGAAGTTGCTGATGGTGAGCAGCAGCGAGACTTTATCTATGTCAAGGATGCCCTTGACGTTACTTTGTTCTTTTTGGACCACCGAGAAGTTTCGGGATTGTTCAACTGCGGCACCGGTTTGGCGCGTACCTGGAAGGATCTAGCCGCCGCCGTATTCGACGCCCTGGGGCTTCAGCCGAACATCCGGTTCATCGACATGCCCGAAAGCCTCCGTGCCAAGTATCAATATTTCACTCAGGCAGATATGGCCAAACTAAGACGGGCCGGCTACACCACGGGCTTTACCAGCTTGGAAGACGGAGTTCGCGACTATGTAGCCAATTACCTGGTTTCGCGTGAAGACAGATTGGTAAGACAAGAACAAGAAACATTGCCCCTTTTTGAGGCGGGCGGCGTTAGTGAGGCAAGAGGATGACAGGTCAATGCATACGGTTCTAATCCAAAACATACAACAAGCTGTTGCCGTGTTTCTGTCCCTCGGGAGGCTGCAGGATGAAGTAAAGGCCGCCAGCGAACTAATCGCTGAGTCTCTGACTTCAGGTCACAAGTTGCTTGCCTGCGGCAATGGCGGAAGTGCGGCCGATGCGGCCCATTTGACTACAGAATTCGTGTGCCGCTTTGATGGCGATAGGCGGCCTTTCCCGGCGATCTGCCTGGCGACGCATGGCGGTGACCTCACCGCCATCGGAAATGATTATCGGTTCGAGGACATCTTCGTACGCCAGTTCGAAGCCTTCGCTCAGGACGGCGACGTGCTGGTTGTGTTCAGTACGAGCGGAAACAGTGAGAACGTTCGCCGGGCTCTGGAGGCAGCCGGCAAGAGAGGTATCAAGACAGTTGCACTCCTCGGCAGAGATGGCGGGCGCTGTGCCGGCTTGGCAACTGTCGAGTTGATCGTACGTAGTGATGTTACGGCGCGGATACAAGAAGGACAGAAGCTCTTATTGCATACGATCTGCGAAATCGTTGAGCAAGATCTGAAGCCGGCACCCATGAACACGGCCCTGTAGAAGCGGCGTGACGAATCTACGGTTACGGAGTTTTTGAATCGCCCGTCACCAGAAAGCATCACCAGTGAAAGGGATTAGCATGTCAGTTGGCTCAAATCCGATGAAGCGGGGATTGTTGACAGTGCTTTCCACTCTCCTCTGTTTTGCTTTCGCAGCTTCAGTCAGGCCACAAACGCCGGACCAGTTGGCCGAAGCAATCAAGCCGCTTTCGCCGCAGGCACAGGCGGTGATGAAGCGGCTGGCTGAGTTAAGTAGCCTGCCTCCGCCGGATTGGCGAGTTCACGTCGGTGACCTGCCTCACGGAGAAGATCCTGCCGTTGACGATTCAGCCTGGCCAATAGCGACACTCAACTATGAAACTCCGGCAGAGCAGGCCGTCTGGTATCGCACCTGGCTTGAAATCCCCAAGAGCCTCCACGGCTATGATCTTACCGGCGCTAAGGCCTGGTTTCAGTTTCGCTTTTCCGGCGATGGGACCATAACCGCGACTATATATTTCAACGGCAGGCGAGTGGCGCTGGGAGAATCTCTCGAGCCAATCGTCCTTTTCGACAATGCCAAACCCGGCGACAAAATCCTAGTGGCCATCAAGCTGCCCAGGGCCGCGCGAACCAAGCGCTATCGCGGCAGCCCCATGCGCCTGGAAGTATCTGGAGCCAGACCAGACCCCGGAGACTTGTGGCAAGAACTGATCTCTGCTTCATCATTCGTAAACGCCTCAGCTAATGCGACCAGCGAGCGGCAACAACTCGAGCGCGTCATTGCTGCAGTGAACATCGCCGCCCTCGACAAGGGCGATCAGTCGGCCTTCGATGCGTCATTGCGGCAGGCGCAAGCACAGCTCGAAGCCTTCCGACCGACCTTTAGTAAGTTCACCTTTTATCTCAATGGCAATTCGCACATCGACTCGGCCTGGCTATGGTCCTGGACGGATGCTGCGGACGCGGTCCGACGAACATTCGCAACAGCCACCCAGTTGATGACGGAATATCCCGATTACACCTTCACGCAGTCGGCAGCCCAGCATAGTGAATGGATCGTCGAAAAAAATCCGGAGATCAACGACGACATAAAGAAACGGGTCAAAGAAGGTCGCTGGGAGATTGTTGGTGGCATGTGGGTGGAGCCCGACTTGAATATGCCGGACGGTGAATCATTAGTGCGGCAGCTACTTGTAGGTCAACGATACTTCAAGCAGCAGTATGGGGTAGAGACACGCATCGGCTGGAATCCGGATTCTTTCGGCTATAGCTGGCAGCTGCCGCAGATTTACAAGAAGTCAGGTCTGGATTATTTCGTCACCGCCAAGCTCTATACCAACGAAACCCACATTCTGCCGTTCAAACTCTTTTGGTGGCAGTCACCCGACGGTAGTAAGGTGCTTACTTATCTGCCGCACAAATACGACAACGTGAATTTGAACCTGGCCCGGCTCTCCACGGATCTTGCACCCACTCTGAGTCAGGCGCCAGGTCTGACTGAGTTAATGGACCTTTACGGCATCGGCGATCACGGTGGCGGACCAACGCGAGTTGTCCTTGACGAAGGCCGGCACTGGATGAAGCCCGATAAGGTGGTCCCGAAGATGCAGTTCGGGACGGCGCAAAGCTACTTCGACCGGGTCGAGAGCAAGATTGATCAAAAGTCTCCGCTCTGGAGTTACAAATCAATCAATGAATATAACCCGCCGTCGGCGCCTCCCGCTGGCAGCGTGGCGATCCCCACCTGGAACGACGAACTCTATTACGAGTTTCATCGCGGCGTACTGACCACCCAGGCAAATCACAAACGTAACATGCGAGAAAGTGAAGAGTGGGTGCTCAACAGTGAGAAGTATGCTTCGCTCGCATGGCTGGCCGGTGATCCTTATCCCGGCACCCAACTCACTGAAGCCTGGAAGAAAGTACTCTTCAATCAGTTTCATGATCTCGCCGCCGGTTCGGGCATCGGGGTCATTTATAAAGAAGCTGAAAAAGACTACGAACAAGTTCGCTGGGCCACGAACGAAGTTTCCTCTAAAGCACTTGCGACCATTTCTTCCGAAGTGAACACCGGCGCGGCCGGTGAGGTCCCGTTGATGGTCTTCAATCCGCTCGCTTGGAACCGTTCAGGCCTCGTTACCGTCGATATTCAAATGCCTGCGTCTGCCAACGCTGTCGTTTCCGTGCTCGATGCCAAAGATCAGGTCATACCTTCCAGGATTCTTTCGAGTAATTCCCGAAACAATACCTACAAAGTGCTCATGTACGTGCGAGATGTGCCATCTCTGGGTTACAAAGCCCTCCATGTGGTCTCGGGCACAAAACCATTCTCGAGCGACCTTAAAGTAAATGGATTAACGTTGGAAAATGCAGCGCTTAGAGTAACGATCGATCCGAAAACTGGATGGATTACCAGCCTCTATGACAAGAAGGCGAACTTTGAAACGCTGGCTGCAGGTGGCCAGGGCAATCAACTGCAAACGTTCGCGGACAACCCTAAATGCTGTGATGCCTGGAACATTGATCCGGGCACTCTTGATCATCCGAATATACTGGCCAAAGTTGATTCCGTCGAACTTGTGGAGAACAGTCCGCTGCACGCGACAATTCGCGTCACGCGCACGTGGCAGAACTCGAAGTTCGTTCAGGATATCACCCTTTATGCAGGCGCGGATCAGGTTGAAATAGCGAACGACATCGACTGGCATGAGAAGCATCAACTCCTGAAGGTCGCCTTCCCGCTGGCCGCCACGAGTAATAATGCCACCTACGAAATCGCCTATGGAACAATTGAGCGCCCCACCACCAGAAATAATAGTTGGGAACAGACACGTTTTGAGGTGGCGGCACTGCGATGGGCAGATCTGGGAGATGGCCGGCACGGCTTTAGTCTGATTAACGAAACCAAATATGGTTACGACGCCAAGGACAATGTGTTGCGACTCTCGCTCCTGCGTTCACCAACTTCGCCGGACCCCGATGCGGATCAAGGACCTCACCATTTCCACTATTCCCTATATCCGCACGCCGGCGATTGGAAACAGGCCCTGACCGAACGACGCGGCTATGAGTACAACTACAAACTGACGGCGTTGCAAGTGCAGCCACATACCGGGTCTTTGCCGCTCGAATACTCCTACCTAAAAGTCAGTCCCGAGAACGTAGTTTTGACAGCCGTGAAGAAAGCCGAGGATTCCGATGGTCTGATTTTGCGTGTCTTTGAGTGGGCAGGAAAGAGTAGCGACCTGCAGATCAAGATTCCACCGGGTGCAATTTCAGCGACCGTAACGAATTTGATGGAGAAGCCGGAAGGGACAGCAATCAAAGTTAACAACGATACGGTTACACTTCCTATTCACCCTTACGAGATTCTTTCGATTCGTGTGGATTATGCGAAGCGGTAACGAAAGGCTCGGCAACAGATTGCTGTACTGACAGGAGAACACTTTAATTGGCCGCTCGCGCGAGTGTTGGCTAGTTAAGGGAGGAAGGCCAACAAGGTCCCTCCACAACATTTTCGCTGACGACTAAGCACGAGTGGAGGCGCCACGATGACATCTCAAAAGACCTCGCGGCATTTTCAGATGACC
>Ga0070706_100002800_pt1 | contig 17444 bp, 7 predicted proteins | sample KBSK5501metaG_FD_65476 | JGI IMG/M metagenome (GOLD analysis project Ga0070706, IMG submission 65476) | Corn, switchgrass and miscanthus rhizosphere microbial communities from Kellogg Biological Station, Michigan, USA - KBS K5-50-1 metaG | ecosystem: Host-associated > Plants > Roots >... | reverse complement strand
ATCCTGCACATCAGCTACCAGGCCGAGGAGGACGGCACGCTGCGCGACGCCGTGCAGCAGAGCAACGCCGCGCTGGAGGGCACCATCCTCAACATCGTCAGCAACCAGCCAATGCACCGGATTCTGAGCCTGCGCCAGGATTTCTCCACCGCCTTCAACCGCCTGCTGCACAGCCCGACTGGGACGCCCGTGAAGCTGGAGCTGACTGACCGCTACTTGCCCATCTTCTTGCGCGGCCGCAACATTCGTGTCACCGCCGCGTCGCTCGCGCTGCGAACCGCGGCAGGGCAGACGCTGCGCAACGTCGCGCTCACCCTCGACGGCGCCGCGGTCAACGCCTTCAACCCGGACGCGCAGCTCGGCAACCTCGCCGCCGCCGACGTCGCCGCCGTCTTCGCCGGCGGCCTGCTCGGCGAGCACACCGTTACCGTGACCAACGCCGGCGACCTGGCACCCGCTCACCCCGCAGCCGGTGACCAGTCGGCGCTCGATCCCGACAGGCTGTTCGACGTGGTGCTCCTCCTCGAATACAGGCTCGGCTGACCGCCACCGCTGGCATGGGCAACGGGGAGGTGGGACTTCAGCCCCACCTCCCTCCGGCGGCACGGGGTGACGGTGTCTGCTCGCAAAAGGTCTCGAGAACCGCGCTTTCCCCCCACGCGGGGAGACCCGGCCGGAATCGACGGTGGCAAGAATTGCCTGCAGCGTCTGGGTTGTGAGGTTGGGCAAGGCACTCTGCTCACCGTCAATAGCACGGCATAGGCCCCGCGGACACTGCCACTACCGCCGCCGGGGGGACCGAGTATCGCGCAGGTTTCAACCGCCGAACCGGTGAGCACAGCCCCGAGAAATCGTGCTGCGGGCGCACCTCACCGATGATCTTGGCTTCGACGAGGCACCGGGACAGCGGTGAGGCCAGGGTTGGTCTCGTTGACGACCATGATCGCGGGAATGTGGGGGCGCACGGCGAACCTGACGGTGGCAATCACCACAAGGTAGATCGACCGAATCGCGGTTTGTGGTGGGCATTCGCGGCCCGTCTCCAGCACCGCGGCAATCGTGTCTGCCAATTCAATATCGTCACTGAGGGAACGCAGAATGATGTGCTCATCCTCGTGCCGAGGTGAAACCTTCGCTGCTGCTTCCGTAACCGCACACCGAACCGCTCATTGTCTCGCGTGAGTTGTGCAGTCGCTCGCTAATGTGAAGCGATCCAGGCCTTTCTTGGCTCATTCCGAAGACTGTCCACGGCCCTGGCTATTGCGCGGTCAGGACTCCGCCGGACTATTGGGTCCAAAACTGAATGTCCTTTTGGCCCGCAGCCGTGAAGTAACTGTCCTGCCAACCCGGGGTGGGATCCAGCCCGTTGTATGCATTTTTCTTGTCCTGCTGGAGCCAGAACCGCCATCGGTAGTGGTCATACACGTCCATCACGTGAGTCGCGTACGCGATCGCGAGTTGCTGATTTCCCCTGATCAAGAGGAGGTTCTCATCGTTTGCGTAGGAAGCCGTGTAGCCAAGGTTATGACTGCCGGTCACCACCACTGAGTCTCCGAGCGGATCGATCACCACGATCTTGTCGTGAATGATCGCGTGGGCCTGCGGCGATGACTTTAGGAGCTCCCTTTGCCAGTAAGAAAACGTATCGCCCACTGCCGTTGCCGCGACCATCGACGCATCTTGGACTACGTCGGGACCGGTAGCCGACCCATGAAATAAGTGAGTATCGAATTGGTTCACCGCGTTAGGGTCTGTCGCAGCGCCCCTAACTACGAGTTTCGGATCCTTGTTGATCGCCTCAGTAATCGCGTCGATCACGCTTGGTGACCCCGGCTGAAACAGCAAAAAGAGGATCGCTTCCTTGGCGCCTGCGATCGCCTTAAAGACGTCTGCGAGGTCATCTGGCCGTGGTGGATTGGCCTTCGGTTTCGTTTGCTGCTTTGTGTTTGGCGAAAACCATAGAGTGGCGTCCAACTGCGGCAAAGCCAATCCCTTATCGTTCTCCGCCCGGAATCCGGCCGCCTGCTGAGCAGCGTCGGCTTTGAGCCGCTTCCAGTAACTCAAATACTGCCCGGCGGTATTCGGGTCTTCGCAGACAAGAGCGTTATTGCTCTGTCCGCAAATGGCAGTCGATGTCCAGTTCGTGCTGCCAGTCAAGACAGCTTGGGCTTGGCCGCTCTTGTCGACGTAGACCATAAACTTGTTGTGCCCGATATGGCTCCCCTTGAGCATGCGATCCGTTACATCGACATGCGCGCTGTGCAGCGTCGCACGTGACGTCTTGTCGGTCGAATCGGTCGTGCCGGTGTTGGAGAGGACCAGGTGGAGAAACGGCTTGGCTGCGACGAGGCGAGCGACCAATTCCTGATCCGCCAGCTCATACAAAGCCGCGTAGCATGAGCCACCCTCGGTCTGGGCGCGACTCAGCAGCAGCTCAAGAGCTTCTAGCATCTCGCCGGCGAGTCGGAGGCGCAGACCATCGCCCGGCTTCGAAATGTGTTGCAGCAAATCTGTTGAGCTCGGAATGCCAGCGTTGCCGACGGGCAGCAAGTGGGCGACTGATTGGGTCGAGAGAATTCCACGGTTGAAGTAGGCCAAGAACGGCCGCACTTTGGCGTGAGTTCGACCAAGTTGGTTGTGAGAGCCTGCGCCGTTAGGGGAGTCAAGCTGTCGGGCTGCCCGATCATAGGGATGACCTGGTATCGATATGAGCCTCGCGGCTTCGCGGTGAAGTCGCGCCAGTTGAATTTCTGAACCGGCCACTCATCTGTAGTCTTAGCCTGCCAGTTTGGGTTAGAACCTCCGCGAAACCCGACCCACGCAGGAAGGACAGTGGTCTGGGAAGTCTGCAAGTCAGTTCGGTGAAGGCTGAAACCAAGACAATCCTTGATCGGTGCGTCGTACGACCACGCGACGAACGCAATGTCGTTGTTTGCTAAAGCAACTGCTCTACTCATACGACACCTTCGCGCCAAGGCGCTCGAAACCGATTTCCGGCTCGCCGAGAGCCTCGAGAAGAGAGCGTCGAGAGAATTCAGCCGGTCGACGCTGACGCCCTGGCCGCACTATAACTTGACCTGCCAGCTTGTCAAGTGGCGGAATTAACGGTAACCCATCGCAGTGCGGGTCTTTGGAGCCAACAGTGGCCCTCCTATCATCGACGCGAAGTCGATACTCGCTAGTTCCTGGCCTGGGTTAGGCATCTCACTTCCTCCCTAAAGTCCATCGCCTACGCGTGTCTCAAAACCTGTTCCGCTCGTCGCTATCAGGCCGAGGAATCGGTAGTTTGCGAGCCGAGGAAAGTCGCAGTGTCTTTATGGCCAAACTCTTTGATGACCGGCTGTTCTTTGGTCACGATCTTGGTCTGGAAAGCGCGCTCGAATATGCGCTTCGAGCCAGCAATGTTGATCGTGAGTCCGATATCTGCAGGATCTCGAAGCCAGCGTCGTGAAGGCGATTGACGGCTCTGGCAGTCAGTTCTCGATCGGACGCGAAGTTGGCGACCGTGCAGGAGTGGATCTGATCTTGGGGCGCGAACATCGACACTCCGCCGACCGAACACGGCGAAGCCTGCACACCAATCCTTCGGGGTATCGCACCTAGTTTGCTGGCACGAGCGGCCCGCGCCACTCGCCGGCCTCCGGCTCTGGTCCGGGATCTGGTCGTCGTGGCTCTTGCCATAGGCTCTCCTTCCTCAGCTCTTTACCGCCGCCGTTGGTGTGCTGGGGGTGCCGGCGCTGTGGAAGTGCCCTGGGGGGAATCCCCAACGAAGCGGGGGAGAGAGGGATTTCAAGGCTCCAGCAAGCGATTGTGTCGAGGCCTCAGTCTCGACCTCGAACGCCCTTCTGTCAAGTCTGCTGGTTGATATCAAGCCGGTTGCTTTACAGCGCGCCGGGAGGGGTCTAGACTCCTGCCACCTGGCCCGGGCGCCAGGAGGGCCCCCACTCGGCAGGACTCCATGCGCGATCGAAGCCGGAACAGGTTTCGAAGGAGGAGATGACAGTGGCAACGCACTCCGCCAGTGGCAGACCCATGTACACGGTCCCGTCGCCGCCGACAAGCGTGGTGGCTCAGCAGTATCACCGACAGTTTCCGGCTCAACCCAGGCAACCCCTGCCCAGCCCGACCGGCCTCAAGCCTTATCGCCTGTCCCTGGAGGAGATCCTTGGGATCGGTCCTGTGGGTGCGATCAGGCGCTCGGGCCAGTTCGTCTTCCACTGCGTTGGCGACACCGGAGGGATCAACTACCCGTTCGACCAACACGAAGTGGCTCTGGCGATGCAAGCCGACCTCGGCTCGGCGAACGCCCCCATATTTTTCTATCACCTCGGCGACGTCATCTATTACAACGGAGAGCGCTCCAACTTCTATCCGCAGTTCTATGAGCCGTACCAGGACTACCACGCTCCGATATTTGCAATCCCCGGCAACCACGATGGGGACGTTGCGGCGGGAGCGTCGGAGCCGTCTCTAGCGCCGTTCGTAGACAACTTCTGCGCCGTTCAACCGCACCGGACGTCAGAGGCGCAAGAAGTCGCCAGAGACGCAATGATTCAACCGAACGTCTACTGGACGCTCAAAGCGCCATTCGTGACGATCGTCGGCGCGTACACGAATTGCCCCGAAGGTGGCTACGTCGACGCCGAGCAGGCGGCCTGGTTGGAGCAGGAAATGGGGGCTGTTCCAAAGAACGAGGCACTCATCGTTGCGCTGCACCACCCAATTTATTCGGTCTCCGGCACTCACATCGGCAGCCAACAGATGGGAAATCTGCTGGCAGACGCGATTCGAGTATCAAACCGGGTTCCCGACGCAGTGTTTACTGGCCACGTACACAATTACCAGCGCTTCACCGACACCATGCAGGGTCAGCAAGTTCCCGTGATCGTGGCCGGAGCAGGCGGATATTGGCACCAGCACCCAGTCATGAAGGACCCCAGTACAGGCCAGAAACTGAAGACTCCATACCGGATCGATGCCACCACGACGCTCGAGTCCTACGAGGACGCCCACCACGGCTATCTGCGCGTGACCATCGCGGCGAAGTCGATCTCCGGCCAATACGTCACCGTGGCCGGTCCGCATGATCCGGCGGGCACGACGCCGAAGGTTTTCGACAGCTGGACTCTGGATCTCGCCAAGCACACGATTGGCGCTGCTCAGGCACCCAGCGGTGGCGGCACGCGGCGGCGTCGGACCGGTGCCGGTGGCAGCGGCCGCACCCCGCGCCCGTCTCGCCGTAAAAGCTAGACATAGCGAGTACTAAGGGCAATCGGCTCGTCAGGGTGAAACTTGACCCCTGGGGTCCATAGCCCGGACTCTGCCGTGTGGCTCCGAGCTTGGTTGTACTCAGCACGTGCTCGGCGATCGCTTAACTGACACTAAACACTACGATGCGGCAGCGTGCGGCGAGCCGCTCGTGGCGCAGGAATTGACGTCGATCCTCGCCGTGTCCACGAGGCACGTCTCCAAGCTGGCCTGAGTCTCCGCGAACTCGCTGGCGCCGAAGTGTCTGCGACTTTCATCCATTTCGTCGAACGAGGCGTGTCCCGCCCCTCGCGGAAGGTCCTGGATCTGATCGCTCGCCGTACCGGCAAGCCGATCCGCTACTTCATTCCACAGGACTCCCGCAAACCACAGACAGGTCCTCGTCTCGCCGAAGAGCTCGCACGCGTTGCGAGCCAAGCCCGCGTACTCCGAAAGACCAACGGCCTGGTTCCCCTGGAGATCGACGCCCTCAAGCTGATCGAGGTGACTCTTCGCCAGGCGGCCGAGGTCGCCAACTCGATTGAGGTCAACCTGCCAAGGAAGTCAAAGAGGAGGGCTTAGCCAGGCGACCGGACCGCAGACTCAGGCTTGCGATAACTGCACGTTAGCAACAGCTCGGGCACGGCGACCGTGTGCAGACACCCTGTTAAGCACTTCGTCCTTGACATAGTAAACAAGGACTCATATCGTCGGTGGCACCTGGGACGGAGCCTCCAGGCCGAGGGGATGAGGGAGGAAAACACGATCCTGGCGCTCCTGGACGGCGAGCACCGGTTGGAGTGTGCGCGCGGTCCGGCGTCGAGTCTGACTGCCTTCGAGCGCCGCACGCTCGAGTTGTTCGCTGCCGGTGCGCCCCGGCATGAGATAGCGCGATTGCTCAAGCGGGCTCCGAAGACGATCAGCAATTGCCTGACTTCGGCACGAGATAAATTGGGTGCTCGTTCTCTCGCTGAGGCGGCAGCCCTCCTCGCCGCCGAATCAGTTTCGTCTGCTGTGAGGACGATTAGCTAGCAACCAGGTCGTCAAAAGTCAAGGGCACCGTTCCCTGTTCTTTTGACTGGCCGATTTCTATTTTGTCACCAGCCGCGGCAGACGTGCGCCCGCGCGCGACATGTTTGGGAAGTCTTTCCTTAACGGCGAATGCGCCGGAACATTCCGGAGGAGTCCTGCAATGAACAAACTCGCGAAATTGCCGCTTCGACGAGGTGAGCACTCCATCTGGACGGTGTTGTTCCGAACACGATTGACCCCCATCGCGGTCCTAGGCGCGCTGATCATGTCGGTCATGATTCAGCCTCCGACCCCTGCCGAGGCAGCCGCGCTCTGGGCTCAGAGCCTGCACAAGACCGCGTCTCACGCTCCCCGGGGAGCCCCCGCGGCGAATGTTGATCCGCCCTATCAACCGCCGGCTAAGCACGGGACCAACTACGTTGCTCCGACTGCGAAGAAGTCCAGCGGTGCGACGAAGTCGGAACGTACGAATCTCCGTACACGGACGTCGCGCACGTTCTCGGACGGGGGGCGCCAGCTGACCACGCTCGTCTATGCCGAATCGGTCAACTACCGGGATAAAACCGGGACCTGGCAGACGATCGACGACAGCCTGGCGAAGACCGGAACCGCCGGATACGCCTACCAGAACCGGGCCAATCGCTACGTCGCATTGCTGCCCGCTGACATCGCCAGCGCACCAATTCGTGTTGAGCTGGGCTCGGCGTGGATCACGTTCAATCTGAGCGGAGCGAAGGGAGCTGCCGCGGTAACCGGTGCGACGGCGACCTACACCGACGCGCTTCCGGGCGTGAGTGTCGTCGTCACGGCGCAGGCGGACGCGCTCGAGGAAGCTATCGTCCTACGCGATCCTCGCGCGCAGGCGACGTTTGTCTATCAAATCCAGACAAGTCCTGGACTGAAGGTCAAGAAGAGTGGCAATGCGGTGTCGATAGTCGACGCGTCGGGCCACCCAGTCTTCACCTTTGCGGCGCCAGGCATGTACGACAGCTCCACGAAGGCCGGCGGGCGATCTTCTTCGCTTGCCCTGACCACAAACATCGACTCAACCGGCACTACCGTCCGGTTGACGGCTGACCCGAAGTGGCTCGCAGACCGAAGCCGGAAGTGGCCGGTGACCATCGACCCCACGGTCATCCTTTCCGATTCGCAGGACTGCTACATCAACGCCGGCTCGCCGACGACGAGCTTCTGCGGAGGCGCCTCGCTCAATGCCGGATTTGACGGTACAAACGCCTCTTGTTCCCTGCTCCAGTTCGACCTCTCCGTCGTACCGACCACAAATACAGTTGTCAGCGCAAAGCTGTATCTGTTCCTCGGCTCGGCTTCAACCGGCAATGCGACCACGCTCAGCGCTTACCAGCTCACGCGCTCCTGGACGAGTGCCGCGACCTGGAATGCGTATGACGGTACGAATTCTTGGACGAGCCCTGGCGGGGACTTCTCGGGAACTGCGGCCGCCACAACCAACGGCATCGCCGCTACCGGCGCTTGGTACACGTGGTCGCCGACTGCGCTCGTGCAGGGCTGGGTCAATGGAACGATCGCCAACAACGGTCTTATCGTCAAGGAGCCCACCGAAAACGTAACCAACATCTTGTCATTCAATTCGGCGACCGGCACGAACCCACCCTACCTCCAGATCGTTCACCAACAAGGCGGCTCAACGCCCGGGGCATACGCGACCACAGTCCAGGCGGACAGCCCGCTCGCCTATTGGCATCTCGACGAGGCGTCGGGCTCAACGATGAACGACGCCGAGAACACCGATGCCGGGACCTTTCAGGGCGGTTTTACGCTCGCCCAAACGCCGCTTATCCAGCCAGCTGCCGGCACATCCGTCATCTTCAACGGCAGCACCGGCTACGCGACCGCACCGACCCTGACCGCTCTCCAGGGTGACAACACCCGCAGCATCGAGCTCTGGGTGCAGACCTCGACTCAGAGCGCCCAGTCGCTGATCGACGTCGGCGCGAGCGCCGGCAGCAGCAACCAGATGTTCAGCTTGATCGCGGTCCCACAGGGATGGGTGACCAACAATCCCCCGGGTGGCATCAGCTTGCCCGGCGTGTACGTCGCACTCTGGAGCCAAGATGTTTACTTCCCGGGCATCAACATCGAGGATGGAAAGCGTCACCACCTCGTCCTTGAGTTGGTCGGTAACAACATCTGGCTCTACGTCGACGGGGCAACACCGGGTGCTTACTGGACAAATTCGGGGGGCAACGACACGTTCGCGGGCAGCTGGGGACCGAACCGCTACCTCCAGCAGCAACCGGTAACTCTGTCGACCACACCGAATACAGGCGCCAACCCGATTCTGATCGGCAATGGCCGGTATGTCGGGACGACGATGCTCAACGGCACGGTTGACGAGGTTGCGGTCTACTCAACCGCACTGTCGCCGACCCAGGTCCAGAGTCACTGGCAGGCGGGCAATGGGCTGCCTTGGTCGCCGACCGCCGTCACCACGGTCTCCGGCCAGAACCAGGCCACGGTTTCCTGGACGGCCCCAACCTTCAACGCCGGCGGTATCACCGGCTATGTAGTCACGCCCCAGGTCGGTAGCAACCTCAGGACGCCGATCACATTCAACTCGTCAGCGACCAGCGAGACGGTCAGCAACCTGTCCGGCGGCACCGCGTACGCCTTTACCGTCACACCCTTCAGCAGCCTTGGCCTCGGCGTGCCCTCGAACCTGTCCGGCACGGCAACTCCGAGCGGGCCTGCGCTGGTGCTGTATGAGGACACGGTCCTCGCCGACTCGCCGGTCGGTTTCTGGCCCTTAGGCGAGACCAGCTTCAACACGGCGACGGATCTCACTCAGACGTACAACGGCCAGTTCTACGGTGGCTATTCGCAGGGCGACGTAGGCCCCGTGATCAGCTACCCGAACAAAGCGACGAACCTCAGTGGCACGAGCGCATATGTGCGTTTCAACCACTCAGCGCTGCTGGAGCCTGCTGCGGTGACGGTGGAATTCTGGATCAAGCCAACTTCGATTCCGGTGAACGACGCAATCATCCTCGTCTCGCCGGAGCCTGGCGAGAACTCAACGAACGGTTACGTGATGACCTTCGATGGCACGAACAACGGACAGGGAGGCAAGGTCACCTGGGCCGGGATCACAACTACAGCGGCACTCCCCCTGGGCGCGTGGTCGTACGTCGTCGGCGTCACTGGCAGTACGGCGACTCGACTCTATGTGAATGGAAAGCAATCCAGCGCAGTTGGTGGAGTTAGTCCGAACTACGGCGGCGCAACACCCTTCGATGCACAGCTTGCGCGCTATTCGTTCCCTGGTGACTTTTCGGACCTGGCGATCTACTCGTCGTCCCTGAGCTCATCGCAGGTCGTCGCCCACTACGCGGCCGCAGGCTATACGCCGGGACCAGTCTCGAACCTGGTCGCGACGGCAAGCACGAACTCGGCGAGCCTCACCTGGGCTACGCCCGCGTATACGGGAACGAGCCCGATCACGTCGTACGCCGTGACTCCCGTCGTGGACGGAGCGGCGAGCACTCCGATCTCAATTAGTGGCAGCGGTACTGGCGCCAACATTCCGAATCTCCAGGGCGGCGCAAGCTACACCTTCCAGGTCGCGGCAAACAATTCCAGTGGCGGAGGAGTGATCGTGACGTCGGCAGCGGTCACGATCGGCTCGCCGGCAGCTGGGCCGGGAGGTTTCGGCACGTATTTGTTCCTTAGAGAGGGACCTGGTCAGGGCCAAGCATTTGCCCACTACGGTTTTGTCAGCCGGAACAACGTGCGCGCTATGAGCGCGTGGACTCTTGAGGAGCGCCTCTGGGGATTCAATTCATTGAGTACCACCGGTGGCCACGCCGCCCTAGGGCTGTTAAGCGGTACGCCGTCCAGCCCAACCGACCAGAACCCCATCGCCGGTCTGAACTTCAACGTCGGGGGCAATCCGCTGCAGTCCTACTTCGTGTGGCCAGGTGGCGGCTCCTGCACCATTCCAAGCGACCCGCAGGGCTTGCCACTGGGTTTCGATAGCTCGATTACAACACCCGCCCACGTCGCGCTGACGTACGACGGCACTACCGTGCGCGGGTTCATAAACGGCACACTCGTAACTAATTGCAGTGTCCCAGCCGCCGCCGCAGTATCGGCGGCTCCGTACGGTTTCATGGACAACTCGGGCCTGAGCCAGGCCTTCTTCGACGAGTTTCGCGTGAGCGACACGGCGCGATACACGTCCAATTTCACGCCGCCGTCGCAGCAGTTCACGACAGATGGAAACACGATGGTTTTGTGGCGCTTCAACGACTACCCGATCAGCAAGCTGCCACTTACGGACATCTTTCCGGGCCGCCAGAGCGACGGAGTCAGCTTTGACGGCGGACTGATTCCGTCGACCTACCGTGACTCGTCCGGAAACATCAACCATGCGAACACGATTTGGTCCACCGGGGCGGGTGTACAGACACAAAATCCCGACAACTTCGAGCGACCCTACTCATTGGGCCAAGGAGTCACAGCGGACGAGCTGACCGGCGGAGCATCAAGCTGGCTTTGCCCGTGCACGATCAGTTCGACCGCGCGGCCGGTCAACGACGCGAGCGGCGAGTTCTACCACACGTTCACCGACTTCCACGTCCCTGGCCGTATCGACCTCGACTTCACGCGCACCTACTCCTCGCTGCGTACGGCAACGCTCGGTCCTACGGGCTACGGTTGGACGGACAACTACAACCAGTACCTGACTTTCGACGGCTCGGGCAATGCCACGGTTCACGAGACCAACGGCAGCGCTGTGGTCTTCACGTTCACGGCGCCGAGCACATACACGGGACCACCAGACGAACATGTCATTCTGGTTAAGAACGGCGATAGCACCTTCACGCTGACCGACGCCGGCCAGAACCAGACTGTGTTCAACCCCGCGGTCAGCAACCTGAGCACGCTGAAGAAGCTCGTCGACCGCCATGGCACCGCCGCCTACACCCTGACCATGGCATACAACGGCGACGGCACGCTCGCGTCGGTGACCGACCCAAACAATCGGACGCTCACATTCACCTACACGACGATCGGTACGAGCAAATTCATTCAGACGATCACGCAGAACGACTCGCCCTCACGCTCGGTCTCTTTCCTGTACGGCACCGACAATGTCAACCACCCGGAGAGCTACCAGACCCTGACTCAGGTCACTGACGTGAACAGCGGGATCACGTCCTTCACGTACGACCCAACACGGGGCCCGCATTACTTGAAAACGATGACCGATCCCAACAATGGGGTCACCACCAACACCTACGACTCCAACAACCGCATCTCGAGCCAACAGGAGCCCATCACTACGCGAACGACAACTTTCTCCTACTCGGGCGGGGTTACGACGATCACCGACCCGAAAGGCAACCTGACCCAGGAGGAGTACCTGAACGGGATGCTCCTTTCGAGATCCATCGGGCTTGGGACGGCAAAGGCGGCGACCTGGACGTACGCCTACGACCCTGCTGTGGTCGGCCTCACGGCATCCGTCGGACCGAATGGAGAAACAGTCACTACTGTTCGCGACTCCAGCGCTAACGTGCTGAGTCAAACCGACGGCCTTGGCCGCACAACGACTTACATGTACAACTCCTTCAGTGAGCCGCTGACGATCAAGGATCCGGCCCAGGTCACTACGACTAACACCTACAACGCGACCGGAGATCTGGCCACCACTTCGCGACCACTCGTCGGCACGCAGCAGGTCCAGACAGTTACTTACAACCACTCTGATTCGTCGCATCCGGGCGACGTGACCTCGATCGTCGACGCCGACAACTTCACGTGGACTTACACCTACGACGGCAATGGCTATCGCAACAGCGTCACCGACCCGTTGGGCAACAAGACCACCTACGTCTTCAACGCCGACAGCTGGATGACCTCATCGACTGCGCCCAACGGCTACCTGACCCGGCAGGACACCTTCGTTCGCACCCCGGTCAGCGGCTCGTGGGGAACAGCTACCGACGGCAACGTCTGGACCAAGCAGGCTGGCTCGGCGACGTACTCCACCACCGGCACCCAAGGCAAGATCGCCAAGCCCGCGAGCGACAGCTATGAAAGCCTGGGCTCGGCGCTGGCCAATGACGGCGGCGAGATCCTGGTGCGCTGGCAGGTCGCGGCGACCTCGGACAAGGCTGGCGCCGTCTTGCGGTTGTCTTCCGGAGCTGCGACCTTCTATGGAGTCCGCTTCGACGGCGCCGGACACGTCGAGCTCTTCGGCAAGTGGGGCGGCACCATCCACACCAACATCGGCAGCATCCGCGTCAACTACACGCCGGGCACGGCCAAGCAGTGGTTCCGCTTCCGGGTCGCCGGCAGCACCCTGTACTTCAAGGTCTGGGCCGACGGCAGCCAGGAGCCGGCCAACTGGTCGGGACAGACCACCGACACCAACGTCACTGGCACGGGCTTTGCCGGGCTGTATGGCAACGCGACTAACACGACCGGGGTCAAGTTCGACCAGTTTGCGGCCAACCCCTACGCGACCACGACCTACGCCTACAACTCCTTCGGCCAGCGCACCGGCCTGACCGACCCCGAGAACCACACAACAAGCTGGCACTACGATCCCAACCAGAACCTGGACCGCGTCACCGACGCCGACAACAACGTAACCACCAACGTCTACGACGCGGACAACGAGTTGACCCAGGTCAAGCGGGCGGACTCGCCACAGACCACGCTGACCACGGATTACAACGCAGACGGTACTGTCCTCGACCAGAAGGACGGCAAGGGCACCGCGATCCAAACGTATGCGTATGACAGCCTGGCCCACGTCACGACCGTCACCGACGCACTGAACAACGTCACGACTTACGTCTACGACGCTTACGGCAACATGCTCTCAAAGCAGGATCCCGGCGGCAGCTGTAGCGCCCAGCCGGCGACCGGCTGCACGACCTACTCCTACGACGCGGCCAATCAACTGACTCGGACCAATTACAGCGACGGGGTGACGCCCAACGTCTCGGGAGTCACCTACGACGGGGACGGGCAGCGGTTGACGATGACCGACGGAACCGGGACGAGCAGCTTCGGCTGGGACAGCTTGCACCGAATGGTCAGTTACACAAATGGCAACGGGGCCCAGGTTCAATGGGTCTACAACCTACGTAACCTCGCGACGACGATCACGTACCCCGGGTCACTGAATGTGATCCGGAGTTATGACAATGCTGGGCGTTGGACCTCTGTTCAGGACTGGAATTCGAATGCCACGAGTTTCGGTTACGACGCCGACTCCAACCTGACCACCGAGACTTTCCCGAGTGGCTCCGCTGTCGTCGACACGTTCACGTTTAACGCGGCCGATCAGATGACCATCGCGGCGTCGGTCAAGGGTGGCAACACGACGCTCTTCTCGGCGGGCTACTCGCGCGATTCCGCCAACCAGTTGACCAGCGACACGTCGGCGGCGTCCAGCACTGGCTCCTACAAATACACGCCGTTAAACCAGGTCTGTTACGCCGGCTCGACTAGCAGCAACGCATGTACGTCTCCCCCGACCGGAAGCATCGCGTACGCCTACGACGCGGCCGACAACCTGACCCAGAAGGGAACGACCCAGCAGGCATTCAACAATGCAGACGAGCTGTGCTGGACAGCTTCGACCTCAGGCGCCTGCGGATCACCACCGTCCGGAGCGACCACGTACCAGTACGACACGCGTGGCAACCGAATAAACGTCACGCCGAATGGTGGCCAGGCGCAGACGTTGACCTACGACCAGGCCAACCGGCTGACCAAGTTTGCCGCCGCGAGCACGGCGAGTTATGGCTACAACGCCGATGGCCTGCGCACGTGCAAGTACTTGGGTAGCTCGACACAGCCCTGCCAGCAACCTGGCGCGACCCAATTCTTGTGGGATGTTGGCGGTTCATTGCCCGCCCTTCTCAAAGATGGATCGACTGCCTACATCTACGGGCCTGGTGGCTCGCCTGTCGAGCAGGTCAACACCAGTGCGACGTATTGGTACCACCACGACCAGCTAGGTTCGACCCGCCTGATCACGGACTCGACCGGCACGTCACAAGCGACGTATGCGTACGACCCATACGGCGGACTTGCGTCGAGCACTGGATCAATAACAAACCCTCTGCGCTTTGCCGGTCAGTATCAGGACGCAGAGTCCGTGATCTATTACCTCAGAGCCAGGTACTACGACCCAAGCACTGGGCAATTGATAACCGCCGATCCGGCGGTTGCCGCATCAAGGCAGGGCTACGGCTACGTCGCTGGCAATCCCCTCAACAGTCAGGATCCGACCGGAATGTGGGGTTGGCCGAATGTTTCGAATGTATGGAATTCCGTCACGAGTGGCGCAAAGGCGGTAGTCAATACAGTCACACAGACCGCGTCAAACGTTGGCAGTTGGCTCGACGCGCATCCTCAGGTTCGCGACGGCATCGGAATCGCACTCGGAGTGGGAGCCATCGCACTCGGAGTGACAGCCCTTGTCGTCGCTGCACCCGCACTTGCGATTATCGGGCTCGGCCTTGCAGTGGGTGCGGTGGCGCTTGACGTCGGTCCCTGCATGCGTGGAGACCAGTTGGCGTGCCTCGGAGCCGGCCTCGGAGGCGTGGGTGCAATCCTCGCCGGTGGTGCTCTTTTGGTAGGGGCGTTGGCCGCTGAGAGTATGCTCGGTATTGCGCTGTCGTCCGCTTTCACAGGCGCAAGTATCAATTTCACTGCCGCCGGCGTAACCGTTGACGTAGTTCATCTATTGTCGGAGGGATGGCACTGCTAGGGATCATGCTTCGCCTTATCGATCAATTAGGTACTCGGAATCGCGATACCAACATCCCGATTGTCGGCACAGCAGCCGCGGTTTACACGGCCAGATGCGTGATCCTTGGTTCCGTGGTCGCTGTTGGGGTAATCGTATGGATTGGCGTGTATGTGGTTGCCACCTTCAGCAGTGCGACTGGAGTGGCAGCCGTGTCTCTGCTGCTGCTTCTGGTTCTGGGAATTCCAATTGCATTCGCGGCCGTGAGGTACTCGACGATCGCCGCGCGGTTGGCGGCTGACTACCTTAGTACATCCCTCGGTTTTCGACCGAAATGGTGGATGTGCTACTCCACACCTCGAGGCTGGAACAACGCTATTGACCGCCAAAGGCGCTGGCATCGGACAGGACGATGGCCGCTCGTCCCATGGTAATCACCGCCTGGAGGTTGCAGGCTGTGCAAGCAACACCTGGTACTTCTCTCAAGATTCCGCGTCACTAACCGCGCCAGCGTAATAGATGCCTCAGTCTATGGTCGCAACACCGACCCAGAAGGCAACGCCTTGGTCAGTGAGCCCAACTGTTCGAGCAGCCAGGATCGATGAAAGTCCAAGGCGCAGAATCTTGCCCAACCCGAGACTGATTTGGTCGACGAATCCGCGTATGAAGACGCGATTGCCGAGGCAGGTTACGGTGGTGCCGCTGCATCAGGTCAGGCAAGCGCAGAGGCGCACGAGGCGGAGGGAGGCGGAGCCAGTACAACTTCGAGACGGAATTTCATGGCATCAGAGATGAGCCAAGCCGACTCCGAATTAACCCTGCTCCAAACCGATTTCTGGTCAGACCGATGTTTTAGGGGCCGATCTCCCGGGCGATGTTTTGGAGGCGGCAGCCGTGGACGCCCTGATGGCACTGATCACCTAGCCATCGCGAGCCGCAGAGGATTCTGACAGCCAACCTGACAGCCTTTCTCTCGGACAGTAGCAACCGTCAGCGAACATCAGCGGACAGTGGCTCGTCATTTTTGATCTTGTGCGGACGTTGCTGGACGCCGGCGGACGCTAGAAACGCGGTCTTCAAAACCGCGGGAGGTGGGTCCGCAGATGTTCGCCTAAGTTCGCCATCGTCCGCTGACGTGCGCTGGGTCCGTGGGTTGACAGCCAGTTACAGCCAAGTGGATGCCCATGTCGGCGAAATGGCTACTTTGATTTGGCTAGCCGCACGGTTGTTCCACAGACGGTTTTCTAGATCGTGTGTGGTGGCCACATTGCCGGGTCGTTCCCGAACTCAGCCGCTTGCAACTCGAGCCAGCTGTTGAATGGACGCGCGTGCGCGCGCGAATACCACACTTCGGGCAGTGGCTGTAAGACTGGGCGAGCTGCGGAGGTCGAAGTTGGTGCTGATAGCTAACTCTTGCCGCCAGCAAGGCTCGATTGATCACTGCCAACTGGTGGACGGTCCCGGTCCATCGGCTCCGGACCGCCCCCACCCGAGGTACTTGGTTCGAGTCCACCGCGGCCCACGTGAATTCGACCCGTTTAGGTCAGGCGCTGCGCCAGCGGCGAAGACCCTCTCGAACCTCGTCTCTTATTCGAGCAAAGGCCGGCATCCCAAGAGTCTTTTCATCCAGCTCCTCGATATACCGGATGTCGTGTACACGCAACGTATGGAAGGCCATGATGGGCAGGTCCAACGCTTCGATAGGTGTGCGGCCACCGCGCCGCGCCAGCCACTCAGCAAATCGGCGGACGGTTTCCGGTTCTGCTCTCGCAATTCGCATTGAGAATTCCTCGCGCGAAAACTGGCGCCAGGGAATAAGGAAGTCAAGCTCCCCCTGCGTGAGCCCAGGCTCGTGTTCTGTCCACCAAGTAGCGGCTTCCGATCGAATCTCTTCATCTACCGGATGGACCCAGAGCCAATCGGCGAAGCGGCGCACCGAATCCGGTGACTGAACGACAAAGCCGGAAAACGTCACCCACTGGTACAACAGCTCCCACTCTCGCCGCTCGAGGGGTTCATCAGCTGGCTGGGTCATCCGGCTGGAAGCTTCTCATTTCGGACCTGTTTGCCGATAAGCGGTGACCCATTGAGGGCAGCCTGATCCGTCGAGCGGCGATGATGAGTTGGTTCGCGTTAGGAAACTACAGCCCCACCGAGGGAACCTCTGAGGGCCGACCGGTGTAATCGGGCTATGGATTTCGGGGCAAGGTCTCAGTTCGCCTGTATCGTCGCCGCCCTGCTCATCGTTCTTGTCGGGGGCTGCGGATCGTCCCCAGCAACGGGGGTAAAGGCGAGCCCGACGGCTCCTGTCCGGACTTTCGCCGGCGGCTGCGCAGGCACCGTGTTGACCCGATGCCGAGCCACCTGTCTGGGCACAAACCGGTTTTGCCAAGCTAACGCCGTGGCCTGTGCC
>Ga0070706_100002797_pt1 | contig 17450 bp, 12 predicted proteins | sample KBSK5501metaG_FD_65476 | JGI IMG/M metagenome (GOLD analysis project Ga0070706, IMG submission 65476) | Corn, switchgrass and miscanthus rhizosphere microbial communities from Kellogg Biological Station, Michigan, USA - KBS K5-50-1 metaG | ecosystem: Host-associated > Plants > Roots >... | reverse complement strand
TTGCATCACCTGCCACGAGGCGCCCACGAACTGTGGAGGCAAGATCGTCGATGTTACGCCTGCTTTGCGCAGCTTTGGACTTAATGCAGTGGGTGTTATCATGAGCGGTGAAGGATGAGCTCTTTGTAAAACGTTACTCAGTTCTGTGGGAAAGGCTTTGCCGAGTTCGCCGACCACCTGGACAACGTCTGCCCGGAGATAACCAGGGTTAATTTTAGACAGTATCTCGTTGAGCGCATATTTGCTGAGGGCGGCAGCGCCCAGGAACAGCATGTTGAAATGCGGAGCTGCAAGTCGGACTACCAGCGCATTGTCCAATTCTTCATCGCTCCCTTTATGGAGAGGCGAAGGTGGCCAGAGTACTTGCAGCGTGACCTGTATTCCCAGTGAAACGGATGCTCCCTCTCGTACCTGTAAATATGGCAGGTTGCGATCGCTGACAGTACGTCTCCAGAGGGCATAGCCGGTACTGGGGTGCAGCATCCCGGCATCCAGTCAGGGTGTTGGGCCACGGACAAAGATGCGTAAGTAGACAGCGACTTGCCGTTCTGCTAGACTGTGGGTAAGGCTTTTCTCCACATCTCTTCAAGCCGGGAGGCAAATCATGAACACAGATGAGCAACAGACAGCGAAACAGCAGGTTCTAGCAGCATTTGAACGCGGCTGCTCGGTTCAGAACCTTCTGAGGACGAGTGCTGTCCCTCTGCATCGTGCTACCGTGTATCGACTGCGCCAACGGTTCGAGACCGACCCCGAAACAGCCCTGAGCGACGGGCGTCACGGCCACGCCAGCAAGCTGCGGGACGACGTTCGAGCGTGGCTACAAGAGTATTGCCAGACCGCACCTGGTTGTCGCAGCCAAACGGTCCAGACCGCGCTATACGAACGCTTTGCCATCCACGTGAGCATTGCCCACCTCAATCGGGTCCGCGCTAGCTTGGGACTGAGCCGACGCTCCCCAGACGTGGAAAAAAAATCAGCCTCGCCTCTCGTCTGAGCCGACCTGGCAGGAAGGTGCAGGCAGCCTGCTCTTGTTAGCGGCAGCAGGGGAAACCGGTCTGCTCTCCGCCCTGGAGGGCGCGCTCCCCAGAGGCGAGCAAGCTCCTCATCGGTTAGCCCACGCGACGCCCACCACACGCCGTCAGTCGTTGCTGACTCTGCTCTTTCTGGGAGCCGTCAGCTTGCGGCGGACCTGTGATTTGAAGAGGTATACAGGTGATGGGCTGGGGTTGCTCACCGGGCGTCAGCGAGCCTACGGCTTCTGGCATACGGAGCGCTTTCTCTCTCAGATCGCGCATGCGGGTGGCGATGAGACGCTGACCGATGCCCTGGCCGCCTGGACCTGCAAGCTCTGGTCGGTTGGTACTACGCCGCCTGGAAGTCCCCCACCTGCCTTCTATGTAGACGGGCACCGCAAGCCGGTCTTCAGTAATCATTTGCTTCCTCGTGGACTCATCGGGCGTACCGGCAAAGTCCTGGGCGGACGCGCCCTCCTGCTGCTGCACGACGCCCTGGGCCATCCGCATCTTTCCACCACCCACCGGGGCGACCTGCACCTGACCAAAGGCGTCCAAGAGTTCCTGGCCCGCTATGACCGGGCGACGGGAGGACATGCGGTGGCACGGCTCATCATCGACCGCGAGGGGATGGCGAGCGATTTCTTGCACCAACTGGTCGCCCAGGGACGCACGGTCGTCACCATCCTCAAGTCGAATCAGTAAGCAGGACTGGCTTCCTTCACCGATGTGGGTGCGTTTGTGCCGCTATGCCGTGACCGCAACGGGCAGGTGACGCGCGAGGTGGCTTGCGCACGGTTTACCCTGCCCTGCCCCAACCACCCGGAGCAGACGCTGCCGCTCGCGGTCGCACTCATCCGCGATCTGCGTCGTAGCGGTCCGGTCATGGATGACCCTGCCCAGAGCAAGCAGGCTGAACGCTGGGATGCGGATCTGGCAGGAGTGAGTGGGTACTGGTGGAACGCCGATTGGGTTGCCACGCCCACCTCCGCAACTTCCACCGAACCCGCGCTCATTCCCATTGTCACCACGGCCTCTTCGGCAGATGCGCTCGAACTGGCTCAGACCTACACCCACCGTTGGCCAGCGCAAGAGAACTGCATTCGCGATTTCTTGTTGAGCCTGGGCCTGGACACGAATCATGGGTTTGCCAAAGTCCAAGTTGAGAACTCGGAAGTGGCCAAAATCCGGGTGGTGCTGGAACGGAAACGGACGCTGGCCCAACGGGTGGCCCAAGGCGCACGGGAGCGGATGGCCAAAGCCCTGGAACGATCTCGGCAGGGAGAGCAGCAAGCGAAAGCTCGCCGAGCCGAACTCGTCCAATTGAGCATCGCTCGCCAGCACCTGGCGCAACAGCCGCAACGGCCTGATCCACGCCTGTGGGACAGGATCGTCGCGCGGCAGCAGGTGGCCGAGGCTGCACTGCTCAAGTCTCAACAACGCAAACAGCGCGCAGAGGAAACCTCTCGCGCCGCGCTTGAGGCTTGCGAGCGCGCCTGTTGCCAGCAACGCACCTTGCTGCGGGAGTTAGAAGACCTCAAGCAGAAGGAACGCGTGATGTACGAACTGGAGCATGCTAAAGACCAGGTCATGACGGTGCTCAAGCTGGCGCTCGTTAATCTCGTGATGTGGACACGCGACACCTATTTTCCTGCCACCTATGCCCACGCAACCTGGCTGCGGTTGGTCCCTTTCTTCCGCTTGCCCGGCCAGGTGATCTGGGGTACTGAGACCGTGGAGGTGGACTTCCGCCCCTTCAATGATCGCCAGCTCAACCGGGACCTGGAGACTCTCTGTACTCAGGTGAACGCTGCCCAGCCGCGTCTGCCTGATGGGCAACGCCTCCAGTTCGGAGTACGTGCTCCTACCAGCCCACGGGATGCGCAACGAGGTTGTAGCAAGCAAGCCCTGTAGCCGACGTCGTTTCCCTGCTTTCGAGGGCTGGCTAGCAATATCGATCTCTCCTGTACGATAAACTTCCTTATGGATAGATATGGATCTTCATCCCGCTTCTCGCTCCGTGCTTGAACCTGTTTCCTCTTCCGTGGTATCTTCTCTGCAGAGGGAAACGGAGAGTGGTTTGTCTGAAGCACCTGGGTCATTTTTTCTCAGGAAGGAGCCTCGCATGACGCAATCTGAGCTAGTACCCCTGGAAATGCTCTCTACGCTTGGGATCAATGGGATGCCCACTGTCACGCCGGTGCAGGGTGGGTTTGACATGGCCATGTGGAAGGTTGAGCACGAGGGCCAGACCTCTGCTCTGCGCGTGTTTCCAGCAGGGGCGCATGAGGATTGCGAGTACGAACGGGGAGTGATGGCCGCCGCGCGAGCTGCGGGTCTGCCTGTGCCAGAGGTGCAGAGAGCAGGTGTCTGCCAGGATCGCCCGGTGCTGCTTCTCACCTGGCTAGCCGGACGCACGGTAGAAGACGAGCTGCGGGCGCGACCATGGCGGCTGTGGTCGCTAGGGATCGTCTTTGGCCGCATGCAGGCGGCGATCCATGCGGTGCCTGCTCCTGATCTGCTCCGTCAACAGCCAGATGCCTGGATTGCCTGGAAATGCGAAGGCGAACAGACCTTACAAGATCGCTTGCATCACCTGCGGCTCGACGAGGTGGCTTTGCTGCATCTGGACTATCACCCGCGCAACGTGCTGACCGATGGCAAGCAGATCACAGGGATTGTGGATTGGACGAACGCGCATGCAGGCGACCCACGGGCTGATGCCGCGCGCACTGTCTCTATCCTGCGCGTCGATCCCGGGGCCCGTAAGCCTCTTCTTCAGTGGCTTGGCTTGCGCATCTTTGAGCTGGCTTGGCGCATCGGGTATCAACGCGCGGGCGGACGCCTGAAAGAGATGTCCCTCTTCTATGCCTGGGCGGGGACCGTCATCCAGCACGATCTGGCACACCGATACCAACACATACCACAGGAACTGACTCCTGCACGCCACTGGACCAACAAATGGAAGGCACAAGCGGGATGCGAGCGTTGAACAGGTGAGCGATCTTCTTCTCGTCTCTTTTTCCTGGAATGGCTTGGTGCTCTGGTTTGTTCTTTGCTTCCTTGCTTTTCTCTCGTTACGCAACCCGTGGGCCAGCATTTCCAAGGTACCCATCGGGAGTCATTCGCAGTCTTGATACGCATGTTACCTCAGTGGCCCAACACCCTGATTGGCTTCGGCGGTTTCCATCAGCACCTGCTGTCACCCAATCTGTCGTAATTTAGGTAGAATTAATTTGTACCTTCTGTATTACTGTATTCTTTCCAGAAGTTCATCATGGTACGTTTCATCCAGAGCACCTCAGCAAGAAGCGATTCATCCCTGTGCTGGCTACTTAGCATATCCGTTCCAAAATTAGGAAGTAAATAGGCATGCAGGAAATCTTAAAGCCACTAATCCGGTTCGTAGATTGCAAAGAAAAAGCACTGTTAGAGCCAGCATGAGCGCTCTTTTTTTGGAACGGATATGCTAAGTAGCCAGTACAGGGCATTCACCATTGGTTTCGTGAGATGAAACAACACGCCACCAAAGAGCAGTGGGACCTGATTGCCGATCTCTCCTTTCATGATCTTCGGCATGATTTTGCCCACCGTGCCCGAGCCGCTGGCTGGACACTCGAAGAGATTGCGTACTATCTTGGGCATGTGACGGTGAAAGGTACACCTGCCATCCAAACAACTGTACGTTACACCCAGGTCAGTCGAGCACATGTGAAAGAAAAGCTGAAGCTCATACAAGGATAAGCAGCTTCCGCAGGTTTCTTTGGCGAAGATGGCTTTTGGGGAACAGTGCAATCCGGTTGCACTGTTCCCCTTATACTCACATTCCAGGTACTGGTCAGATCGAGTCGGGACTCGTTTCCGATGCCAGCCAGTGTTTGGGCTGGCCTGCGAGTTGTTGGCCCCATGAGATATTATCACCCAGAGGGCCTCTATGGGGTAATCATTTCGAGTCGCTCGCCCAAGGTGAAAGCTCGACAGAGGCTGCCGCGAACACCCGGGGCAAGGATGATGCTCTTGGAAATGCAGAGGATGAACACGTTGATCACGATGGCACCAATAGCGTAGGCCCAGCTATCGTGGAGGATATTATTTTGCAGTCCAATCGTGATGAGAAACACTACGATAATGTAGCAGAAGAGCGTTATACCCCACTGTCCGAAATTCTTTAGCGAGGGATCATAGGGAGGCACGGTGGAGATCACTCCCCGTGCCTTCTTGAGAGTGCGGGTGGCCAGTTGGTAGCACAGAATGTTCACAAGTGCGGGAATCGGGTACCCCACGAGAAGCAGCACGGGCCACAAGGCGGGTTGATATAAATTGCCAATGAGCACCAGTGGGAGGGCTGTGATTGTAAATACGCGCAGGAAGAGTTCAGTGACAGACGCGAGCGTGCCGCTCATGGATCGAGTCGTGAGTCCGGCGAGAATGTTCGAGTAGTAGGCTGCTTGGGCCATACCTATGCTGAAACCAACCAGGCGAGCCTGTATGTTGGTTATGCCGAAGACATAGCCCGGTGCCTGAAGCTTGTCGAGGAACGGCACACAGGTGCCGCCGCAGCCCGGTATCAGTGTCTGGGGGATACTTATATAAGGAGGGAGGAAAGGATTCATCGCAAAATCCCGCGCTCCCCAGACGATAGACACCATGAAAATCAGCCATGAGCAGACCATGCTAACAATTAACCACCCGTAGAGACGACCGGTATGCCTGGCGATCTGTGCATGTGTCGAGAATGAGCGGGTCATACGCCTGAGTTCTCGAGCATGGGCGAGTTGATGAGAGGGATAGACGAGTGCGATAAACTGCTTGACCCAGAAGAAGCTCCCTGGTTTCACCTCGGAATCCTTGGGAAGCACCTTCAGCAAGTCTGCGTAAGTGTTACACAGCTCGTGATAGGGATCAGTTCTGTTAGTCGTCATAGGAAAAGTCAGCCTACGATTGTTTGGATTTTCATCGATTAGATCCTCGATAAACCGCGCCCAGTCTGGTGCGTACTGGTAGAGGCTATCAGAGATCGTTCCTTTGCGAGCGCCAATGGGATCTGCGAGTTCGATCAGGATCATGCCGAACGAATACAGGTCTGAGGTATCCACGGCGTTCTTACCATCTTTTATCTCGCGAGCCACGAATAGTGCTTCCCCTCCCCCTTCGAACCTGATATAGCGGGTATAGAGGTAATTGCGCCCAAGGTCGATCAAGACCAATTTCTCGATGGTGTTATCCGGCTTTTTGACGACTATGATGTTGGACGGGGTCAGATCCTCGTGCTGAAAGCCAGCGTGAGACAGCTCGGTCAATGCCTCGAGCAGTAGCATCCCTATGTCTCTCAGCAGCTCGGTACGCAGGAGGGGCGGTGCCTTCGCCTTCTTCTCGGCATTTTTGTGTTCCTCTAAGATCTCGCGCAACGTCAATCCATCGACCAGAACCATCAGAATCCACTTGTCGGTCGATGAAAGTACGCTGGTGGTCTTGGGCACTTTATCCGCAGGGTATCGCAATGCATAGCAGCGTGTAGCGTCCCTGATGGCGGGGATCCGTGTATAGGGGAACAGCAGGCACTTGAGTACAAGCTTCTCATCGGGCCGCGTATTTAATGTGCAATGAAGAATGAACGAGGTGGTGCCTACCTTGTGCAGCTCCAGGTTATTGAAGTTCAGATGCTGCCAGTGCTCCTGTGCCCGATTCAGATTCGTCCTTTCCTGCTTTTCTGTAAAAATGTTCTGATTAGTGGCAAAGCTCTGTGGCGGCGCGTAAACTTCCTTGAACCAGTGCCGCACAGCAGGCTCTTTGATCAGTGTTTCCGGCCAAGTCAGATCAGCAGATGAGGAATTCCGACTCCGCCGTTCAGTCACGTTCAGAAGTTCGAGCGTGAAGCAGATCAATCCGATGGCACCTAGTAGGAGTTCGAGGTTTCTGGTGCTCGTGACGTTGTCATTTTTCACGCACTGGTACGCTTCTTTCAGCTCTTCAGCGAACTCTTGGAGATCCGGGAAGGACATCGGGTCCAGCAGAGTTCCCAGCACATCCTCTACGTTTGGCGTTGTGAGCAAGGCTAGGTGGTCAAGTTCGTTATACACCCCTTGCCGTATAGTCTGATCGTCCGCACCGTGAGCAAGCTTGATCAATAACGTTGCGAGTGTATCTGACACGAATAGCTCTCTTTCTCATAGCAGGATGTGCATTCTGCTACACTTGTGCTAATTTCTGCTTGATCTCAGGCAGTCTGAGACATAGAAAAACGTTATAAGCGTGTAAATACTGTGGGTCGTAGATACACATGATCCGAGTAGCCACCACCATCAATTGCTCCGATCATCGCGCTATATCCAGCGCGGAGCCCCTGCAAAAGAACACCTCGATCCTGGGTGAAACGGGTGACCTCGTGTGCCCCGGCAGGGCAAGTCACCTCAAGAATGAAAGGCGGCTTCTCCTGCTGTCTACTCACCTCTTGGAAGTGCTGCTGCAGTTGCCTATATCGCTTAATAGTATGAAGATAAGCAGTACCCAGGCCCAGATGTACGTGCTGTAAGTACCCTGCCATCAGACGCTGCCCTACCAGCGTGGTGGCTCGGAAAGGGCTGTTTACACGTGTTCGTATTACCAGAATATGCGTACAGCTATCCTCGAGCGCGGGAAGGATTGGGTGCGCCAGCAGGACACCTCCATCCAGGAAGCGGTCACCGTCGTAGGCGATGGGGGCACCGGCTGCTAGTGGGAGGCAGGCCGACGCTTTGAGTACCATCTTAAGATCTTCCTTGGAAGCGATGTGGGTGAAGATGCGCGGTTTCAACTCTCTGATCGATGATGCAGTGATATGCAACTCAATCGGTGACGCAAGCACGGCTGCATAGTCCAATGGCTTGATCGTTTCCACAACTATGTCAAAGGCATAGTCCAGGGACATGGCCGGTTGACCTCTCAGCATGCGGCATATGTCGAGAAATGCCCGGTTGAGGAGATTGTCATAGTAGATGGAAAGCGCGTACCAGCCAAGGCCCGCGAGAAAGTAGGCGCTGTTGATCGCCCCGGCTGAAAATGCGTAAATCGCATCGAAGGAGCGCTCCAGCTCGCGGTCCATGAGTGTGGCCATCATGGCTCCCGAGATGAGGCCTCGCATCCCGCCCCCCTCAACGACCAGTCCTACACGATAGCCGTCGGTGCGTGCTCCAGGCAAGCTGCCCTCGTCGCGGCGTCGATAAAGAATCTGTGCGACAGGATGGATGACTGGCATGAGAGCCTTCCTTTCGAGATCGTTGATGCCAAAAGTACGAGTAACGTCATTGTTCAGTCCCATTAGATCAATGTATATTGATCTAGATGCTTCCAGCTTGAAATTGCGAAATTATCACCGAGCAGGGTAACTTTCTTCTCCAAGTGTCGAGTCACTCTTGGCGATATGTATTCCGCAATCTCCCGGCTTCAAGTATGTAGCAGACCTTTCCCCTCTCCACGAGGGAGTGGCGATTATGCCGATGCCCGTCCTTCCTCTTCAATACGCATGCGCTCACTCATATCTAATCGGAACTCGCCGTAGGGATTCACATGGCGATAGATCAGCGGAGAAAGCGCACGTAGATCCTCCTCTTTCATCTTCTGGAGTTGATCTGGTTCCGAGAGGACTCGTTGAATCAGTAATGTATTAATGTAGACCATGCTGATTTGGAGTAAATGAAGCGAAAGCGCTGCTAACTCCTGCTCTTCCAGAATGTTGGTTTGGAACTCGCCTTCATGCCCAAAGAAGATGAAGCCGTTTGCCGAGTTCCAGTTTTCTATCGTGTTGAGTCCTTCGTGTACTTCTCGTCTTAACTCAGGAGATGATAAGTACTGACAGAGAAAAATGGTTTTGATCGCCTTCCCTAATTCTGAGAAGGCAGCATAGGTGGGATGCTGTAACCCTGTACGCGTGAAACGCCGCAAAATCGCTTCTGCCTCTGCGGTACCTAAGCGGAGCGCTGTCGCGTACTTGATCATCTGGTCGTACTGTTGTCGAATGAGGTCCCATTTGATGGGTTGCCGCAGAATCAGCTTGAGATTGGAATAGGTTTCGGTAGCACCTGCTTCTGGTGGGTGCAGTTTTTGCGCATGCATGTTTTTGAGGCGAGGCATCAGTTGAAAGCCGAGCAAGTGACAGAATCCAAAAGCGATCTCCGACTGCCCGAGTGTATCGACAAAGTGTTTCTTGATCTGCATATCGGTACAATGTCGCATCACGCCCTGGATCATTGCAGCCACTTCTGAGGAGGAGACCGTCTTGAGTTGGGAATAAATACAGACGGAATGCTTTTCGACATGCCAATAGATCATGATTCCTTTGCCGCCATACCGCAGATGCCATTCTGTCAGCAAATTTTGGTCCCACGACCCGAACTGTTTGGAATCAGAGGCACAGGTGGTCGTTGCCTCTCCCCAGATCTGGGGGAGACGCACCCGAAAGATGGCATTGGCTACATCAGCGATGGCCGCTCGCAATTGTTCCTTGTGAATATAGCGCCGACGGACATAGAGCAATTCCTGATAGGATTCCCCATGGTCACCGGTACTGATGCGCTTGATTCCGGTATTCGTTCCCATCGCATATAACGAGAGCAGCAAGCGCTTGCGGAGGATGTCTCGGTCCAACGTTTCACGTGAGGCTGGGCTTTTGAAATGCCTAGTACAATCGACGCGCAGGTCCATCTCCTTTAAGATATCAAGCAAGCTCGTCATCGGCCAGCGTCTGCTGATTTCCGTTTTGAGTTGTCCCAGATTGCGTGGTTCCTCTTGCGGGGGGAGTGGTGAGAGGGAAATCCATCCCCCTTTCTTCTCCAGCAAACGCACCTGGTCGGAGATGTCTGGCAAGAGGTGATTGAAAGATGTGAGCGCCTGGTGCATCTTGGCTTTCAGCGTGTCAATAAAGCTGGTGGCATCCAGAGGCAGCCCAAGTGCCCAGTAATACTGCTCGCGCTGCACCTCAAAGTCTTGTGGAAGGTCGTGATCCGGGTTGCCATATTTTCCCGCTCCAGCTACCCACAACTCGCGGCATCGCACCTTTTCCCGCACCGTCTGTAAGACGCTCAGCTCGTAGTTAATCCGGTTCACACGCAATTCTCCCTGGGCGTCTTTTTCCTCAACTAATTCACGCCACTCGGCCTTCACGACATCCTCCAGGGGAATATCCTCCTCCAGAGGATAGTAAACCACTGAACTTTCCGCATAGCGCTTGACCACCGTGAGGGCCTGAACCACAGGACGATGCAGGTCGTTGTTGGAACGAATATCCAGCATCGTGAGCAGCAGGGGCACCATTCGTCGATAATGATTCCGGTAGGACGCACGCATCACCGTCTGAACCTGTTCTCGATAGGCTGAGCCGTCCGCTTTGTATTCTTTCACAATGTCTTTGAGCCGTTGCTCTCCCGCGACGGGATAGACCACATCGCGCACCGTCCCGTCCGGCTTGGCAAGGGCCGCCTCCGCTACCCGATACAGCAGGCGCGATTTGCCATCTACCCGCTTGAGATCCTCCAATAAGACCTTGTCTACGCGTTTCTCTGCATGTGCTCCGATCTTGTGAATAATCACCAACAGGAGATCAACCAGGTTATCCAGAATTTCTTGGCGTCGCTGCCAGCAAAAAGCCGCCAGCAGGGTATACCGTGTGGCATCTGGATGACGGCGTAATTCATAGAGAGTTTCAGCGGCAGCTCGTTGGCGGTAGACGTTCAGCCCCTTTGAAGGAATAATACTAAACAGGTTCGAAGGGAGTCCGATATGCTCAAGCATGCGGAGCTTAGCAACTTCTTGACGGAGACTTTCCATCCCAGCAGGACCAGGATTCATCTTCAAATCATGGAGAACCACCTCGGCAGTGTGTGAGGCCGTATCACCCTCTTCTGGCACGTTTGAAGAAGAGTGCTCTTCCTGGATCTGTGCAGCAATGCTCCGTGTGAGTAAGGCGTACAGGCGCTCTCTTGCTGAAGGAGATAACTGCTCAAAGGTGTCGGTAAAGAAGGTTTGTTCGTAGCTGTGACAGGCAGAATGGATGATCCGTTCGATCCGCTCTGAAGTGGGAGGCACAAGATGGAGCCCTCGAAATCGTGCGTACACCGTTTCCTTGAGCTGTTCCATCCGTGGTGAAGCAGCATGCCCAGTCGAGATCAGCCAGGCAGTCATCTCTTCACCATCAGCCTGGGTCGCATCATGAAACGAAAAAGTGTCACGAATTTGGGTCCGATGGTTGGTAACCGGGCGCACGGTCCAGTCATACTGATTGTAGAGCGATGCAGGAAGGCGTAATTGGTTGGCGATGTAGTCGATCACCGCTCGTGGAATCTCAGCTTTAGTCGCTGGGAAACGGGCCTCAACCTGAAAACACTTAAGCAGGAGAGCAAATCCCAATCGGGTTGCCCCCGTCTTATTGCCAAGCAGGTCAAAATCAGAAGAAACCAGCGTAAAATACTCGACGATTTCTTCGATATCCCAGGTTCGTTTCATATCTGTCCATGCTTCTTCATAAATTGTTCTCTCTCATAAAGAGATACATTGATTGCATTATACAGAATACAAGACAAAAGCACAATCAATACAGAGACAACAGATCAGAAATGAAATTTTCTACTAGAAGGGAATGAATAAAGAAAAACCAATCTCTGGTTTAATGTTTCTTTTCTCTGTGGAGCAACCTGTGCTGGCTACTTGGGACATCCGTTCCGGAAATCGGCTGTTGTGGACGAGGGAGCGAGCTTTCTTGCCAATGCACGTGAGATACGCGTACAATCAACACGGTCCATTCTGCGTATGCGCTCCGACCGTACGCCATTTTCATAAAGAAGAGGTTCTATTTGTGTTGTGTATGCTTTCCTCGATCAAGCAATGTGTCTCTTTCTGCGTTCATGCGCTTCAAGAACACGTTTTACGTTGGATCAAACCACCGACAATCTCCTTTGTGCTCGGCACGCTCGTCGATCTGACCAGAGGGAAATCGGAACTGCTGGCGGAAAATGCGCTCTTACGACAGCAACTGATCATTCTGCGTCGACAGGTCAAACGACCTACCTACCGAAAGACGGATCGGCTTCTTCTGGTGCTCCTCGCCAGGATGGTCCGAACCTGGAAACAGGCCCTTTTCCTTGTCCAGCCAGAGACGCTACTACGCTGGCATCGTGAGCTCTTCCGCCTGTTCTGGAAGCGCAAGTCAAAGGTGTGCGCGAGAAAACCAAGGCTTTCGCCCGAGACGATTGCCTTGATTAAGGAGATGGCAACCACTAACAGACTCTGGGGAGCAGAGCGCATCCGTGGGGAACTGCTCAAGTTGGAGATTCGCGTGAGTAAACGGACCATTCAGAAGTATATGAAGCAGATCCATCCAAGACGCGCTCGTGGACAGACTTGGAGGACCTTCCTCTGCAATCATGCAGCAGAGGTGTGGGCCTGTGATTTCTTGCAGATCACCGATCTCTTCTTCCGTCCGCTTTTTGCCTTTTTCATCATCGAGCTGAAATCTCGGAAAGTCATACACGTGAATGTGACACGAGCCCCCACCGATCCCTGGGTCGCGCAACAATTGCGGGAGGCAACGCCATATGGGCAAACACCCAAATACCTGATTCGGGATAATGATAGGAAATTCGGGCAGCATTTTGCACGAGTAGCGATAACCAGTGGCATCAAGGTGCTTCGAACCCCGTATCAGACCCCGCAGGCGAATGCCGTTTGCGAACGTTTTCTGGGTAGTGTGAGACGAGAATGCCTGGATCATTTCTTCATTTTCCAGGAGAAGCAACTCCATCGCCTCCTCAATGCATATGTTCTCTACTTTAATCAAGCTCGACCCCATCAAGGGCTTGAGCAGCAGATTCCAGACCTTTTCATGTTTTCTACTTCTCCAGCAAACCAGACGAACAAGGTTTGCGCCATTCCCGTGTTAGGTGGGTTGCACCATGACTATCAAAGAGCAGCATAAACCGCGGAAGGCATTTGTGCCAGGGATGAGGAAGAAATATGGATAAAATGCGATAACCATCTCAAGATTCCTGTGGCTGTTTGTCTTCCCCTGGTTTCCTTCCAGGTAGAAGGAGAAGATGTTGTCTTTCTCCCTGCTCACCGGAGCATTTCTCTGCCTCTCCATTGAGCAGAGGTTTGCTTGTTCTCGATTTTTCCGAACGGATGTCCTAAGTAGCCAGCACAGGTCGGCCCAGAGCGCCCGCTCAAAATCGAGGATGCCGGTGATCTTGCCATCCTTGACAAAGAAATTCAGATCCCAGGCATCCCAGTGGACCAACTGCGGCGTGGTGACCACCTCCAGGGAGGAAGCGTGTTTCAAGATGGCTCCACGAATGTCGTCGATGGGAAAGCCAAAATCCGCCTGTTTTCTGGAACCGTCTTCCAGCACCGAATCGATGATCTTGAGGAACGCCTCTTTCCAGGTAGCACCGCGCAGGTCACTGTTTCCATCGTAGCCGAAATACGTGCCCGTAAAACCGTTGATCTCTCGTACGATCGCGCCGATCTGCCGGTCGATCTGCGCCTGCATCGCTGGGGATAACGATTCTTTCACCTGCTCGTAGTTGTCTCCGGCCAGCTTCTCCATGAAGAAATACTCGGAGTCGCAGACATCCCGGGTCGTGTCAAAGGCATAGATCTCCGGCACAGGGATGGCCGGGTTCTCACGCACCAGGCGCATCGAGGCAACCTCAGTTACCATGATATTCTGCTCATACGCCAGAACTTCAGCATCCTTGAGCGGCGCGACCTTTAAGATCGCCTCCCTCCCGTCGGATAGCCGGACGTTGTATGCTGCGTTAAACCACCCCTCCTTTAACTCACTCACCGCATCTTCACTGGCGGCAAGTGTGGCCCCGCCAAAGGCCCTCTCGACCATCCGTGCAACCTGCTCCCGCGTCTTTCTGTTTTTGGTTGTGCTTTCCATGTGCTTCCTCTCTGTGCCCTCTTCTTTTCCTGCGGGGTATCCTGATGATGTGTTTGTCCATCCCATAACAATAGTCCATCTTCATTGGAAGAGCTATCATTTTCTGCTATGATTCTATAACGATCGTATTTTTCTTGAACGGGAGACTGTCTGTGTTCCAGTTAACGGTTCGCGATGACCTGTCAGAAGTCATTGCCTATACGTCACCAAACGTGCCGATCCGGGCCGTCGTGGGAACGTTATCCCACTTTCCCAATAAAGCTGCAGTGTGCCACTGGCATAGTGAACTGGAGTTTATCATCGTGCTAGAGGGAGAGATGCACTATTTTGTCAATGAAAAGGTGTACCGACTTTCACAAGGGACGGGAATCATTGTCAATACCAATCGGCTGCATTTCGGGTATGGGGCCGATAACAGTGACTGCGTGTTTCTCGTGCTTCTCCTTCATCCTTCCTTACTGAGCGGTAATGACTATATCGAGAGTCATTATATTAATCCCTTGCTCTATGATTCCGACAGCGATGCCATCCTTTTGTCGAAAGACGTTGCGTGGCACAGCCAGGCACTGCTCTCGATCAAAACCCTGTTTCAGTTCACCCGGGAACAGCCAGCCCATTATGAATTCCAGATCCACATCCAGTTTGCTTCGCTCTGGTTGCTCCTGTACGAAAACACCATTGCGAGAAACGGTTCGCATCAACGCTCCTCCGTGCCGAGCAGCCACCTGAAAGACATGATTGGCTATATTCAGAAGCATTACCACGAAAAAATCTCCTTACACGACATTGCATCGGCGGGCTTGATGTGCCGCAGCAAGTGTTGTCATCTCTTCCAGCAAACCCTCCATCAGACGCCCTTTGAGTACCTGCTGCATTACCGCATCCAGAAAAGTCTGTCACTTCTCGCAGACAACAATCTCTCTATTACAGCTATTGCTGCGGCTTGTGGCTTCGGCGGGGCCAGTTATTATACGGAGGTCTTTCGGAAGATCATAGGCATCTCCCCCAGTGCCTACCGAAAAAGGAGATGGTCGTAATCTTTTGCCCAATGGCTGCATCTGACTGATTCGGAAAGAAAAGGAAGGGATCTCCTTGGGGTAGCGTTATGTGAACTGTTACCAGGCGTAGTTCCGTATATGTTTTTGGAAAGGAACTTGACCCCATTTGACTTACTGAAAGAGTGTATGATTGTGCTCAACGTTCTTCTTCGCTATACTCATTCATGAGCGGCCAGTTCCGACTCTCTCGATTAGCGGAACTGGTAGGCTCAGGAATTGAAAGGAGTTAAAATGACGTACACGTATGAAGCGACAATGGGAGAATGAGGAACTCATTGAGCATTGGATGCTCACTGCCTGGGATCTCGCCCAATTAGGCAATAAGACTGGAGCAACACGTCTGGGATTTGCCGTGTTGCTCAAATTTTTTCAACGTGAAGCGCGTTTCCCCACCTACAAAAACGACATTCCCGGTGTCGTGATTGCTTTTGTGGCCACCCAGGTTGGTGTCGAGCCTTCAGCCTATCTGCAATACGACTGGCAAGGCCGCACTATCAAAGATCATCGGGCGGAGATCCGCAAACTCTTTGAGTTCCGAGAATCGACGGTAGCTGACAGTGAGCAGATGAAACAGTGGCTCATCGCTGAAGTGCTTCCGCAAGAACACCAGGAGGAGCGGTTGCGAGAGGAAGCCTACGGCTGGTTTCGACAGATGCACTTGGAGGCACCTACCCCGGATCGTCTCACCCGTTTGATCCGCTCAGCGATCCATACGTTTGAGCACCAGTTGTGTGAGGCAACACTCGCTCGACTTCCTGAAACGACACAAGCCGCCCTGGAAGCCCTGCTCGCGACACCAGGAGAGATTGTTGCGTTGCAAGAGTCCTCTGAACCTGAGCCTGTGTCTCTCCCAGAGGAGCCGGTGCCCCCGTCGGAAGATCAGACGCTCCCCAATCCCCTCCAACACTTGCGCATGGACCCGGGCCGCGTGGGGCTGGCAACTATGCTGGAAGAAATGGCTAAATTACGGCTCATTCGAGAACTCAAGCTGCCTGAGAATCTCTTTCCAGGGCTGGCGCGCAAAGTGCTCACTGTGTATCGCAATCGGGCGAGTATCGAGGAGCCGTCACGTTTACGTGCCCATCCCAAGCCGCTCCGTTTGACGTTGCTGGCCGTGCTCTGCTCGATGCGGGCGCAGGAAATTACCGATGGGTTGGTCGAGTTATTGATCCAGATCGTCCACAAAATTGACGTGCGTGCTGAAAAGCGGGTTGAGGAGGAATACGCCAACGAGTTCAAGCGCGTCGCCAACAAAGAGGGCATTCTGTATCGAATTGCTGAGGCGTCGGTGGAGCACCCCGATGAGCCGGTTCGGAAGGTCATCTTCGAGGTCGCAAGCGAAAAGCTCTTACGGGATCTGATCAAAGAGTACAAAGCCAAAAGCCCGGCCTTCCGAAAGCAGGTCCATCTGATTATGCGCGCGTCCTACAGCCATCACTATCGGCGCATGGTCCCGGAGTTGCTTGATATCCTCGACTTTCGCTCGAACAATGAGCTGTATCGCCCGGTGATTCGCGCGATCCAGTTGGTCAAAGATTACGTGCGTAGCCCGCGCCAATACTATCCTGACCATGAGATCATTCCCATCAAAGAGGTGGTTGCGCCCAAATGGCGCGAATTTGTGGTTGAGAAAGAGGACGATGGAACCGAGAAGGTCAATCGGCTCAATTATGAAGTTTGCGTGTTACAGGCGCTTCGAGAGAAAATTCGCGTGAGAGAGATCTGGACTGTTGGAGCCAATCGGTTTCGCAACCCGGATGAAGACTTGCCCACCGATTTCAGTCAGAAGCGGAAGACCTACTATGAAGCGCTGCGTCAACCTACGGAAGCTGAGAAGTTCATTGAACAAATCAAAGAAGACATGCGCAAGGCGCTCCAGTCGCTGGATGGGGCCATGCCACGCATTCGCGACAAAGTACGGCTCTTGCCCAATCGCAAAAAGAAGCCCATTAGCATTACCCCACTTGCCGCCCAGCCAGAGCCACGTAACCTGGCAAGTCTCAAGCAGGAGGTAGGCACGCGTTGGTCCATGACGAGTTTGCTGGATATGCTCAAGGAAACGGCGATCCGAACCGGCTTTCCTGATTTGCTGACCTCGATAGCCAGCCGGGAACGTATGCCGCGCGATGTCCTGCATCGACGGCTGATTCTCTGTCTCTACGACCTAGGAACCAACACCGGCTTCAAGCGACTGCCGAGCGCCCATCCTGGCACCACGGACTCTGACCTGCGCTACGTTCGCAGCCGCTATATTCACAAAGAGCAGCTACGCAATGCCATCGCGCATGTGGCCAACGCGATCTTTGAAGCGAGGCGTGCCGAGATCTGGGGCGAGGGCACCACGGCCTGTGCCTCGGACTCCAAAAAATTTGGCGCGTGGAATCAAAATCTGCTCACCGAATGGCATATTCGCTATCGTGGGCCTGGAATTATGATATACTGGCATGTCGAGAAAAAATCTACCTG